>Ga0209367_1012193_pt1 | contig 11287 bp, 7 predicted proteins | sample WorMetLIZISLAND2_FD_187412 | JGI IMG/M metagenome (GOLD analysis project Ga0209367, IMG submission 187412) | Marine gutless worms symbiont microbial communities from Max Planck institute for Marine Microbiology, Germany - Olavius geniculatus... ... | reverse complement strand
CCGTAGTCCCAAACTGCAGAGCAAAGTTCGGTATCTACTGGAATCCCAATCTGACCCATCATCCCCGCAAGAGCCTCTCCAATGCCCCACGCAACCCCGAGACAAGGCAGGAACAGCGAAGCCACCCAGCGCACATGACCAGACCACAGACCAGGCAGGCACCAACCAGGCAATGACCCATAGGTGTCTGTTAGATCCTGTCGAGTCCAACTACAATAAGTCATGGCAGGAATAGCAAAAAGCACAACTACCCCCGCTCACATGACTACGCTGCCAGTCAGGTCACATCGCCCTGACCAAGCAAGTACTATGGGGCTCATTAAAAGATTTACGATCCCCTCAGCTAGTCACCTGGCAGCGACCCAACCTGTTCAGCAGACAAGCCGCATACAACTGTGGTGCTGTCGTAATGCTAATCAGTACAGAATGCAGGCCATCCTGTATATTAGTCATTAATCTAAACACTAGGCCTACATCTGTTATCTTTTACTGTTACTCCCTACAGTGTGTTACAGAAAAACTGTTTTTAGCTTTCCTACTTTACTACTTATGTGTTTTTGTATTTTGTCATTTTTACTGTGTGCTTGAATCTAGCAGCGATTTGTCTTATTTTCTTGATAAAGACTGTAGGCCTAGTCATCATCATCAACACTGTGAGAGCAGCTTACACTGTCAGTTTCCAAAATTAGCAGATGGCAGCCATCACTTGTAAGACCGCATTTAGAGTATTGTGTTCCAATTTGGAGCCCATATTATCAAAAGGATATTGAGTTAGTTGAGGGAGTTCAACGTCGTGCAACTAAATTGATTGACGACGTAAGAAATTGACATTACAAAGAACGTAATAAAAAATTAAATTTAATGACATTAGAAAAAGAAGGCATAGGAGTGATTTAATAGAAACGTTTAAAATTATTAATGATTGTTATAATTTGAAATCAGATTTATTTTTTACATATGATGAAGGTCTAAGAAGAGGTCATTCTAAGAAACTATATAAAAAACGCAGTAGATTGGATTTGAGAAAGTATGTATTTAGCAACAGAGTAATTGATCACTGGAATGCACTGTCTGATGCGTGTGTAACTAGTAATACAATAAATCAATTTAAAAATTGTTTGAAACGGGAATTGCAACCGGAAACACACAGTTAATCTTAGTTATTAGGACAGTAAGCGTTATATGGCTTTTGCCTGTGCTTACTTAGGCCACCAGTAGTTCTGGTGGCTTCGGTGAATTCAGTGAAAAAAATCACTGCAGTGGTGGTGGCTTCAGCACCTCAGTACACAGGCCGCGGTATAGGCTAGGCCTATATAGCTCGATAGCGTACGGGTCAATAATATTGAGACCGAAAAGCGGCATACAAAGTAACCTAAACCATGTGGTTACGACGTAAAATGTACTTGGACGTGTATCACATATAAAGTGTACATCTGAGAAAAAGTTACTACACTATCCATATGTTAGTCTATCATAGCAGTAGACGTGCATAGACTACTCCATTAATTGCCGCAATACGCAGCAGGAGTTTGGCAATAATATCATCCAGATCCATCCAGATCAAAATCAGTGCAAGAAACCGTAAACAAGAATGTCAGTAACCATGATCTATTATATAGGGTGGGCCAAAAACAGGCTTGCCATGGATATGGATATCCATGTGTGGATATGAGACTTAGGCCGTCCTGTGGATAGGCCTATATTCATGGATATTATGCTGGCGCACCTGCTAATTGAACTGAATACTTGTATGCTTTGTATTTCTATTTTTTCCATTGTCTGTCGTTTTTACTCGTTATTTTCTCTTTTATTTACGTTACTGAGTCAAATGAATAATCAGTGACATCAGCACGCTATTATTTAATCGGTCTAAATTACTTTATTGGCACTATAACAGCAACAGATCTTAATTTTCGGTGCTTTAACACAGTTCGTTGGGCAACAACTTTGAGAGTTTATTTATATTTTTTTATCAAACGTTTTTTGCTTACTAACATATTTAATGCCAGTAGGAAGTACAAACCAAGAGCGCTTCAAAAGCGTCCACTCTACCCTATATTTGTATCGTACATGAATGCAACCTAAGTCTTGGAAAACAAAAATTTTAGCTGTTGCTAGGGTGTGCTGGGTGCCGGCCGTAGGTTCTCTCTTATATCCGAAGGCCAGTGTCCGACTTCAAGTCGCGGAAAGAAAGCAATTTCCCAGAGTAACTATATATACAGTCCTATTTACGCCATGGCGACGCTGTTTTAGCGAACGCTAGAATCAACATAGGGATATGTTACGGTAGGTAACGGCTGTAGGCATGAACGTTGCATTCAAAATTGCGGCCAAACCACTGCAGATAGAAACATGGTTACTTTTGACAGCCTATACAAAGTTGTCATCGCCCTATACTATGGTACAATCGCCGACCCCTACAACGTACCGTTTAACCACAATACATGCGTTATAGACAGACAGACAACAGACACACGACATATCGTACCCCAGAAACAGGGGCTGTAAAATTAAGCAGATTTTCACAAAACTTTGGAAATACTTAACAAAGATAATGCTATATTGTGTGTTTGTTTTTTATTATTTATTTTTCAAACAATTTAAAGTGGGGAATATCTGTGTCATGTTTTTCAGGGGGGGGGAGATATACGCTATTGCACTGATGTAGGCCTATTTTGCGAAAATTGAGGGCTGCATATGTGCAGGCTAGGCGTCTGTGAATATGGATATAGATATGGATGGGAAATTTCATATCCACGGCAAGCCTGGCCAAAAACATGAGCCACTTAATTTTACGGCCTGTAACTTTAGAAATATTGATCATATCGAGATAAACTTTTGGCACAAATCAATGCTATTTCATTCTCAACATAACCTTCTAATTTATTTGAGTCAACTTTGGAAAACATAGTGGCACCGTCTAGCGAAAACGACAATAGACATAATAAGCCCAAGTGATAAATTTTTTTATAGTTTTGTTTTGGTGTAAAATAGCATAACGAATGTTTTATTCCTGGAGAAGAACTGAAGCTTGTATCACAACTACTGAAGTTGTCGAATTAATGCGTTAAAGAATTAACTCGCGTAGAAAAAATTAACGTACGTAAATTTTCTTTTTTGAAGCAGGAGTTCCTTCATTCCATTAAGCTGCGGTTACTTGACGATCGAATAATATTCAGGTAATTAAAAGTGGCTCTGTTGCCGTTTCATCACTGCTGTAAGGGTTCTGCGACACAGCCACGAGTTCGTCCGTCGTCATTCCAGCCACCGTCCCGATGTAGTCTACTACAATACTATCAATATTAATGATGCATTCGTTAATTAACATGCTAACGCCGTTAAAAAATAATGGCTTACAAACTGCAGCACTAATCACAACGTTTGCTGAGAAAGTTTTTTTGGAAGAATTGGACCTGAACAAGTGTGTGGACCCGCTGCTGGATAAAATTGATTTTAGCCTAGTGGCGTGACAGAAAGTTTGAAAGGCAGTAGGACCTAATCGTTTTCGATATATTCGCATGTAGGAATTAAAGGAAAAAATCGAACTTGGGGAGTATTTCATCTGCAGTCACGAAAGTGTTCTGCGCGTTTACAAAAAATCTATACAGTGACGTAGACAAGAGGGGGACAAAGTCGGACAAGTACTTAATGGACCGCGATTTTTCCCACGTTCGGCAAAAAAAGTCCGTTGAACTCTGGTGCACTAACAGCACAGATCTAGAGGCCAAATGTATAAGCTTACCTACATAAATCGACTTTTCGGAAGACCATATTTTGGTCTCTAGGAGGTGCTCAAAAACGACCAAGTCTTGATAATGCACACCTCATGGGAGACGGCCAATCATTTTTTTTACAAAGGGGGTCAAAAATGGCTTAAAATTCAGCGAATGCGCACCTTTGACTTTGAGGCCAGGATGAGAATTAACTCCCACGAAACTTTGCCACGTGACGTGCCGCGAGGCAAGCATGATAACGCGGGTACAATTTTTGTAAGGGAGGTGGGAGCACCCTAAAAATTTGGAAGGTAAAAACTGCAAAATCAGCGCGATTTTAGACAACTTTATAGACTATGACCGCGAATATATCTGTAGTGGATCGAGATATCGACAAGTGGAAAACGGCGTTGTTAACTACGATCCCTCCCGCGTTGATTAGAAACATCTGGTGAACGTTGGTCTATTAACAACAACTAAACGGTTAGGGCGCAGATGCTGACTCACCCAAGGGCCAAGGTCCTATACTGCGCGTGCTGTGTAGACTAGGTAATGCAATTGCGTTCGTGCCACGTGACGTTGCTACAAAACAAAATTTAACCTCCTGAATTTTTTTTCAATCGGACTTAGGCTACGGCGTCGGCGGCCTCACGTTGGTCTCTGCTCAAAATTTTTAGATATTGATGTGTTCTGTTGTTGGTCAGGTTACATGAAACATGAAACGATACGAACTATTCAAGCTGCTGGTTGTATATACTATAGACATGTTATTCATTGGACCATCGTTTTCTCGTGTGCAAAGTAAGTTTTAATTTTTATGGTATGTTTGTTACACTGACTGCAATGGAATAATTAAAAATTATTTTGTGGCTAAATTATCGTGTGTTAAATTGCAAAGTGCCTCTTGCAAGACGAGCCATCCTGAATACTTTTAAATGGCATTGTGCTGTATAATTATAGGCCTGTAATTTCGTTAACATGCACCTTAAAAATTCAACAAGTTGTTATACAAAATCTGCCATGTTCCGTCGACAGCTTTTTGCACTGCACAAGTCGGCCTTATTCAGGGTGGCTCTTGAGAATTAAAAAAACAAGTAATTTGAGCAGAGCTCACGCGATGCGCGATAGCAGCGGTTCTGCCACCTGGGCAGTCATGTACAGCATGCAATAAAATAATAATGAGTTTTGAAGGGGTACCCAAATTTGAGGCCTCCGTATGGAAGACATCTTAAATTTAAGAGATCGAAATTTAGATTGTTAAAAATGGACGCTCTATGTGGAGGAAAGCTGATTTAACGCATAGCTAATTGGTTGCCGGTATCTGGAAAAATAGGCTCAAAGGTCGCTTAGTCCTGGGCGTGTTGCGCACCACAACGTCTTAGCCAGTAGGACTCAATTACCTATAGAAAATGTAAACATTGGGTTTTCCATAGCTGCCTAAGCTTTGCCAAGGTGAAGGCTACAGCTAGGTTTTGCTTTCAAGTAGTAGCCTGTGGAAAAATAGAATACTAAGTAGCAGTAGGATAAGGCTTAGATTGGCATCGTCTTCGTTCCTTGGAAGGCTTTCTCAGAGACTTATATGGTTTGGAGATGGAGTTTAACGACGTGTTTACATTTCTGGGCTATAGCCTATAGCCAGGAAATCGCCGTGTCCTGGGCTATGTGGGCTCCAAGAAATCTACGCCTTTTTGACGTCACTCATAGGCTAAGGTGCAGATTGACAGTTTTGATGAACTCACTTGTTTTCTGATCTCTGGACTGTGAATATCGATGCGATAAATAAGTTAATAAAAGCGAGTTAATTCCTCAACAAACCTGCTTTTATATGCCAAAAAATGTCATAGGCCTGTGCAAGTTGTCCAGGTTTATCTCCAGCATTTCGGTGTAATTTACTTTTGAAATGTGCGCCATAGCCGAAAATTGCAAAAAACCACTAAACCCCCCCTATCGTTTAAGATTCAAGGTCATTCAAGGTCATTAAAGGTCATCGATGTTGATACCATCTCCGAAGACCCACTGTCCATTGAAGAGGGCGACTGTCCGGCATCAGAGTCTGACCATCCGTCCTTGAACTGATTATCCGACCTCAGAGACTGATCTTCTAGCCCCAGAAGCTGACTGTCCAACTTCAAAGACCGACTGACCCACTCTAACGACTATACGTCTGGCCCTAAAGTCTAAAGACCAACCATCTGGTCAAAGAGACCGATTATCCAGCATTGGAGATCCACTGTCCGGCCCCAGAGACCGACTGCATACTGTTCAGCAACACATGCACACTTGCAACGTGTGTTTCGTTTTCGCATTCACTTGCTAATTTGCTATAGCGTCGGCAGCCAATGAATCACTTTCACCCTTACGTTTTTTTCCTCGGCTCAGTTCGGTTTGATTGCCACCTAGCAGCGCGTTGTTCCAACACAACTGCCGGTGAATGTCTTGGCCAAACAAAGTCCACACAGGTCCAAAGCACGCGCTAAACTCGAAAAAGCTTTATAACTTGCTGGCAAAATTAACGTACCCAGCGTCAACTATACATTTAGGCCCCTACTGCTACTTCTGTTAGCAGGGCACTGGAGTTTTTCGCTGGTATTATCCTGACAGATAACACATTTCTGCCAATTAATCTCGCTGCAGGACACTGCAGGTACATTAAGCTGACTCTCACCAAGCAGGTCAACCAGGGCCTTCCACAGAGGGGGGTGGATGGAGGCAAACTGTCTCCAATTTAGGTCAAGGGGGGAAAGCTTCCCCCTAGCTTTCCCCACCTGAGCTGGGAAGATTAACCCACGAACGTTTTATCAACTTAGTTGTACTTTTTGTGGAATTTGTTTACTGTGACAACTGACAGTGACACTGCCAGTACTCAGAGGCTAAGCATTAGCGGCATCTAATATAGGTCTAGAACTAGCAGTCATGTCAGGTTTTAGCATTCCTGTATTGCAAAATGTACAGTACTGCGGCAGAAAAACAAGCTTATGCGCTCAGGACGTGTTGAGAAGGCTGCAGCATTAGCATGCAAGATCGGACATGCGTCAAAAATTACACCAGTGCAGAATTTAGTCGAGTCCAGTCAATGTTGAGTGCAAAGAGTGTGTGGATAAAGGTGCATCAGCTGACCGGTAAAAGTAAAGATCAAGCCAATAACTGTCACTCTGACTTGTCGGCTGATAAACTAAACGACCACTATGATACTGTTTCGTCCAATGCTAATTATGCAGCACCAGGGATCAAGTGTAGTTGTAGCAGCAGTGACGCATTCGATCCAGTTTCTGAATAGAAAATATTTAACATTCTCGATGCACTTCGTCATACATTCACTGGGCTAGACAATATTCCCGCCTGGTTCTTGCGAATCGGCACACCGTTCTTTGCAGCCCGATTGTCTGAGATAATGAATCTGTTACCGTCTTCGTCAGTGGTTCCAAAACAGTGGAAGTCGGCATTCATTCTTTCCATTCCAAAGGTTACTACACCAAATTTTTTCCGATTACAAACCAATTTCTAACACTTCCGTTATCTCCAGAATTTTGGAGCATGTTGTTGTTAGGGACTACGTCTACCCACCCTTACGCACTCCACCCCCCTCCTTGATCTTCACCGACCAGTTCGCTTTTCAGCCTACAGCTTCTACTACTGTCGCACTCATTTACCTGCTCCACACTGTAACCTCCTTCCTTGAAACCAACCCTTACGTTGTCGTTGTAGCCATCGATTTTTATAAGGCCTTCGACAGTGTACGCCATTCTGTTGTGCTCGACAAATATTTTCGCTTGAATATTCCAGACAATATTTACAACTGGGTGGAGTTATTCTTTCAGGACCACTCGCACAGTGCCAGATTTGGTGGCCAGGTCTCTAAGTTGAAGGCAATATCAGCAAGCATCATCCAGGGATCTGTTATTGGCCCAGTCTCCTACGTCATTACAGCATTCTGAGTTGCAGCCAACTTCACAGGCAAACTTTATAGTGAAGTACGCCGATGACACATACGTGATTATCCCAGCCGGGAACATCAGTTCTGGTCCTGCTGAGCTCACTAATACCAGCAAATGGGTACGTGGAAATAACTTGGAGGTAAATCCTGACAAATCTGTGGAGATGGTGTTTGTCAGGCCAAGAAGCAAGGGATGCCAGTCTGAACCGCCGTCGGTAATTTCAGGCCTAAGGCGAGTCGAGTCCATCAAAATGCTGGGAGTGACTATCAGTCGAAAATTTTCAGTCTCACAGCATGTCGACAACCTGCTGGCTGTGTGTTGCCAGTCACTGTTTGCTCTGCGAGCACTACGACGTGGTTTACCTAACGATGCTTTACATGAAGTGTTCTAGGTGATAGTCATCAACCGATTGAGTTACGCCTTTCCATCTTGGTGGGTGTCACTTTGGCAGACGATAGAAATCACTTGGAATCATTTGTACGAAGGTCGGTAAAACTCGGTTACTGAGCTAACAGTTCAGCGACCTTCGCCAGTATCTGTGACGATGCCGACAACAAACATTTTGCACAGATTATAGGCAACAGTCAGCACCTGCTACATCCGCTCTTTTCTCCTGAACGCAAGCAACACTACAGTCTTCGCGACGGAATTCATAACTTGCAACTTACCTGATCGTACGTCAGTCACCAATGACCTATAAGAATGCTCTATAATGACAGTTTGTATTAGGCTACCTTGGACTATTTGTTTATATCTTTTCATTGAGCTTCACTCGTTTTTATTGTGCAGCAGCGTTTTGTCTGTCTTTTTTTGTCTATAGCATAGCATGGGACAGATTATAAAATCACTTATGTCATTCTGTCAGTCTGTCTGTAAACACTCCTACGGCCGCAATTTTGATTCGATCTTGATAAAATTTTGCACAGTGATTTGGGGCCTGAAAAGTAAGATCGAGTTTGTTCAAGATAAAAATTTGATACCTCCTTCCCCTATTTTACCCCAATTTTTTTAAAGATTTTGCATTATGGCCTATGGGGACTTCAAAGCGGTAAGTAAACTCGGTTCTCATAAAAGATAATTGCGCTGAGTTTACCTACCTCTCTATTTTCGGCGTCGGGCCATATAACAGTGTTATTATTTACCCTGTATTGACCACTGTTGCCATAGCAACCATTCAAAAGTTGCAAAATTTTGCATTACAGCCAATGGAGATTTCAAAGCGGTATAACTCGGTCTCCGTAAAAGATAATTGTGCGCTGTTTGCACCTACCCTTTATTTTCGGGTCCAGACTATCCGATGGTGTCATTTAAATTTCTCCCCTGCCGACCCCTCTTGCCATGGCAACGGATTTTTGGGACAAAATTGACTATAACTCGGCCCCCGTGAAAGATAATTGCACCTTATTTGCACCTACCCCCCTTATACGCAGCTGCTAGGCTATATAGCGTCGCAATGGGACAGATACCTCGTTCCACAGAACGTAGGCCTATATCTGGTTTTGTAAAATTAAACTTTGAATGAATGAATGAACGAATGTTTGCTTCATCGTATAACAGGATAGCTTAAGATTAAAAGATAGTTCTACTATGGTAGGAAGTTAGTCATTTTGCCGTGATTTTGGTTGAGGAGTGAGGACGAAGGAATTGTACTTCCTATATTTTATATCTTAACTCGCCCACAGTTTGTTTTGTTTAAAAATTGGTACAACGTTGATACTGATCTGTTGTACGTGTGCATGTTATAGCTTTATTGGTTTTAATGAAATTTTTGTACAGTTTGTACAAGTTCTGGCATAACCTTTCGTACAAATGTCAATGTCACGTCAAGATAAAAAAAGATGCAAAAATGATGGAATATGTTAGCAGATCCACGTTTTTGTTGCTGAATGCTCTGCGTTTGGTACGGACAGGGGCGTCTACACCATATAAACCTTGGAGCAAATGCTCCAAGAAAAAAATAGGGGGGGAAGGTTTTTTGGGAAGTTAGGGGGGAAATTAAATATTATAATTCTGCATGTTTGATATATTGCATGTTATCAGAAATGCAGAATTATAATTTTCAACTTCCCCCCTAACATTCCAAAAAAAACCTTCATCCCCAGGGGGGAGTTTTTTTGGAAAGTTAGGGGGAAGTTAAATATTTTATGTCTGCTTTTCTGATATATTGCATGTTATATTAGAAATGATGAATCATAGTATTTAACTTTCCCTCTAATTTGCCCACAAAACCTTCCCCCTTGGAATGTTTTGCATGTATATGCAATATATCATTAATGCAGAATTATAATATTCAACTTCCCCCTCCTAACTTTCCGAAAAGCCTTCTTCAGGGGGGAGATTTTCTGGTAGGTTAGGGGGGAAAGTTGAATATTTTGTCTGCATTTCTGATATATTGCCACAATTTGCATGTTATGTTAGAAATGCAAAATCATAATATTCAACTTTCCCCTCCTAATTTTCCCCCAAAAAATCCCCTTCCTTCTATAGATAAGTTTTCTTGGGAAGGTGAGGGAATTAAATATTAAAATATTGCATTTCTGATATGGGTATTGCATTTATATGCATTATACGTACGTTTGTTCGCCACAAGAGCAGACAAGAACAACAGAAAAGGTAGACAGGGACAGAAAAAAAGAAAAATAACCTACAACTAAATGTCCAATACAAACACTTAAATAACTGTAGAGATGACAAACTAAGACCTACACACGTTCCACCAAATCACAAACCATCAAATGCATCATAAACAATGTCTCGACAGTAATGAACTAAATACATTTAAACCTCAATTTAAACGCTACTGCACGTGGCATAAAACTTTTTAAAAACAATGCTTCTCAATTTACCCTTGCTAAGATTACATCAGAAATGCAAAATTATAATATTTAACTTCCCCCCCTAATTTTTCAAAATCCCCTTGGAAGATTTTTGGGAAAATTTAGTGGGTGGGAATTGAATATTATAATTCTGCATTTCTGACATGGGTACTACGTCATGTAAATGCAATATATCATAGATGCATAATTATAATAAGCTTATTCAACTTCTCCATCGTAATTTCCCCCAAAATCATTTTCCCTTACACATGCAAAACAAAACAAATAAACACATGTGTTTTCAGAACAGTGAAACTCACAAAAAGTGAAGTCCCAAAAGACAAACATCATACATCCCATATTTCATCATTTATGTTGATGAAAAAACTACCAAACAAGTAAAAAAACAACTATGCATGCATATTAACTGTTGGTTAGATAGCTGTGCAAAAGTTGTGACTGTGAGGTTATTATTGTCTGTGCTTACAAAAATATGTTTTGTAACTTTTTAACTCTTTATTTTATATATGTTTGTTGCACTATTTTGATTAACTACCCGTAATTCTAATTGCGAAATTTCACAGAGTTTAAGTTTTTGGTACCTTGAGGGCTCAGAACAGTTGTTTTAGACTTTGGAGTAGGAGGGCAGCATTGTGATAATGTTTTGCAACCAGCTGCAACTGATCACAATATCAGAAATGATAAACAAACTTACTTGAGACCAATTGCAACTTGTTGCAAGAGTGTCTGAATGGTAAAAGACAAGTATTGAGTGTGAAACTGTCAGTAACACGCCAGTGTCAGTGATGTAGGGATGTCAGCC
>Ga0209367_1012191_pt1 | contig 11287 bp, 6 predicted proteins | sample WorMetLIZISLAND2_FD_187412 | JGI IMG/M metagenome (GOLD analysis project Ga0209367, IMG submission 187412) | Marine gutless worms symbiont microbial communities from Max Planck institute for Marine Microbiology, Germany - Olavius geniculatus... ... | reverse complement strand
GTCCGAGATGCCGTTCAAGTGCTACTCTGTACGCATTACTAATTCCTTCATCACTGAGTCTAGCAATGTCCCTTCGCTTTCTGAATTGTGCTTTGTGCTTCTTCTTCAGCTTGATTTTGATATTTGATACTTGTTGGTTGGTTGACTGATAGTGGATGCCATACCCACAAAGTGGTCAAGCAGCCATCCATCAGTCTAGCGCAGGATAAGGAAAGTCCGCTGGCCAAAACCGACGTTCTAACCACTATGCTACGCCACCAACTGAAATGTCCAGTTATTTCTGTCACACCCTTAAAAATGTTTTTCAACATCAAAAAAAGTTTTTAGAACATTTTTGCAGCTGTGTTTTGTAGGGTTGCGGAAATTAACAATTATGTACTAAAATCATTAAAATTATTTAAAAAATAATCAGTTATTTTGCAATCTACTAAGATTTCATTAAAATTTTGGATTTCTTAAGTGCGAGATTTGTACTTTATAGTATTAGTTTAACAATCTGCACTATGTGAACTTTGACTACACAGTTTGTGTAGGCTACTGTTTGGATTTTGCTTTTGTCTGTAAAAGGTAAACACAACCAGTAGTTGAATTTTGTAGTTCTGCAATTTTTCTTTACTACAAAAGTTACTAGATTAATTTTGATTTATTTTTGGAAATTTATCAATTAGAAATTTTTATTCAGTAGCAGCCCTAGTATTTTTGTGTGTACAGAGAGTTGTTTTGAGGTGAAGACAGAACCTGATAGTAATGATATCGCTGAGTGTTCACATGATGACAAGCCAACTATTGGTATGTTTGGTTAGTCTGATGCTGTATTCTCTGCAGTCATTTGTTTGTCTGCTACACTTTGCAGTCACATAAGTCTGTTTTAAGTCTAGTCTATTATGTTTGAAACATATTTCTGTATTATACATACAACTTCATTTGTCAGTTAACCACTAACAGCGTAATAAGCACATAACACCAAATCAAACAACTTAAAACGAACAAATTTACACCGTGTCCCAAAAAAATATGTGCTACTTTTATTCTTTGAATAGCTCTGTGAAACATTCGCCAATTTTGATAAATTTTGGCATGCAACATAAAGAAGAAACTTGATGTAAATGACAATAGCTTTGACCACCTCACCCAAATGCTGTCGCTAAATTACCTTGTGAAATGCAGTCTCGTAGTCTGGCTGTTTAAACAATGTAGTCATACTGGGTAATGCATGTGTTGGCTTATAAAATCACTGAGACTGCAAAATCGTTGAAAGTTTGTTACTTATTTAACATTAATTGTATTTATTTTAAGATCGTACGTCAACAAACTGAAATGATGTATCAACAGCGAGTGAGCTGCTCTGGGTCATGCGTTATTGAACGTGCTGTTGGCAAGTGGCGTCAATGTCCATCGCTTGCATTCATGCTGGAGGAGGACATTTTGAGCACATGCTGTAATACAGATGATGTGCTGTGACACATGTGATTTTTGTAAGATAATAACGGTTACTCGTGTTTATCGCTATTCAGTTAATCATTCCTGAGTCTACGCATGCAATACCCAGTATGAATTCATTGTTGTAAATGTCCAAACTACGACTTCTGAATTTCGCAATGTAGTTTAGCAACAGTATTAACATGAGGGATGTGCCATTGCACCTTTCCGTTCATTGAGTTTAATGAATACTTCAGTGATTTTCAACTGGGGTTCCGCAGAACCCAAGGGTTCTGTGAGCATCTGCTAGGGGTTCCACAGCTGGCCAGTAAAAAATAACGTATCATGCGAAATCATGCCAAACAACGTTGTAGAAATACTCAGCATCGAATTTTTTGTTCAAAATTGCATTTTTAACCTACCGTGTTGAATAATTTTTGTGCTTAGTATACTTGGCATATTTGCATTTTAGGCTTATATTATAATGTAGCCTTTTTATGCATGACATTGCTCAACTCAAAGGGTTAGTGCATTATCGGAAATAAAGAAGAAAAGAAGAAAGTATTGATTGGGGTTATGGTTACAAAATTGTTTGACTATTTACTTAGTTAATTTAATTCGTTGAACACTTTGCTAAAGAAAATTTAAAAGACTCGTATTTTTCTGAGGGCAGTCACGTGATAAATTTTTTGAATTGATGGCGGGGGCTAAGCAGCCGTAGATGACTGCCTCGCTCGTTGTGTTTAGTTAAATACAATAACATACTGCTGCTTACTAATGTGGTCAAATTTCATATTATAATTGGTCATTTTGCCTGCTTTGTCGTCCCCATGGGGGCTCTATCTTGCTGGGGGATACCGTGTAGCTTCAACCTCGCATACGTCTCTGGACTCACGGATCAGTGCATGGGGTTCCGTGAGTGACCTTCACGCTTGTTTATGGTTCCACTGCATCAAAAAGGTTGAAAAACACTGGTATACTTCATTTATTGTTCCTTACTCCGACTGCCTGCTTTGTGCCATAATGTGATGTGAATGTGTACAAGTGTTAGTTCATATTGTGTAGATACAGACAAAACTTGTTTCAATGCGAAGACTGAAGCTGACACTGATTGGATACTAGAGTATCCACATGACGACAAGCTAACTGGTGGTATGTAGCTTCACTCATTTATCTGTGGGCTTTAGAGCATACTTTTTTAGAAATCCTTGAAAATGCTCCAACACTGAAAAAAAATTCAAGCTAGTTGAAAGTTATTGAAAGCGGGTAAGATGTTTGAAAGTACTTGAAAGTTCTTGAATTTAAATCTTTTTTGAAATTTTGCATTGTATACATATTTGCACCATACAGTGTTTTTCACTCCCTTCACTTGCATGTTATTCTGCAGCTGTTACGGTGGCAGCCGCAATTCATTAAGTGTATCGGTGAGTATAATTACAGTATCCCTCAATGTCATATTGCAGTCTAAATTTTGAACCACAGCATTTAAGATATGGCTTTTTATCGATAATTTTTAACTGTGGTACTCCAAAATGGCAAATTTAGGTGAAAATATGAAAATAGGAAAGATCTTTGAATTGTGTGATTTGAATATGCTGTGAATCTGTCTTCGGTGTATCATCTTTTTTATCATTTGTCTTAGCAGCAATGTCTTTGTCAATCGAATACTTAGTTTATCTTAAACATTTTGTGATTTTTTTTCATAAATATGAATTGCAAATGTGAAAAGAAACAAGAGTGGCTGTTTTTTTTCTGAACACAGTGTATGTGTGTTTGTTCATATTCAGTTTCTCTGTGTTTGATCTGTCATTGTTTGTACATTGGTGGTAAAAGTAGAAGTTTGTAATGTAATGTGCATGGGGTGTGTTTAATGCTAGCAACTAACAGCTTGGCTTCAGCTTTGAGGCCAGTGACTCATGGATGTATGTGATTGTCATGTCCACTACTGAAGCCATCACTTCCGATTCACAGCTTACATTGTTTTAATGGCACAAATTGTTTTTCATAGATTAGGTTAGATTGGCAGATATGACTTGGTGTTTGGTTTGAATGTTTGGTTTGAATGTGTACATGTTTGTTGTATATGTACAGGAATGACATTTGAGGTGAAGATTGAAGCTGATAGTAATGATATCACTAAGCAACCACATGATGACAAGCCAAGACCGTATTTGTGTACAGTGTGTGACAAATGGTTTACACGTAAAAAATGCTTGAAGCGTCACGAAAAAATACATGTACATGCTGTAGACATGTTTTATTCATGTACTCAGTGTGAGAAACGTTTTATTGCACTGACATACTTAAGGAGACATATGAATGTTCATAGCAGTAAATACAAGTGCACTGAATGTGGAAAGTGTTTCAGTAGCAATCATTTTTTATCAGTACACAAGCGAAATCATTCTGGAGATAAACCGTTTGAATGCACAGTTTGTAACAAAAGGTTTACACAATCAGCCCACCTTGTTCAGCACAGAAGAATTCACAGTGGAGAGAAACCACATAAATGTCCTGAGTGTGACAAGGCATTTAGTCGGTTTGGCGGTCTAACCCGTCACATGAGAGTCCACACGGGAGACAAACCGTACAAGTGTTTACTATGTGAGAAAAGTTTCAGTGACTCCAGCACTTTGTGGAAACATAAACGCCATGTACACAGGAACAGAAGACCTTATGACTGCTATTACTGTGGGAAGATGTTTAAAAGGAGCCATCATCTGAAGCGTCATGTTTATACTCACACTGGTGCAAAGCCATACTCATGTAGACACTGTTCAGACTGCTTTGCAAGGCTTGACCAACTCGAGGCACATCTGCTGAAGTCACACAATGAGGATACTTGGTTCACATGTCACATTTGTCAGAAGAAATTCAGCCAGAGTTGTGACCTTAAGCAACATTTACTTCGACATTCCGGTGTGAAGCCATATGTTTGCAGTGAATGTCTGATGTGTTTTTATACAGCAAATGCAGTGAAACGTCACCTGCTGAAGCACTGAAAGACTTTAAGCAGTTCTGATGTGGTTCATGAGGTAGCCTTAATATTTCAGATGTAAATATTATGTTGTAAGTCACTTTAGATGTTTCATTAAACTGGGATATGTCAGTGTCTTTGCCAGGCAAGACTGAGACAGAGAACAGTATTTGCTTCTTGGACAGGGTTGCCTCTGTACTTTAGGACGTTTATGGTACTATACAGATTGTGTTATTATTAAATTATTATTATTATTATCAGTGAGATTCACACCCAGATTCACACATTGCTACTCTGTGTTTTCGAACATTAGTCATTCTTTATCTACTGAACTGCTAGATATAGCCAGTACTTTGATCTGTGTGTGTATATGTGTTTTTTGATATTTTCGGTTATTTGATATTTCTATATACACTGTGTTTCATTAAAAAGCACTCAGTTTAATTACTCAGTTGAATAGTGATAAATTTGCATGGATTTTTTTGAGCTGTAGCTGAAGAAATACTACTTTAAAATATTTCAACAAAATGTGGCTGTTGGTTAAATATTCTTTGCTAGTTGTGATGACACTAACATCATAATGTGTCGGGACTACAAGCTTATTGTCTCAACTTGTGCTGTCAGTTGCTATCTTGCTTCAATCTGGTTCGCTGTCGCTGATGAAAAAATCTTCATCGTGTCAGCATTAAGCAACATGGGGCATGAAGTCGGTTGTATCGCGAGCCAGAAACTCAGCTGTTTGCAAGTTCTGTGTGCTGGTGCACTGTTTTGCTTGAATGTCAAACTATTCTCGCAGGCATGTGAACATGATTATTTTGGGCGTTTTTTGTGGCTGCAATGGTAAAACTTATAACAGTTTCTCATAAGTGAACCAGATAAGTTCACCGTCAAAACAGGGTAGTGATTCAGCAACTGACAACCAGTTGGGACAAGAAAGCTTTATGTTAAGTGTACCATAGATAAATATATTATAATTATGTTAATGATAATAATAGGCCTACTTTTAATAGTTTTAATACTTTTAGCTAATAGTTTTAATTTCTGCTGATGGCACGCCGGATGAAAAATTCAAGAGTTTTGTTGTGCTGTACTGAGGCAGTATGCTAGTAAATTTGTTTTTTTATGCTCTGTCATAGACTATTTAATTTGACCTATTTGGCCTATCGTCACTTACGGCTCGGAGGCATGGACATTGAACAAAGAATTATGCGAAAATGTAGAGGCGTTTGAAATGCAATGCTACAGGCGTGCTATGCACATCTCTTACGTTGAACATGTAACGAACGAGGAGGTTTTACGAAGGGTAGGCCAAGACAGGGGCCTGTTGGGGCAAGTGAAATCACGCAAACTGAAATACTTCGGTCACACAACGAAATACGAGAATGTAGAGAAAGATCATGCTGGGCGTTATGCCCGGAAAATGTCGGCAAGGTGGTCAGAAGAAACAGTGGATCGATGACATCGTTCAATGGGGCGAAAAGAGCCTGGTCGAAATGGTAAGACAGGCGGAAAACAGGAACGGTTATCGGTGCTTAGTTCATGAAGCTGCCTACGCTCGTACATCGGGCACGGCAAGCTGATGATGATTTAATTTGACACCTAACATGTTCTTGTTACGTCATCCAAAACGCAGCTATTATGACGTCAGCCTTACGTCACGAATAGCAAAGAATTTTAAAAATCAAAAACACTTGACAAATATTTTAAAATATTTAAAACAGCATATATCCATATGCTGTTGAAAGGTTTTAAATTAGTATTTCTTTAGTTTAGACTCAACTGCTAAAAATTTTGTGTAAATTGATCATTCGAGTTAATTGTGAAAGAAAGATAAAGAGTGCACTGCTGTTTTGTGAAAACACCACAACGGGTTTTTCAATGTTCACGTTTTGGCACCAGCCCAAACTGGACTAACTTGTAAATCTTGTACAAAAACAAGGCGTGAACGTTTAGCAAGGCAGTTTGCTTTACGTATACACTGAATGTGTTAGAGAACTTAGAAATGAACTATAAATCGTCGTAAGTATCGTTAAATTACGACACTATGTAGTCAGTTTGCTTCGGTTAGTTTGTCGTTTTTTCCGTTTATTCTCGTTATTTTGGTAATGCAGTAATAAAAATATAAACCTCTGGCGTAAAATATCGCGATATATTAAAAATATCGTGATATATAAAATATATTGTGATATATCGAAAAATTCGATATTTTTTTCGACGATACGATACGATACGACATATCGATATCGAAAACGATATATCGATACTTTCGATATATCGAATCATCACTAATGTTTACCATCATTTGTTTACTACCGTGCCGTTTACATAGTCGTTGCAAATTTTACAAGATTTGAGTTTTATAATTGCTAGTTAAAACTTGACTATGATGCCATTTAATTTACTCTGTTCTTCTCTGAATATCTCACAGTCGTACAGTGTAATTAGCCGTCATCGTTTTTTGGCGACGTTTGTTAATATAAGGACACTATGTTCGTTGACATCTCGGAGTGTGTCGCCGCGCCATGCTTCAGTCACGTTGAATTGCTCAAATGCAGCTGATGACCAGTTTCTGTTTCGCTCTTATGGAACTGTACGGTACTTCAGTGCGGCCGCGGCTTCGTCTGGCGACGTGATGACTGTATTCGACAGAAGTGCTAAACGCAGACAGAGAAATCTGACCGCCGACCTACCCGACTACAACCTATACGACTATCTAAAAGACGAGGTATTTGGTGATGTGCAGTGTACACATCACGTCGTTGCTACTTAACAGCAATTATCGGGGTATAAACTAAAACCACCAATTATCAGCTGATAGTCAACGAAGTGCCTCTAGCTCTGTATACTGGCGCTATATAAATATGTTTATTATTATCAACCTCTGTCAAGTTAGTGTGTATGCAGCATGCGACAAACTGCACGCCAGCGTGCAGTTTCCTGGAACGCTGCGTACACACTGAGATTGCACTTGGCCAGCATCAGTGGATGTCAATGAATGCCGTACGTGCAGCGTCGACCGCACCAGCAGCGTTTTCCACGCTGGCGTGTAATTGCATGCTGGCGTTGCGATTGCACGGCATTCATTGACGTCCACTGATACATTCCAGGAAACTTTTCTGCATACACGCTAACTTGACAGATGTTTATTATCATTATCATCAACTGACATTTGGCATCAGCTAGCAATTGGCTGATTGTCGATGTACATAATCGGAATTGTCCGATAATCAACTCCCCTCCTGCGATGGAAGTATTAGCTTTCTATTGCTTTCTGTAGAACCGTGTAATTATGCTATTTATGAAATGTGCTCTCAAGCATTGCACCTTAGCACACTATCAATAAAGCAGTACAAAATACTGTTTACTTGTTCAGTAAAAGTGTAAAATTATTTGCATATTCATATAGTAATTGTGTTATTGTGTGTGAAGATTGGATGGCGAATGACAGATAGAGTGTTTGACATTAAAAGGTAGGCCTATTTGTTTTTAGCATTTAATTAAATTTAGTGTAATATTATTGTAAATGTGATCATGCTGGATATTGTTCAAGGATTTTTGCTCTTTATTTATGCAGTGTGCTGAGCATGTATTTGTTAGGATGTAATTCAAATATTATTGCTATAAGTGGACTGTGTAATTTAATTTTGATGCTTATTAGATAATAATAATATTTAGGGCAGATGATCTGTAAAAAGCTTTGCTTAGCAGTTAGTAGTCCTCAACTAGAATACTCATGGCAGCCCACAGCGAAGCAGTGTGTGACAAGACAGATGGATGCCCAGATGACACCTGAGACGCACAAAGCATTACATGCTGTCGCACATTAAAATTTTTTTAACAAACTCAGCCCTAACTTGAGTTACTCTGCAAATGTGGCCAGTTAAAAAAGTGAAAGTTATAGTGTTAGCAGTTGTAAAGGTTTGTTGCAAAATATGTTTTGCTATAAAATGATCATGGTCATGTATATATATGTTCATTCATGTATAGTCTACGTACAGATTACTGTGAATTGAATTCCTTTAAGTCTGTTGCCTGAAACTGCCATATGGTGGCAGATTGTTCTAGAGGTTGTGTTAAAAACTAAAGGGGTTATCTTATTTCGACCAACACAGTGGGGGTTCATTGATGTTGGTTTGTTTGTAGAAAGTTCGATGCTGCGTTGGATGTTGGCTGCGGTCGCGGTCATATTGCGAGACATATCTTAGAGGACACGGTGGGAGTTCTCTACCAGTGTGATATGGCTGAACGTGTCCTGGTCAGTAGATTGATTGCGGGCAGTTCCTTTATATGCTACGCAGTTTAGTTCTTGGAACTGCCATCATTGTTGAGGCCTCAAACTGCAACCAACGCTTATGTTTTATAATACCACCAGCAATAAGCTAGCAGTTTTAACAGTTTAGTGAAAAAATTAAAGCAAATAGACAATATGTATACATGTAATACTGTGATGTGGTCACCAGCCACACTGCTGCAAGCAGAGCATGAGTGCATAATGGAACCAGTAGTTAACAATGCACAGATGTGACCAGATTGGATTGAAAAACTACCATAATAGTTTTCTCGTATGTCAGGTTTAAGCTACTGGTTTAAACCGTTAAGGGCCAGTTTCTGGATCTTTAATTAACTGATCAGTTAGTAAACCATCTGTTAATTGTAACTCGCTAGTTAAGTTTGTGCGCGTTTCTGAACAAAACCTTGACCGGCCGTTAGCTAACTGAATGGTAAACTATAGTTGCTTAGCAACGATGCGCATGGCGCTAATCACTTCCGTCATGAATATTACTGAGTGCAAGTGCACGTCAGCCAGCCCACGAGCGAGCCAACCAATTGTGGATGGCCATTTTCTCCATTCATGAATGGATTTTGTAGTAAAATTTGTAGCAGCAAATGTCTACTTCAGTGTTTTGAAGACCTTGCTATATGGTAAAAAAGTTCTATAGTATCACATTCGTCAATTAACTGCTTGCAAAATGGTACAAAAGTTGCGCTAAATATTATAACTACAATCGATGGTTAGCTAACTGGCCGATTTCAGCCAGTTAAATTTTTGACCATTATAACCGTTGGTTAATGCAACAGGAAACGCGAGTTATGCAAATCTGTTAGTTAACACTAACTTGACTGGCCAGTTAAGATCCAGAAACCAGCCCTAAGCCAGCCGCTAGCTTAACAGCTTAGTGATTTTAACTAACTGTGCTACGTTTTAAAGGTTTTTCAGCAACTGGTTCTGGGAACTAGCACAGATGGTCTCTTTTTATGGCTTTGTTTTGCCGTGATAGGTAGTGATTGTGTAGATATGGTAATCTAGTAGGTGCAAATTAACTTATTTTGATTGCATACAAAATTGTTGTAACTTTAATTAATTCTATAGTTATTGCTATGTTTGTGTTTTGTGTGTGATGCATTAATTTTACTGAAGTAACTATTGGTGTGTTATGATGTCCTTCAGCTTTGACATTTAGCATCTGCAATAACACCTTATTAGGCTGCCGATACATAGTAACAGGAGACTTTAGGTTTCGCTTCGTTTCTTCTACTTTATTTTTTTATTTATAATTTTTTACTTTTTTTCTGAAATGGGACAGCGGATCAAAACCAAAATTGGAGGGAAGGACGACCCTTACCTGGAAGGTGTTGAGGCTAAATTTGAGTAAGATCCATTGATGGGTTGGAGAGGGCCATTTTTGCCACATTTGCAATTGACTGCTCGACATATCAGCACTCGTGGACCAAGACTGGTGGACTTACAGCGCCAGACAGCCTCACATTGGGTCCTGTCTAGTTAATTTTGAGGTGTGTTACCTGTATGAATGATGCAGAGTCAGAGCGATGGTTCACCTGAAGTGCCGACTGTTCGTCTGCACGTGGATGAAGAGCACCTGCCTTTTAGAGAAAACATGTTTGACCTCGTCATCAGCAGCCTCAGGTTATAGTTCACATCCACAGCTGTCTTTGCTGCACATTGTGTCCCAATAAAAAGTAGCCCCCTAGAACATCGTCAATAACTGCATTATACTGAAGCTACCATTAGCATGAATTATTGTCTAAACATCTTTAGTTAATTTGAAAAGAATACACAAAAATTTGTCATAGAAGTATAAGCCATAAATGAAGAAATCAAATTTTTAAAACAAGTTTTTTTAATCTACAGTTACAAACTGTTTGTTATAGCCTGACGTCATTGAGACGTCACTGTTGTATAACTGTAAGCAATAATAATAAACAATGGTTTTTAGCAAAGATGATAAAGTTTTAATTTAAGTTTTGCACCAACAAGAGTTTTGGAGCAAAGAAGTTTATCAGTTTTTTAAGAAAAAGCTGGTCTCTGTCATCATTTCAGAAAGTTGGTCATGAAGATCGATCAAATTGGCACAATGGATTGGAAACCCGGCAGTAGTAAAAAGCATAAGACACGAATTGCTGACATTGTTGTTTCATTTGAGGAGCTGATTCATAGTTATTATGTTTAGTTGTTTACTGTTCAGTTTTTGTTGAATTACAGCTATTTGTTTTTTGAGTAACTTTTTATTGGGACACGGTGTACATTTTGTGTGTAATAAGTTTAGAAGCTTCATTGCTGCAAGTGCAGTCTGCATACTGTACGCTATATTCGTCCATCACTGACCGCACTGACCGCAAATATCTCTGAAATAAATAGAGATATTGACAAGTGGTAAACGGTGTTATCAAATACAGTTAATTCTGCGTTGAATAAAAAAAATTTTGTGAACTTTGGTCCACTAACACCAGAGATTATGCGGCTAATGTTTACCCACCCAAATCAAATTTTTTGGAAGGCCATATTTTGGCCCCTAGGGGGTGCTGTGCCCCCAAATTTTTACAGGCGCTAGAAAAATGACCAAGTCTTACTAGCGCACCCCTCATCAGGGA
>Ga0209367_1012189_pt1 | contig 11289 bp, 7 predicted proteins | sample WorMetLIZISLAND2_FD_187412 | JGI IMG/M metagenome (GOLD analysis project Ga0209367, IMG submission 187412) | Marine gutless worms symbiont microbial communities from Max Planck institute for Marine Microbiology, Germany - Olavius geniculatus... ... | reverse complement strand
AGGCCGTCCTCTTTTGTTTGAACCATCCATCATTCCGAACACCAGGGTCTTTATCTTTCTGCTGTCGTCCATTCTGCAGATATGGCCGAAGAGGCGCAGCTTTCTCTGTATCACTTTCTGCAGTAGGACACTGCATGCACGATTATCTAAAGTTATTGTGCATACAGCTATAGCGTCTCGCCGATTTCTAGTTGATGCATGCAGACTGTGCAGCAGTCAGCATTGGATTAGCGCGAAGCAAACACAACATTCCAACTGCTCAAAGCATCATCATCATCATCAGCATCAGCAGCAGCAGCAGCACATGTCGTCGGCTGTCACTGCAGCATCGGTAAAAGCGGGCCAAGTTTCATCTTGTCCCTACTCCGCCCCGTTCTTCTGATGTGGATGGCTGGCTGCTGCATTCGCAAACACTCGGCTTGCAAGCCAGCGCAATTGTTAGCAATCGATCATTGGTTCTCATAGCAGCAGGGCTCTGGTTCTCCAACAAAGCGACCGCGGCTCTCGCCGACACTCGAGCGGCTGTCAATCATTAGTGAGTGAATGCGCCATGCTGCAGCACTTGTGCGTCTCTGTGTTTACTTAACTCTGAATATCTTTTCAATATTGTTTGGTGCAGACATTTCGTCTGCAATAACGCAAATTTCGTTCTTTATTGTAACTATACTGCAGACATTTATTCAAAATTTCGATGAGGTTGTGTGCCAAGAACTCGATCAATGGCTTATCATTCAAACCATTGTGTTTACAATATGGCCTGTATTTCCATAGCAATGTATTATTTCTCACAATAGAGATGCTTATTCGATAGCTTAAACTTTCGTTCTCTTTACACACTGTAAGAGCGAAAAACATGCTGCAGTGCAGAAGAGATAAAATGATAATATGTATATATATTTTTTTTACATTTTTGATTGAGGAATTTGTTGCTGTTGTGAAGGCTTCGATCTGTCAGAATCACAATACGCGTAGGCATTGGCCTATAACACAATATGGATTATAGAATATCCCTGTCTGTTGTGTCTGTTATAGCAGAAATATACGGCGTGGCGCTCTTGTACGTGAAAAAGCTAGCGGAAATGTCACAATCGCCCATTCGCCCGCATTCATGCAGTTACACCGTCAGCGACACAGCACCAGCATATCGTGGCATTCACCAGTGGCGCAGCCGAAATGTGAATTTTGAACCTCGCCTCCATTACCTCTCTCTTTTTCCCTTTTCATTTTCTACGTTTTCCTTTACCCTTCCGACTCCTACCCTTAAAAGTAGGACCCCTAAAATTTAGCTGAGTGGTTTGGGGGAGCGCTTTGAGCTCTCCCAGCGGAGTCTGGGGCGGAATCCCAGCCGAAATCAAATTGGGTGCATTAAACTTTTAAAGTATGCGATCTGGTGGCAACAAAATTTATGATTATTTTACTGAGAATCAACTGACCAAATTGGCACATTTAGTGCAATATAAACCTGTGCATAGGTCTTGTCTGAAGAAATTAATGGAAGGGCTGGACCGCCCTGCTCTGTCTGTCTACGCCACTGGCAGTATCGTTGTTGGACCACCCACAAAGTGATGAAGGGTGAGCCGTAGACTGCGAGCAGGCGGAGAGGGGTGGTTGTCGTCATACAATATGGACTTAATACATAGCCGGTTGTGAAGTGCGGACAAATGCATGCGGGTCAGTGCAATCTAGAGAGCTGTGGACAGTGCCGGCTATAGGGACGCAGTGCACACTGGCCCATACACGCCGTCACTGTCAATCAATCTCACACGCTTTCAATATCCAGTATACTGCAGTCGAAAGTGTGCAAAATGACAGTGCAACTAAAGGCCCACACCGAGCGACGTAACCAAATTGAACTGAATTGGCATCGTTTAATTTTTGACGAACTGATCAATTAGCAAGCAGTAATGCATTACAGTGGGCACCGTCTACGGCGTCGGTGGCCTGCGTGACTACGCTCACGTACGCCTCCACCAATGACCAATGAGCTCGCCCTGCTTGCCCATTAGTCAGTTCGTCAGTTCAGTTTAGTTACGTCGCTCTGTGCGTTTCTTAAAACATCACGCAATCAGTGTGAGAGCGATAACTGTGAAACAAACGTTTACGTTACGAAGATTGAAGTAACGTATGTTGCAACTGCAAAGTGGCCGATGCCTCCATAAAACCGGAAACGCAAAGTTTTTAGTTTATTGCTTCGAGAATTATATTACAGACGCCTGCAATTGTTATGAGATGACGGCCCGCATTCTGTACAACGAGCGGTTTCGATGTCTAAACAGGCCTTCAACAGTGGGCGATAAAGAACGGAGACAGAAGTGGGGTGGGGTTTCAGGCGTCAAACGACTTTAGTGCTTTTCGGCCTTAATACGACTTTTCTGACGCTAAAAGGGACCGACACTGCAGCTTTCATAAATTGCAAGTTGGAGATAGCTAGTAACAGAGGAATCAGCAGACAGATTTTATTCCGAATTTTCGCACACAGTACAGTGTTTCAGAAGTGAATGAGTCAATCAACTGTCAAAAAGCCTCGTAGACTAGGAGTGACGTCAGGAGGCCTGGATTTCTCGGAGCTTACTGAACCCAGGTCACTGCGATTTCCTGGCTACAGGCTGTAGCCTCAGAATGTAAACACACTCTTAAGCTTTACCTCCAGGCCAACACGAGACTCAGAGGAAGCCTTTTGAGGAGCGGCGACGATGCCGTTCGTAGCCTTATCCTACTGCTACTTAATATTCAATTCCTTCTTCAGGCTACCACCCAGGAACTAAGTTTAGCCATGACCTTCACCTTAGCAAAGACCAGACAGCTATAGAAAACCCAATGTTTACAGTTTTTTTTATAAATAGCTGGCGCCAGGACGTTATGCTATGCAAAACGTCTAGAACTAAGTGACCTTAAAGCCTACTTTTCTAGATGTTGACAATTCAATTAGCTATGCATTAAATTAGCTCCTCCACAAGTTAAGATTCCTCTACTTTAGTTCGAAAATAAGCGTGTATAAATGTGTACACTATTTCAATAGAATGCAAAGATACTGGGATAAAATCATAATAAAGGTGTCCTTCGCCCAAAATTTTACGGGAACAAGTCCCCCGGCCTTGTCCTTGTCGGACCGCCCCACCCTCGTGTGTACAACATTGGTATATAGCAGATGGACGACTAGAATCAATCCCTGCAGGCTTGCGACAGGTGATGCGCGCCCGCCATGTTGTAGGACTATTGCAGTTGTTCGATACTACGCACAACCGATGATATGTCAATGTCGATTTACCGATGGCCTACAAATGCATGCCTTGATGTTACGTCGATATTTCATGCGCTTGTTTGTAAGAGAGAGAGAAAAAAAGAAAGAGAAAAGATATAAATATCTGTAAAACCGATTTATTCGTTTACGTTTACTGTTTGCTATCGTTAACGCTAACGATCTTGCGGTTGACGTCACATCGTAAACGAGATCTGCAAAGAAACACGCTTGAATTTATTGCGCGCGACAGCATGTATGCTAAGCGCAATTCTGTTCGTCCGTCAGTCTATCACACGGGTGGATCAGTCAGAAACAAAGCAAGAAAGGATCACAGAATTTTTACTATGTTTTGCCACAAAAAAAACTTCAGATTTTTTTCTGAAAAGAAACCATGCCGCTGGGTGAGGGTATTTCCATAGAACGAGATCGTCAAAGAGGGGTACCCCTAAAAGTCGTTATTTTACCACTGTTAGCTGGTCTAGCGTAAAACGGTTGCGAATAGGCACAGACATGCTGCTCATCATTGCAAGCACTGCAGGCGAGCTTTCGGGGAGTACCAACATCGATGACCTAGAACGACCGTAAACCCCCAAATTTGGGCTTTTTTAGTATTTTTTGCGACTTTCAGCTGTGGCGTTCATTTTAGAATTGAACAGCATCGAAACGGCCAAAGATGGACCAAGAAAATCTACATATAAAATTTTCAGCGTTAAACGTAGATTTTAACATTCGCAGTTTTCAACTTTCTACCCGCGACGTTCAAGGAATACTCTGCTCTCTACTATGGCGTCAAATTTGAGCCCCTTTTTAAAATACATTAATATTTTATTGCACGATATACACTGATTCCTCAGATGGCAGCACTGATACTGTCGTGCGTCACGTGCGCATTGCTCAAATTATTTGTTAGATTAGTCAGCTTCGTCGCAAACGAAGAACCGTAATTCGAATACAACGACTTGAAGCGCTGTGACAGCACAAATGTTTGCCAAACTATGATGCTACCACCTACCGATTAAAACTGGCTTAGGCCTACAGGTAATACAATTCGCTGCATGTATCAATTTACAGATTCTCAGATTTAAATCGAGATAGTGGTTTAATCTTCGTACAAGGCCACACCTTTTCACAAATCCAAAAAAATGATAAAAACTTGTTTATAATTTTTTTGTAATTCAAAGAACAAACAGACAAACAAAGACAAAAACATTATAAAACATAACCTCTTTTTTCGGCGAAGATAATAATTATGTCGGTGGTGATCATTTACCTGTTATTTACCTGGTGTGGTCATGCCACGATGCAAGATCCAGTATAGCCATAGAGCTCGTCACACTCAGTTTATAAAAAAACCATCCTTTTTTCGTAACTTTTCTAGTCTATTCTTGAATTCGTTTACAGGTCCACAGTCGACATCATTTTGCTCAAGCTTGTTCCATCAGCTCACAACTCGGTCTGAGAAAGTGCTTCCGTATAGGTCGAGGTGACACCTCTGCTTGTAGGCCTATATCTTCCAAGAATGTCCACGCGTTGTCTGCTGATTCTGTACCTCTCACATTTTATCAAAGGCTGCATGTGGCAGATATGCACGATTTCTTCGTTTTTCGAGTGACCAGATTTCAAAATCTTTTAATCTGTCTTTGTACTTTATCTCTTTTACCAGACACCATTCGAGTAAATCGATGCTATAAGTTGATAACTTCTATATTATTGCAATAATACTAAGACAACCGAAACCAATGAGCCACCACGCAGCACATAGGTGTATAAAAGAATACAGTCGATTATTTGTGTAATTACTTTCCAAATAGCCCAAACTTATGGCCACGCATTCAACATAGACTGACAGACAGACAGACAGGCAGGCAGACGCACGGGCAACTTACGACGATGACGATGCGGCGCTTCGGACTACGTGCATCGCGCACTAAAAACAGTTTAAATACACTACGATATAGTACTGACTGGGTTCTGTGAATTCAGGGTGCAAAATTTGATCGCGCCATACTGGCTTGCTAACTCTTTGAAGATTAAAAGGACACTCAGAGAGCGCAAACCCGTGCCAACGCTATGTGATTTGTTTCCGTTTTGTTCGCCAGGTGGCAGCACCATATTTGGCCGAGACTCGCCTTATCTTGCAGTGCTAAAGAATCACTCAGACCTATCCTGGATTTAAATGCTGATACGGATCACCACCAAAATTTCACTACCCATAAGGTAGGCAAGTCTAACCTTTCCTGAAAATTTTAGCTAAATCGGCCAGTAATTTTTTTGGCGTAATTCTCCCGACAAACCAACAGACATGCAGATATTCGCCCAGTATCACATAACCTCTTTGGCGGAAGTAATAGTAAACCATGTATTTTCGTCATAGAGCGCTCGGAGCCTCGAATCCACGTCTGTGTGGGTGTGTAAAGCGCGTACAGAGCGACCTGACTGAACTGAACTGACACGGTTTAGTTGTTGACGAACTGACTAATGGGCAAGCAAAGCGAGCCTAATGGTCATTGGTTGACGCATACGTGAGCATAGTAACATAAGCCACCGACGCCGTTAGACGGTGGCCACTGTAATGCACTGCTGCTTGCCCATTGGTCAGTTCAGCAACAAATGAACCATGTTGGTTCAGTCCAGTTCAGTTCAGCTACGTCGATCTGTACAGGTCTTGAGACAATGTAAAAGCTACGGTGAGCGGTCTCGTGCATGCGGGCAAAAGTAACTCACTGGCTATGCACTGTACAGCACTGCGTTGCAGCAGACGTGTAGCCTACAAGACTTCCTGGCAGTGGCATAGATAAGGGAAAAGGCCAAAGAGGGCCCAGGTTCCCCCAATCCTCCAGACAAGACAAGCGCACGCTTAAACTGCACTGCATTTGGTCAGTTGATTTTTAAAAAAATAATTAGAATTGTTGTGACCAAATCATATATTTCTACGAAATTCGCCAGATTCGATTTTGGATGAGAATGGTTCCGCCCCAGAGCCGGCTGGGGGAGCTCACAGCGTTTTCCCAGACTTCCTGTAGCTGGATTTTAAAGGTCCTGCTTCTAAGAGGAAAAAAGAAAAGGAACGAAAAAAAGAGCGGGGCGGGAAAAGGCAGAAGAGAAAAATTGACGGGAAAGGAAGGAGAAGGGGTCCTTCAGTTCACATTTCTGGCTACGCCACTGTACATGGCTTGTGTTTTCACGCACGTCACGTAGCTTCATCTGTCACAGACTGCAGCAACGACACAATGCAATACACCAGTTCTAACAGCTTTGCTTCCTTTCCGTCCATCGCTTCATCTCTCTTAGCTGCTACGCTACGCTACGCTGCATGATCTCTCACCTTGTCCAATCTTCGTAAATCCATCTTAATATGTCTTTCCTTTCCCTAGTAAAGCTTGTGTAGCTGCGATCATCATCGCGTCTTAATCCACTCTGTCTTCTTTTTGCATGCAGTTTTAAGCATAAGAAGAAAAAGATTTAAATAATTCAGTGCATGCCAATTTGGTTTGGTGTCGATTTTGATTTTTTATTACGCGAGAACATGTACATTTTTTGACATTCCGTTTGTCCAGTTATCAGAAAACGTTTGAATTTACTTCGTTTAGGCAATTACGTTTGACTTCTTTTGACATTTATGTTGCTATTAACCACAAAAAGTTATGAAAAGATTTTTCAGGTTGCTATTAAGATTTGGTTCGACTTATTTCGTCAAAGTTGTGTAGTAATCTTTCGAATTTGCTGATTTGGCATTTGCCCCCTTTGATGGATCATTCGATCAATTATTCAATCAATCAATCAATCAATCAATCAATCAGTAAATCAGTAAATCATTACCTCCTCAGCTACATGAGACTGTGAACGCTGTTGAATTACGGTCTGGAAAATAAAGATTCGGTACTTGCTATAACGCTTCTTATAAAGTCATGCAGACTTGTGAATCGTGACCAGAAGCGCTTTACAATCTTGGTAAATCAGTAAATCATTAAATTATAAATTTACCTCATCGGCAACAGCGACGTCTACGCTTTGCAGCCGTCGTCGTTCCACCGACCTGTCTTCCGACTGCCGCAGCCTGGGCGTGGAACAGTTTGCCATCAACTGCCGCATCGGCACCATCGCTTGAAATTCTCACAGACAACGCTTCAAAACTAAACTTTTATCTCGTACTTTTACGTCTTTTCGTGCAGTTTATTCGCGAACATTTTGTTTAACTCTCTGTACCTCGCCATTTCGTCCGGTTGTTAGGTGTCATTGCAGTTACCTGGTCATTTACCTGGTTTGGCCACACCATTATACAATACAATAAAATTTAAAGTGAAAAAATGTTTATGGCACTGCAGTCACTTCACAGTCAATAGTAAAAACAATGCAAAATCCAGTATGGCCGTAGAACTCGGCGAACTCAGTCCATAAAAAGTCCATCTTCCTTTTCCGTACCTTTTCTAGTTTATACTTAAATTCATTAACATGTTCACAGTCGACATTCTCTTGCTTAAGCTTGTTCCATCCTTCTACCACTTGATGTATTCGTGCAATAGGTTTCAGATAAGCCCCTTAAATAGAACTTTCACAAGCGCCTTTGACGAGTAAGCACGATCAAAAAGCCACGTATTAGAGCACTAGTTTAGAGCACTGTTTACTGGTGCCGATGAGCAAAAGGCGGGACTACCTTGTCGCCTTGGTCGGCAGATTGCAGCGCGGTGACTCGTATATATGGATCTATAGAGAGACGCATCTAGCTTGCTGACCACGTCGTCGTGCTTTTAATTTTGCTAAAAGCAATCCATCAGAGGCGGGCATTGATCGACAGCTCAATAACACGGCTAAGCTGCATTGTGTTCGTATCTTCTACCTATCCATGCAGCTGTGGCACGCTACGCATGTCACACGGCAATTGTGGTACAGTCGTATAGGCCCTTTGTGGTATCTACCAGGTATTTGACGTATTTCGTTTTAAAGGTAGGCCTATGCAAAGCTAAAATCAAAAATCCCAGAAAAACAATACGTTTCTGAGATTTTGAAACTGAAGTCTAATTTGCGACAGCCGACAGTGAAGATTTCGTGATCCTAGCTTGCACCGTTTTGATACAGTCGCAACGTGTGGTGTGGTGGACACACAAACAGACCCCAGGGACACCTCAACGATAGCTAAAATGCGCAAAGCATTACATACTGTCGTGCGTGAAAAATCATGTGCCGTTTTAAATTTCGCTCGCTTTGACTCACTCGTATGTATTGTCGCTCGCTCAAGGGAAAAATCTCGGTCGCTTTTGCTCGTCCCGTTTCTCGCTTGCTAATGCCGCTCTCGCTCTCGCTTACAGGTCTACTACCCGGTATGTGTTTCGTGTTTCTTGCTGTATGTATGGTATGTGGCAGTATTTCATTCTTTGGCTTACTAATTGTGTGGTATTTTTGCTGCTTTTGCTTTTTTTTAGAAAAATACAGCAAAGCGTTGTTTACAGATAATATCTCATTGCAGTGGAGTAGCCAAAAATTTCAATTGGGAAGAGCCTCGTCTTTTTTCCCTTCTCTCCCCTTTTACTTTCGTGCTTTTCCTCCCTCCCCTTTTTATCCCTTCCTTCTTTTCCTCCTTTTCTTTTTTTCCCTTCCTTTCCTTCTCTTTTTTTTCCTTAGAAGTAGGACCCCCTTAAATTCAGCTAAGGGTCTGGGGGAGCGCTGTGCGCTCTTCCAACGAAGTCTGAGGCGGAGCGGCAGTCGAAATCAAATTTGATGCATTAAAAGACGAGATCTGGCGGCAACAATTTTACTTAATTTTCCGGAAATAAACTGACCAAATTGGCAATTTTAGTGCAGTTTGAACGTATCCTTATGTTTTATCTGGCATCCTGCTCCCTTATCTACGCAACTGTCTTATTAATAGTTTATTATTGCAGATCAGCTTCAAAACGTCACTTAAGACAAAAAGCTGCTATAACACTCTAAAATATCAACCTAATTCCAAATTGCCAGAACTGTTTCGAATTATTAATAATTAGTTACAGACTTTAGAATATGCAGTACATTGGGAGGAAATCTAATTTGTTTACTGCGATTTGTTTTTTGCTAATACGCGCTACTGTTCGTTTTTACGCGCTTAAAAACTTTCAAGCGCAGAATTTTTCTCAACCTTGGATCCGCTGTTACTTATACCGAGAATGCCGACGTGACTGGCGTATTGTGTGCGATAACGGTACGAATCAAGCAATAAATCAGAGAGTTGACTGCACTGTGCCCATTTATCTGTTGAATCTGCTGCACTCTGGCTTTATTTAATCCAGGTACACAGGTGCGCAATACACGGCAAGTATGCGGCGCCGCCTGGTGAGTGAGATAGTGACTAAATTCTCTTGACGCACGAATAAATATGGGCCTAATTGACTGCTAAAAGTTTTGTTCATATCTTCTACAGATGCGACTACTAGCTATAGCAGATAGCCCACTAAACCCAATCGTGCTAGAAATTAACGCACGCAAACCAAAAAAGCCGGCAAAAAACTACACTGTGTCTCTGAAAAACAATGTGCCACAGTACTGGTGTCAGTGTTATTGTTTGAATAACTCCGTTTTTGGCAAGCAACGTCATAAAAAAAAACTTGACGATAATGACTCTAGTTTAATGCCTCTCATTTTAGTACTGTTGTTACACTACGTCGTAAAATGCAAAAGTCGCACACAGACAGACAGACAGACGAAAGAGTAAGACGTATAGGCTTAATGACGGCCACATACTGAATCTTAGACTGGGAGTTGTGAATAAGCCTAAGTAAAGCACTGACTATTCGATCGGCAGCCGGTCAAATAGCCTGTAGGCAATTTGACCAGTCGAAACGAAAAATCGTAGTCGCCACCTAGCGAACGACATTAAATAAAGTGTACACGTTACTGAGTAGAATTCGCGTAAATATTGTGGTATAGGGTTTGAAGGTTAAGATTAGGGTTAGGGTTAGAGTTAAGGTTAGTGTTAGGGTTAGGGTTAGGATTAGGGTTGGGGTTAAAGTTTGGGTTAGAGTTAGCGTTTTTAGAACATTTATGTGACAATAGTAAACAACAAAAGTTATCGTAAAATATGGTGCAATTTGAGGTTCCTGCAGGCAAAAAAGCTTGCCGACTAGTAATCCGTGATGGTCTACTTGCTAGGCTTGAGGTGCCAGTTGGTGGACTGGCGATTCGTGATGCTACGACTAAGGTCGTCCTGTCAGTTGCTCGGCTGCCGCTGTTCCTGCGGCCGCTGCCTATGAGCACTATGATGCTTTTACGTACCTGCTAAAGCTGTTCAAAGCGGTGACCGGTCAAATATCCTGCGCCAATAAGTAAACATTTCAAATCATTACAACAGTGTTTAGTTTGTAAATGAAAGTTTATGGTCAGAAAGCGGTGTTTTCTTACCTATCGAAGTCTGCCTGTCTAATGACATACCATCTTTTAACGGCGTCTCCATCAGTATGGATAATCCTTTTCCATTTATCACTGCATTATACTGTCTGGGTGCAGACTTTCACTAGTCATCCTCTACATCGTTCAGTGTCTTCCAACCATTCCTTTTCTAATCTTTTTGATCCTGTCATCATATACTAACTGTTTTCAAGGACACCGGCAAAATTTACTGCCGCCGGTGCAGAAAAGTCGCGCGATGCAGGTATTAAACAAGAAATTTGAGCTAATGCTTATACGACGCGCGATGCCGGTCGTCGTGGTCTATCTCCAGTAATTTCGACAAAAATTCACTTTTAAAATTGGCGCCGCACCATGAAATCGCATAAAATTCACTAAACCTCTTTATTTTTAGATGCTAGTATAACTTTTTGTTTGCCCGTCGGTCGACGGGCTTCTGTTATCTGCGCTAATATTGTAACTCTGAATGGAATAGCTCTGCAGTGGTCAGATGAACTTCGATATTTGGGTGTCTATATTGTGCGTTCTTTTCGGTTCAAAATCTCTCTTGATAAACCCAAACGCTCGTTCTGTCGTGCTGCGAACAGTGTCTTTGGTAAAGTTGGGCGTGTTGCCTCTGAAGAAGTTACTATACAGTTATTTAATATTAAATGTGTTCCTGTTTTGCTTTA
>Ga0209367_1012188_pt1 | contig 11289 bp, 7 predicted proteins | sample WorMetLIZISLAND2_FD_187412 | JGI IMG/M metagenome (GOLD analysis project Ga0209367, IMG submission 187412) | Marine gutless worms symbiont microbial communities from Max Planck institute for Marine Microbiology, Germany - Olavius geniculatus... ... | reverse complement strand
CAAGGAAGGAAGCCAAATATGCTGACATGCCGGCTTCATTCTCATTCCAGCCAATCGCTGTTGAAACGCTGGGGCCGATTAATGAGTCAGCTGTTGACTTCCTCCGCGAGCTGGGGCGCAGGATCTCAGTCAAAACCAATGATGAGCGACAGACAGCCTTTCTTTTTCAGAGACTTTCGGTCACAGTGCAACGATTTAACGCAGTCATCCTCCACGACAGCTTTCCCACGTGTTCAGACCTCTGGCCATCCATGGATTAGTTTTTAACTTTATTTTTTTTGTTTTTAACCCTTCTTTTGAAGGGTATAAACAAAAAAAATACAAAACTGGATCCAAATTTGTAAACGAGAGGAAAGTTGGCGTCTCCAGGTGGAACATGATCACTAAAATGTCGACTTCTTACACTAATTTTTAACTTTATTCCCAATCAGGATAAATTCAAACATTACATTTTCTAATCAGTCTATAGCGACAAGTTTTGAGTCATTTTGACCCTGTTTTGCTAATAATAGAATTTGTGATTTGCGATGACTGTCAACCGTAGTGAAGTGTGATTGTAGGACGTTTTTACTTCATTCTTTGAAGGTATTATAATCCTCAAATTCGTGTCCAGGTTGATTCTCATTTCACAAGCAAATACAGTTATTTCTTTACGAGTTTTACAACTTTTACATTTTTCGCAAAAATTTTGCAACAGCCAACTGCCAACTGAAACAAGTGGTCATTCGGCAGCGAGTGAAGTCAAATTTTGTCCTAGCTCGGCACACACTTATGCTACTTACTTTCAATCCAGTAACCAAACACTGTTTAATATATTAGTGCCTATCTTGTCCTTGGCGGCCATATCTACACACTTGTGTTCACCTATTGCTGGGAAGATTGGTCATGGCTGGGCATTTGACCTTTCACTGTGGAAATTGACTAAGCATGCGTAGGGCCCAACCTAATTCATGGAGAAAAAGTGCAAGTTACATGGGCATTTTTAAAGGAGAACACAAATAACATGGAAATAACACAAAGGGTTAAAATGACTTAAAACTGTGGTAAGTTTCTTTGCTACAATGTCATTGACAATGTATGTTGTGAAGCAGATATTGCAGAAAATTTGCCAACTAACTAAATACTCAATCAAGTGTTTTGCGAAAATAACAAACAACGCGGCATTAAACATCCAGAGATGATCTAAAATTCAAAAAATACAAAAAAAATCTGTGGATTTCACGCAATTTTGCAGACATTACCAATTACACAGAAACCTGCTAATTACACGGATCATGTCATGTATAATCGTGAATTAATATGGGCATTATGTATGGGAAACAAAAGAACATTAATGTGATAAAAGTTAAACTAAAAGTCAAGATTTGCAAATTAAGTCTAACCAAATCACAACAGCAGCAGATGAACAAAACGAAAGAAAAACAATATTTTCTGCATCAGACATAATCTAGCAGCAGTAACTATCTGATATACAAGGTGAACCAAAAAAACGTGGCACTTTACTTTTGTCCATATCTTCACCAATTATTGATCAATTTTTGAAATTCTTAGATATCCCACCACACCATAAATGCATCTCTACACTACCTTGTGAAATATCAATGACAATAATAACAAACAAGCATTTTGGTAAAATTGAAAAAAAAAACACTTCAGACCAACATTGCAGTGAATGGTCTGTGTGACACTAAACTGTGTGGGTCAAACTCAGTCTAGTGTCATACAGATCATTCATTGCAATGCTGATCTGAAGTGTTTTTTACCTAAATTTTTGTTATTGTCGTTAGTTTTTGCTTACATTTATATCTCACAAGGTAGTGTAGAGAAGCGTTTACCATGTAGTGGGATATATAATAATCACATTATTGCAAATTGTCCACAGAGTGTGCCAGTAAAACAAAATTCTGAAAATTGGTCTAAATTGGTGAAGACATCATCATCATCATCATTTCTTGTGAGCACCACTAAAAGTGCGTAGCGCCGAACGTAGACATCAATCTCCAGAGTGGACGGTTCTGAGCCAAGTCAACTGCGTCGTCCATATTGAGGTCGCTGGATTTCAGATCCTGCTGAATGGTTTTCATCAATGTAATATGAGGACGTCCCAGTGGTCTCCTCCAGTTTCCTGCGGGGGAAGCTGTTAAGATCTGTTTTGCATCTGTTTCATCAGGCACTCATGCAATGTGTCCGAACAGGGACAGGCGCCTTGACTGGACTATGGCTGAGAGATGGGGTTGCTTGGTTAACCTTCTGACTTCATTGTTGCGCACATGCTGTTGCCAGTTGATTCCTAGCAGCATTCTCAGACACCACTGACAAAGTGCATCGATCTTACGCACATCATTCTTAGTAACTGCCCAACACTCAGAACCATAGAGACATAAACAAAAGTAAAGTGCCACTTTTTTATTGGCCCATGGTGTACACAGTGGCAAAGTGTGTGAAAAAAACAGTGAAGGTAGATAGCACAAATTTGCATTTTTCTGACAGAGAAGATTATTTATGTGTGCTTAAAAATCCGAATTTGCTCCAGATTCCCTCAACTGGAAATTTTGGATTCAAATTTTGTTTTTAAAGAAAATTTTCTGATGGGAAAAAAAATTAAAGTGGATGGCGGGCAATTTCCCTCCCTCGTTGCAGCCACCGGACACGACACCACTGGACATACGACCAATATTCAGCAACACACGAGATACAAATATGCAAAGTAAACGATACAAAAAAAAGCTACCATTGACAACTGCCAATGCCCACATCCAACCGAAGTGCTTCTTCAATATCATCAGTGCTCTGCAGACGTTTACGCTGCGACTTCTCAATAATTCGTACAATGCCCGAGTTACTGTCCGATTTTGCCGGACGACGTTTTGAGTGAGACAAGTCAACTGCAGTAACAACTGAACTATAGTGCAGATCACTTGTTTTAGCAGTTGTTGCCTCGTACACTGCAGCCTCTGTCAATAAGTCAAATTCAGTCGATGATTTCTGCTTCTTTTCAGCTTTTCGACGTTTCTTACTAGCAGTAAGTTCTCGGTCCAGATCAGTTTCTAAGCCGCGTTTTTCTTTCGTAGCATCTTGTGATGCCTCAGCAGATACTGGCGTTTTCTGCTTCTTTTTCTCATCCGTTTTCTTCTGTTTCTTTCTCTTCACCTCTAAAAAAATATAAAAAATTAAATAATAATAATAAATTTACTCTTTATCATACTGCATCATACAAAAGTCAAAGATGGTCTTTTGCTAACACCTCCATTACCAGGCCCATCGAGAGCCACAGCGGGGCCCAGGGAAACATTCTCGCGAGGCCCACGAACATTTTCATGGGGCCCCTATGGGGAGAAAATTTTTTGAATTTTTCTTTTCAAAATGGTATATTCTGGCGTACATTATATTTCCGACCAACGGCGGGGCCCCCAAACGTCGCGGGGCCTGGAGTAGCTTACCCCCCTACCCCACCCTCTCGATGGGTCTGTCCATTACTTTTACTTTATACAGAAAATTTTTACTTCTGCTCCAGCATTGTTGCATTCTGTACACGTGCACTCATAACAATAAACCCCTAGATTACACCAATAAATGTCAAAATTGACTTTCAAACCATTAACTAAACCAAGGTAATTTGTAATAAAATAATTTTGTCACAAAAATAACTCTGTAGCTGCTAATAACTAACTATACATTCTGCAAATTAAGCCAAAATTATCTTTACTTACTAAATGCCCTCCCTATATCACATTGTCAATCTGCTCACCTATATGCCAAGTGTTCCATGAGAACTCAAAAACAGAAAAATAAAAAAAATTGGCAACAGTGCAACCCAAATGACAATTTAGATTACTCATGACAAAATGACAATGCTAGACATTTTAGGTAAAAACAAACATTGAAGAAACTAAAGTTCACAAAGCTCATAGAAATGATATGTTATACTGAAATTTCATTTGCATTCTGTCCGATCATTCAGAAGTAAAAAAGTAATGAATGTATGAATTAATAACTGACAATAGCTAAAAAGAGACACAGTTCTGGAACTTTCAGAAATGGGTAAAGTATGCTCACAAACTAAAAAAATCAAAGTCACTCATCCAACACATAAGCCTATGTCATGTGACAAAGAGCCCAGTGCTTAAAACAAAAAATATCTAATAGTTAGTTTGAATCCGATGCACAGATTCCAAACAGTACAGTTGCAAAACTCACAGCATCTATGGTGTAATTTTCTAGTTTAATTAACAGAACGTAAAAACGTAAAACATAAAACGTAAAATACTTCCCAAGCCTTACAGCCCATAGGGCGGCGCTGATCTCCATTTCCTAAGGCCCTCAGCCAGACACCAGTTTTTACACTGCGAGACCACGGACACAGGGCCAGTGTATCACATGTATCGTATTATAATTATAATGTTATAATTAACGGAACAGTCACAGATAATTAAAAGCAGTAAATAACTGACTCAATTGTGTCCCTTCATCATTCTCCTCCGTACTGTGCTCTGTGTTGGAATGCTCTCGTTTCAATGGCAGCTCAGCTTCTTTACCTTCCGATGACTGCAATACATTTACACTCTGAATACGAGGTTCCCACGACTGGAAAATTCAAGGACTTTTAAGAACCAAACATCCAGATTTCAATCATCAAAATTTTATGTCAACATTGATCAGGAAAAGCTTACAAAAATACAGCATGAATTCAAGCGAAAAGCTGTTGTTTAACATAAAATCAAATCTCCAACGTTATTGAATAAACCAAGAAAAAATTATAATATTAAAATGACACATTTGAAGCCAAAATCATACAAAAAATATCCCGCAAAATAGCAGTTTCAAATATATGCAAATAAATTCGAGCTGCACTTCCCTAAATTTCACGATGCACTGCTTAAATCAGAACAGAGATTATGCTAATGACAATTTTTCAATTTCATACCTGTTTCAAATCTTGCAGCAGTTTGTGTAGTGGCTGCGAATTCAGAATTCTGATGACGGGAAACAATGACTTCACCTTATGGTAACACAAAACACGCTAAACATTCACAAGCCGATTGTAAATCAGCTCAAAAAAATTATCATCGACACAAGAAATGCACTTGTCATTATGCACTCTGATCAGTGAAATGCACGGTGGGCCAAAAACAATGACAGGCTTTCGGTACTTGATTTCCTTTCCTCTTTTGTTAGACGCATTATATTTGAATGTTTTCCAGAATGATGTTTTTTGATACTGATGCAAACAAGTTCTGTATTCATCTGAATAAAATGCAACTTCATCACAATGGTTAGATTAACTCCCAATGAACGCTTTCCGGTTAACAATTCACACGTGGATTCAAATGAATGCAGACCACTAAACAGAGAATAAAACGTAAAGTGAAACGTAAAGTCCTTCCCGAGCCTTACAGCTCATAGGGTGGCGCTGATCTACGTTTCGTAAGGCCCTCAGCCAGACACCAGTTTTTACACTGCAAGACCACGGATACGGGGCCAGTGTATCACGCGGTGCGCCTGTTTACGTCCCAGCGGTGAAGCCGGTACCAAATTATACTGCTTGGTGACAAAGGCACATGTGTGTGAACAACTTGCCTAAGATAGTTACACGGCAGTGTCGCGATGCGGTGTCGAACCTGCGCCTCTGAGTTACCTCAGGATTACAAGTCCGACACGTTACCGTTAGACTACCGAGCTACACAGTGAATAGGTAATATCAAATGTTAAAATTGTTGAAACTGCATAACTAGTATTGCAGTTTATATGCTTATGTCGGCGTCACTGAACAAACATTACAGCACAAAGTACACAAACACAAACTTCATCGTCAAAAAGTCATAGCCCTTATCATGCCAGCATAGTCCTTCTCAAGCCATAAGGCACATAGAGCAGCGCTGACCTCCATTTCCTTAGCCCTCAGCCAGACACCAGTTTACCCTGCTAGACAATGCGGTGTGTCTATGCCCCAGCTTTTGCCAGTACTCGCTGCGTCTACCCAGAAAAAATGGCCAGGCCGAGTTGGCTTGAAAATTATTTAGCATAGAGAGAATAAATCTTACTTTGTGAACAAACCGAGGCTGGGTGCACATGGGATTGCCAAGCAGGTTCAGACGCACCAAACCCTTAGCAGCAACCAGGCCCTTCAAGAATCTGAAACACAATGTGAAAATGGCTTCGAACTACAGCAGGTAACAATACAAAAAATTTCAACAGTTAACTTGGTGCTAAAAACAGTTGAAGCAAAACAGAACTATTAGATACATTGCGAAATAAACAGAAAATGTGGCTAGGGCACATGTTGCATCATGATTCTCTAGTAAGAACAGTATAAAGATGACTGCTAAGGAAGAAAAAAAGAGGGAGACCAAAAAAATGTTACTGAGTTGGTCACTGAAGACAAGCGATGGGTACATCAAGTATTCGCAACTAAAAAACCTAGCAAAAGAGCAAACAAGATGGAGTCGATGAGAATGAATACAGCAGAAGAAGCAACTTAATAATTAAGCTATTGCTAGTTCGATTAAAACTAGAAGTAATTATTGCGCAAAAAATGCGTGTTTTTACCAACTTTGTAACCAATTCAGCCAACAAATGTCACAAAAGCACTGAGACAATGATAGGTCTATATTATCATTAGTAGAGTCTAAGTGCTTGTTTCATCTAGCCATGTTTTCCCGAGAAAGTAAATATCAATTTACATATGCATCTCATTGCACCTACTTTATAATGTGTTCGTAGTGATATGACTCAAATCAAAAAATTAATGATTAAAATTGCATTAGTCGTAAAAATATTCCAACAATTAATGGTATAGTTGATTGCTAAGTTCTGCGAGTCCAAATCAAACATTATCTGTGAATAGAGATTGGTAAATAAGTGCAGTTAAAGCACTGCAACTGAGCATTGTAAAGCAGTGAGACACAGATCATTTATTTACTTTACTTCCTTGATGGCGTTGTTGCCAACTTCCACAATTTCAAGCCTGCAACACCAGTAACATCAGATAAAAACCACATAATGGCCTACTACATAATGTCTTCACAAATGTACCCTGAAATTGAAAACATACAAAATATAGACTAATTAACTGGCGATTCATCAACCAAACAAGCTGGCTTCATCAACAGATCATAATAGTCTATCAAAACGCAAAGTCTAAAGTTCAACATGCAGTAATTTCTAAGAAATTGCATAACAAATTCAAGTCATCCTAGGTAGTCACCTACTATAAGGTTTCTCCACTAAAAACACATATATGTATTTGAATTTGATATAATTTTGACAAACTCTAACACTGTTAACAAATTTCAACAGCAAATGACATTATCCACAAAGTTCTATCTAAACAACTCTATACATCATTTTTTTTCGGTCCATCCAGATACCTACTCATCCACCTAGCCACCCAGTCAGCTCAATTTGAGCACAGTTAGAATATTCACATGCTTGACAAGAGCTGTTAGCAAGTGAACCTGTTATTTTGTCTGACGCAGTCTCGGGGTATCATCTTGATCCTGTTATCGTTCAGCATCAAGATCTTCAACTCTGTATTGAACTGCAAACAAAGTGTTAGGAATGATTCGAGTAAGCAGCATAATAAACAAACGAGATACTCTCACCAAAATGACAGTTATCAAGTGTAAATAAGTTATAAATGTACACAAAAATATCCTACAGTATTACACTGAAGACCATAACAAGCAAGTGCCTATATAATGTCTGGCCTCAATGGCCATCGTGATAAAAAGCACTCTATGAAACTTCAATGTTCATATTTATGGATCTCTCAGTCCTGACAGAAACTGCTTGCATCTATAAACTTAGCAGTCTACTTACTTAATTTATATTAAGATGAAAAGGATCTACTGGATTGCTGAATAACTATTTTATCTACATCCCGTGTTATAATTAGAGACAACAGAAAATCACGGAAACACGGAAATTACGGAAACCATGATTTTTGTCAAATGCCATGATTTTGCTGAAATGGTGTTTTAGCCAAAATGCCATGATTTTGCGTTTTTACAAGAATATTTGGTTTTTAGTCAGCATAAAAGTCAGCATATTTGGTTTTTATTCGTACTGTTCAAAACGTACGACGATACTCTGCGACGTCTTGCTGACCAGTTCGCACCGGAGCGCATTGTCAAGTGTCGTCTACAATCGCCGTGTCCTTGGTTCGACGCTGAGTGCTGTGCAGTTCGCCGTGACTGTCGTCATCAGGAGCGACTGTACAGACACGCTCGTGACGCTGCCAGCAAAGCTGCCTATGTAGCTGCGTACAAGAAGAAGCATGATGTCCTTGATCAGAAAAGGAAGCAGTACTGGTCGGACTGTGTCCAGAGCGAAGGCAGCGCACCGATGAAGCTGTGGCGGTCAATGTCGACACTGCTCCAGCGGGACAAGCAAACTGCTGACGTCAACACGCCGACGAGCAACGAAACGGACGCGTTCTTGCACTACTTCGACGACAAGGTGAAGACCGTTCGTGCAGCTACTGATAGTCGACCACCGCCTACAGTTACTCCAGCAACCGCTGAATCGCTGTCAGCATTTTCGTCACGCAGTGCAGCCAAAGTCCATAAGCCGACCATGCAGTCACCAACTAAGTCATGTCCACTCGACCCTATTCCAACTTTTTTGTTGAAGGTGTTGGCCGACACACTTCTTCCATATATGACTGCCATGATCAATGCTTCACTGCACGAGGGCTGTCTGCCTTCCGAAGATAGACGTGCCATCGTCACTTCACTGTTGAAAAAACCTGAACTGAACGCTGATGAACTAAAAAAACTATCGACCTGTGTCCAACCTGACATTTGTGTCTAAGTTGGTGGAACGAGTCGTCGCATCGCGTCTCGTCAGCTACCTCAATGACAAAGATCTAACGCCCCAGTTGCAGTCAGCATATCGGCATTTCCACAGCACAGAGACAGCCATACTGAAGGTGCTGTTGGACATTTACTGTGCCATAGACAGTCAACACGTTGTACTGCTTGGATTGTTAGACCTCAGTGCAGCGTTGAAATGTGTAGACCATGACATTTTACTGCGTCGGTTGCGTTTCAGATTTGGCATCTGTGGAACAGTGCTTGATTGGATTGCATCATTCTTGTTTGTTCGGTCACAGCGGGTACTGTACAGGGGACGTCTGTCATCAGAGTGGAAGCTGCAGTTTGGAGTCCCGCCTGGGTCAGTTCTAGGTCCTATTTTGTTCCTGCTGTATACGGCTGAACTGTTTGATGTAACTGCAGAATGCGGTTTCACATGCCACATGTATGCTGACAACACACGGATCTACCTCAGCACACCAGCCTCTGACCACATCAACGTGATGGAACGCCTGGCAATCTGCATCGAGCGGATTCGCGGCTGAATGTCCGACAGTCACTTAAAGCTAAACGAAGAGGAAACTCAGATCATCTGGCTGGGTACTCGTCAGCAACTGAACAAGCTAAGCACTCAAGCTTTGACTTGTCCAAACGCCACGATCCAGTTTTCAACTGCAGTCAAAGACCTTGGTGTTGTACTGGACAGCAAGCTTACTCCAGCCAATCATGTTGCTGCACTCAGCCATTCCTGTTTTGTCTACATCCAACAGCTGAAGTCAATTAAGCAGTCACTGACACCAGAGGCAATGAAGACATTAGTGTATGCCTTCATCAGCAGCCGAAGCTTGCTCACCAGCATCAGTGGTCAGTTGCTCCAAAGGCTGCAAGCCATCCAGAATGCTGCTACCCATCTCATCACTGGGGCCAGAAGATTTCAACACGTGACACTGATGCTGCGTCAGTTGCATTGGTTACCAACATGGTAGCGTATTCTTTTCAAGACGGCCGTGTTGGTGTACAAGTATTGGCACGATATGGCTCCGTCTTACCTGTCGACATACTGCATCTCGACGTCATCACACGATGACGGTTGGTGTCATCTTCGCTCTGCCGTATCTGGACAACTATCTGTTCCATGCACGATGATGAACTACGGTGACCGCAGCTTCGCTGTTAGCTGTCCGATCATGTGGAACAGTCTGCCAGCTGCACTTCGATCAGACATGTCACTGTCCACATTTCATGGGCGGCTGAAAACATTCTTCATGACAGCGTGTAACAGTTGACTTGGTGCATTTGCTGCATCTCTTCGAATTTGTGCCATATAAATGTCATTAATAATAATAATAAGTTGAAGTTTATTGTGTGATTTTAATGCAAAAATATTTATTCTTGCATCTGCTACCAAAGTTCATGTGTTTTGTTACTTTCTGGCTCAATATTTGCGCGTGACATGTATGTATTTTAATGCTCTGCATCAACAAAATTTCACAAATAGAAACCTCCCACTGCATGTATTGATGGTCGTCAATGCTACATGTTGAGTTTTATACACTGTATAATAGTCTTCGGGCCCGTGATTTGATGCCGATTCTTTGCCATGATTTTTGCAATTTTCGCCAAAGTTTGCCGTGTTCTTTTGCCATTTTTTGCCGTGATTTTCTACTGTCCCTAGTTATAATGTAACCAACTGCAACAGAGCCTGAGACACACTAATGTGAGACTAGCACACTGACTAATGAAAACTGCAAACATTTGGGCATCTGATTCTACTGCATTTGTACACAAAGTATGATATCATCACTCTATGCACACCACATCAGGCGGAACGCTTTGCACAACACTAGCGTATTATTACGAGTAAATCTCACATGGTCACAAAATAGTCCATTAACACAGTTAGTTATCAAAGAAAATTCCATACGCGAACATCAGGAAACGTCTTGAGCTTGTTGTGAGACAGCTGAAGCTTGACAAGCTGACTCAAGGTTGCAACGTCAATCTCCGATATCTTGTTATGACTCAGCACTGTTACAATTTCAAAACGCAAAATCACCACTCAGCTGGTCCAAAAAAAGTCAACTCGCCCCAATATGCTGGAGTATAATTGCTTAATACACAATCACTCACTCACTCACTGGACCGCTTGACCGGCGACGGGTCGTTGCGCCCTCCAGACTTCACGATCACTGGCCATATCCCAGGCGGCAGCTGCAGCAAGCCCGACGTCGATCTCCAGCTGGCGGATCCATGTATGTCGAGGACGGCCACGCGGACGCTTCCAGTCCAGCCTGTCGTCAGGTCGGACACCTGTACGTGTGTTGACTGCCAGACGAAGTGCCTCGTGCACGGGAACAGACTCTTGTAGACGGCGTACATGTCCAAACATCGTGATACGTCTGTCGCATATTCTGCTGCAGATAGGACGCTGTTTGACCTGGTCCATCACCGACGCATTTGACACGAAATCGAACCA
>Ga0209367_1012187_pt1 | contig 11291 bp, 8 predicted proteins | sample WorMetLIZISLAND2_FD_187412 | JGI IMG/M metagenome (GOLD analysis project Ga0209367, IMG submission 187412) | Marine gutless worms symbiont microbial communities from Max Planck institute for Marine Microbiology, Germany - Olavius geniculatus... ... | reverse complement strand
ATCTCTCCTGATGCAGTCCATCGCATTTCAGCCAATCCTAGTATATCGAAGCGATATCTTTCCATCTCATTCTCCAGCAGTTCAAGTTTGCCTGGTGCCCACATGGTGCGCACATTCCATGTTCCATGTTCGTGTGGCTAAGCATGTGGTTATTGATGGCCCTTGCTTTGCTTCAACGCGCCACTGACCACTGACCAGCTGCCCGCACACAGTGATGCTGCACGCTGCACCGGTGAGTATAACGCATGCATCTGCATAATTAGAGCCTATCTCACAGTAGATTTTTGCCAGTGCATAATCGGCTTTGACGTTTTGCACTACAGCAACAAACTAGGCACCTACATTGTGTCTGCAGTGTGTCTGTAGTCTATAGATAATTAGACAGGATCGTCATCATTCGAATTTCCAGCTATCACGAGATATTACACAGTGAATAATGATCTAATTCTACAAAGCTCTTGAAATTTCATGACAATATCACTCGAGCATTATATTTTCTAGAACGAGATCAGCAATTTCATACTGTAGAATAATTTCTACAATAAGATCGCCGATCTCTTTTTAGAACTCTCGCCTAGCATGAGATCGGACAGAGGGAGCGTCGTCCAGTGGCAGAACAGCCAAGTGGACCAATCACGGGACCTGATTTGCAGCGATCTCATCCTAGTATTATTCTGCTGGTGCTTACGGCAAATTATGGCTTTTTCGCCCCTTTGCCAGTTAGCCCCCTGGCTTGTTCGTCCCCTGGCTGATTCGTCCCACCGTTGAACATAGGCCCCTACCGGTGATTCATTATTGAGGCTTGTGTTTCAATTTACAGAAAAGCAACACGTAAGTGTAGCGTCACGTCACTGATCAATAGTTACTTCAATTAACGTTATACGTGACAAATTAAATAATAATTTACAAAGTCAGTAATCTTTGGTTTCATTGCAGCGTATTCCTAGAACGCTTAAAACTCGGCTAATGTGTCAACGTCAAGCTTCTTTTGAAATGAATTCTCACATGCATAATTAGATCTAGGCTTAATAACCGCTTGACGAACGCCTATAGATCTATTAGACAGCGTCAGACATCATTGCAAACATTCTAAGGCGAGACAGCGCACTAAAACTCTGTATAATTAAATACATGTATAGGCCTAATGATTTTATTTCAGAATTGAACAAAGCATTAAACATTCACACAATTCTTTATTCTCATCATCAGGCATAAACTGTCTAGGCCTAAAGACAATTATTACCTATAAACCTCGATGACAAATTACCGGTATTCAACGGGGGTGAAACGTCCAATGTGAGGGGGCGAAAAGCCAGGGGTGAACAAGCCAGGGGCGAATCAGCCAGGGGGCGAACCGGCAAAGGAGCGAAAAAGCCAGACACCCTTACGGCGAGATCGCCGATCTCATGCTAGCGCTAACCTTCGTTTATTTCAACCTTGTCAAAACGCATACATGTGCAGTGTGCATAATATAGGCCTATACCTACTATACTGTGAATATATAGGCCTACGATAGACGCTGTGCCTTGGATTGAAGCAAGTGCACAACAAAGCAGAGATTATTGGGACTGCCACGACAGAGGTCATATTTGTTTATAATTAAGTTCCTGGTCATGAACTAAGATCAGTGCAGTTTGCAGATTTGTTGGGAGAAAGAAAACGTGCGTTATCATCCGACTGTGCCGAGGTTGCTTGTTTATTCATTCGCCCCGGTTGTCCGTGACATTACTCAAAAACAAGAAACCCACTATCGACAGGGTGGGCTACCCCCTATGTCCGAAGACCAGCGGCTTACTTCCGGTCGCGGAAAGAAAACGATTTCCCACAGTGACTATAAATTAAAAACAAAGACATGGTTACTACTGACAATCTATACGAACTCATTTCCCTATCCAACGGTACTATCGCCCCCTTCTACAACAACGGCCAATTTTGAACATTTTTGTGCAGTCTTACATCGTGCAGACGCACGTGTGTGTCCGTAGATAATCTGAGTGAAGCAGCACTACACGGACATGGCGGCAGCAGTTGATGACAGCAGTTATCGTCATCTGCTCGCTGAGTATCGCGCACGCGACAACTTCGACTCCGTGTTTCGATCAACCCTCGACGATCTGTCCAGAAAGCTGGACTTGGCCTGGGTCAGGTCGTGCGTCGCGTTCGGCACGGGCAGCGGAGAACACGAGATGGAGTTCGCACGACGTCTTCTGCCGAACCTGACGCAGCTCATCGCCGTCGAACCAGACCACGAGTCCGTCAAGGCGCTGCGGGCGCACTTCGACAACGACCATGTATTAATTTAAAACTGTCGATCATTGCTGAAGTTAATTTTATCACCTTAGGAAGGTTGTTGTATGGTTTAACTAGACGGCATGCAAGAAAAATTCTAATATTCTAATATTGACCTATATAATATTGGCCTATTCTAATATTGACTGGAAGAAATTTGTTTGCATACCACTTTGTTAAACATTGAAACTGCCTTTAGGGATAAAATTAACTTCAGTTATCTTATGGCCTAGTTGATTTCATAAATCCGTCCACAGCATTATAACAATCGTAGTTTTTTAGGGGTAGTAGTTTTGTAGTTTTATTAGCCTAATGTTTGTTTTTCTGTTTTTCATTGCAGTTCCCCGGAAGCACAGACCCACGCCCATAAATAAAGGGTTGCTACGTCCCCTGGCCTCCCAAAACAAGATCGAGCGCTTCTAAGCTAACATAATGTATAAATTCTGTTAGTGATATGTGTTAGTGTTACGCCCTGTCAACGATTAGGGCCTAAGCCTATAGCTGTCTTGCGTTGTTTTCTGCAAAATCGGTTGCGTGTGTGTGACGAAATAAAATTTATTCATTCGTTCATTTATTCAGCTGCCAGGAGTGGAGACGTCGATCGCGGAGACCTGTGTGGAAACCTGGAGCGGCCTGGAAAAGCCAGTCGACGTGGCGCTGTTCTTCAACGCTATCTACCACGTTCCGACTGAACCTCGACGAAAACTGCTTCAGCTGCTCAACACCACGTACCTGAGTCCGAACGGCATCATCGTCATGATCGAGAACGCTTCTCCCGTCACCGCCGGCTACATTCGCCTGATGCACAGTCTCAGGTTGGACCGACCCAATGCAATGCTGCCCTCAGAGAAGCTCGTAGATGGGGCATTACCAACCTGGATAAGTGTTATTGACCAATCAGACAGACGACTGTTTCGCAGCATAGGCTTACGCCTTAAGCCACCACTGCCTTAACCAACTACTCTCTCTTTCAAGCCCTTCTTCTCAAACGTATAACTTAATGACCTCTCAAAGTCATACTCATACCTATTCTCTGCCAACCGTCAAAACCTCCAATTCTATAAAAAGTCTTATTACCAAAGCCTTTGTTGATTATAAGTAAATTTTACATACGTTATTTTTTCTTTACGGCTGCGTGGGCCTATTAAGCTACTCTGTATATGACAGACATTGTGTGTTTGAATTTGAGTATATTATTTTCATTCATGTAATGCTTGTGCGATTGACGCTTGCAATTAAAGGCAAATTACTTACTTACTTACTTACTTACTTATTCAGGACAACTGGTATCGGGACATTGAGAAGGACGTGTTGGCGTGCGGGTTCTGTATCGACAGCGCACACGACTGAAGGCGTAGTCAAGTACATCCAACTACTGTTTGACATCAGCTCTGTCAGCGAGCAGACAGTACGCACAAACATCGCAGAGATCTACAACGACCCAAACCCGGAAGTGAAGCAGATACTTAGGAAACTGGTCATATTTAGAAGGAATTCCCAGCAAAAATGATATAGGCATATAGTGCTGTTTTTAACGACTGTATAGTTTAGTTCATGCTATCTTTTTATCAAGTCATGTTAATTGCATGGATTGTTTTTTATTACTTGTTTAATTGCTAGTTGCTGATTGGTAGACATGACGTGAATAGCTATTGGACATTGCAGATTTTAACTTGACTGAAAACTATACAGGATGGTCCAAAAACGGCACAAAGTTAATGACACCACAATTTTGCAACCGTACGTCAGAGCCATGTGGTCTTCAGTAAAATGTTCCAAAAGAAATTCTTTGCGTGACTAAAGTCAGTATTTGAATAGGCTACAGCGGTTAAATATTCTTTGTTATTGCCGCTGGCAATTAAACTATGCAAAAGCAGGGCACGTTCGAATATTATATCAGATTTATCTGAGCACTTGCTGTTGCTACACTACCTTGTGAAATGCAGAAGTCGTAGTTTGACCATTGACAACAATGAAATCGTACTGGATAGTGCATGCGTCAGATCAAAAAAATTACTGAGACCACAAAATCATTGAAAATCTGTTGAAATTGTAAGTCGACAAATTGAAATGATACATCAACAGCGAATGGGCCGCTTGAGTTATGCAGTTACTGAAAGTGCTGTTGGCAAATGGCGTCAACGTCTACCGCTTGCGTTTGTGCTGCAGGACATTTTGAGTGCATGCTGAAATGAAGATGATGTGATGTGACACGTGTGATTTTTTGAGTGATAATAACTGCCAATTTCGTTTGTTGCTATTCAGTTAATAATTTCTGAGCCGACGCATACGCTATTCGGCAGGAATTCATTGTTGTCAATGGCCAAACTGCGACTTCTGCATTTCACACGGTAGTGTAGCGACAACGTTAAGGTGAGGTGGCCACAACTATAGACCTTTGCGTTAAGTTTCTTTTTAATGTCGCCTGCCAAAAAGTATTGAAATCGGCCAATGTTTCACGAAGCTATAGAAAAAATAATAGTGGCGTGTTTTTATGGACCAAGGCACATTGAAAGTAATAGGGCCTACTGTTTTTCTATGGTTCACTTGCTAGCGGCAAAAACAAAGAATATTTAATTGCTGTATTTAAACACTGACTTTAGTTATGTAAAGAATTTCTTTCAGAACATTTTGCTGAAAACCGCACGACTCTGTGATGTACGGTTGCAAAATTATGGTGTCATAAACTTTGGCCGTTTTTTGGACCAAGCTGTAGAGTATGACTATTGCCACTATGTTTACTTTCTAGTAAAATAAATAAACCCGCTAAGTAAAATCTTACTATAAAGTGACTCATTGTAGGCCTAGTTGAACAAACTACACTTTGTACCGTGTCTGCAGTGCACACATGAATTGCAGTGTGCCTATAGTACATGTTGAATTGCACAAAATGGTTAGAAAAGTAAGACAACACTTGAGATTGAGGTATAACCCAGATATCAATTTTTATTTGAGATCGGTTCTTCAACTTATTTTTAGAGCTGTCAAAGGGATAATTTTTTAATGCATTAATTAACGCGTTATTAACGCACCGAGTCCCGTCGAGAGGGAGAGTAGGAGGGTAAGTTACCTCGGGCACCAAGACGTTTGGCGGCCCCGCCTGTAGAATATAGAAAGTTAGAAACACATTTTAAACGTATAATGAACAATAACTGCCGTCATAAATAGCATAGAAATCTATTAGCCTGTCGTCAAAATAATTATTTATTTACAGTAATGATAGAATGGCAACTACAGTTTAGTTACTTGAATTCATTCAACTGTCAAATAACGCAGTTTAACGGAATATTGGAACTTTTGCTTTACGGAATTTAGTAAATTAACTTGAATTTACGTATGTACATTAATTATTTTAACACGCGTTAATTTATTAACGCATTAATGTGTTAATTAATGCGTTCATTTGACAGTTCTACTTATTTTGTTTTTCTCGTTTACACTTAGCCTATCAAGCGTTGCTTTGAAACCAACGTTTGTGTTTGCCATCATAGCAATAACCTCGCAACCTCAAATAGCACACATGTTACTTGATAGTAAAAAATCAAGAATCGAGTATAATTTGGACGAAAATTGACAAAGTCCCAAAGCAGGCAGTTTTTGATAATACTGACCTATATTTAACAGAAGTTTGTGTATTCATACATGTTAACCAATTTCGGCATCTACAGTACACTACGTGGTTTTTAGGTTGTAGCCCAGTTAGCAGTACACTTAGTTTGCTGAACAAAGCATAACCATCAACTAGTACAAATTTGCAGAATTGAATTCTACATTTCCAAGACGTTCCAGCCTCACCACAGGATCAGAAATAGTCCTAACACGTGACACAACAATACACATTAGAAGATAAAACTGTTTTTACGCTAACAGCGATAAAAACGTCAAGGGCCAATTGTATGAACTCAACAGTCAACACTGTGTCTACATAAACTGGCTGATTTGAGTAAACTTCATCCCAAAAACTGCAAAAAACTTATTTGGCAGAGTTCTGCCAAATTAAAACCAGTCCGCATTAGTGCCGAAATTGGTTAGCATGTACAAATACTGAATACGCATATGGTACAGATGGGCGAACAAACAGGCAAAAGCTGTAATGTGGCCTAATTAGACGACCGCATACAACAAACAAGTCATCCTAAAAAGACATTTACAACTCGGTTTTCACATCAGTTTTGAGTCCAGCTTTATCGGGGTCTTGCCACAACGGTTCAGATGCTTCATTTGCAATAAACTTCATCAAGTCTTCTACTTCGTATTTTCCCTGATAACAAGCATGCATTAAGTTCTCAACTTTCGGCATTTGCTCTCCACAGTAAACTATAGTTAAAACAACCGTTACATTTGAAAAAGAAATAATGCAACAGATAAACAAAAACGAACAGATGGTGGCGTGGTGTAGTGGTGATGCATTTGATCTGATCAACGAAGTCACTCCGCCAGGTCCGGTTAGTACTGTGATGGGTGACTGCCTGTGGGCAGGTAAACTATCTCGGTATGTAACCAGCCACCTAGGTTAACTCAGCCTTCCATCCCTCCATGGTAGGTAAATCGAGTACCGGCCTATCTGGCTGGGGTTAAGGCGGGGCGTGTTCACCTGTGTCGGGTGGCAGGTAACACTATGTGATCCCATACGGCAGGTGACGCTCCGTAGCTCTGAGATGGGCGTCCCATTAAGAGCTATATCACCACCTTTAACCTTTAACAGTGAGGAAACATTAAAAGTTACAATTTATAAACTTTATATCAACGTAATGGTTTTCACTGCTGCTTGCATATAACGTTATACAGCAGTATAACAACTAAGCAAATAAAAGCTCATACTGTGCAATTTCATCTAGATTTGCAAGCATAGTTCGGAAAAGCAAAAATACAGAAAAACTGCTATAACAAAATTTGTTCCAAGTTAAATGCTCAGCAAAATGCTAGTCAGTTTCATAATGTGATTCACAAATATAAAAACGCACCTCGTATAGTTTGGGGAACATTTTAGACTTTTTTGCAGCAAAATAGATAGATGGAAACCTGCAAATACATTTCAGCACACAGTGATTCTGAGAACAAAACTATTTTGACTCAAAACACACACAGGCTTGTACTATCACTGAGAAATACAAAACTCACATTGTAAACAAAAAATCAAAAATACATTTGTTTTAGTTCTATGGGCAGATGTAAGTGCCATTTTGGCTTTTCTGTCCCAAAAGACACAATGTTTTATGAATTGTAATTCATACTGCACATGCATTGTGCTTGTGTTCCAAATATAAATAAATAAGTAAGTAAACAAAACATACTGCTTTATGACGTATGGCCTGGGAACGTCATTGACTATTGCATCCATAGATGCCAGCAAAATACTCTGACTGTTTTTCAGCTACACATGCAGCAAAATAAAATTAATGATCAGAGTTAACAATAAACATTTTTTGCGCAATATATATGATAAACAGCACACAGTGTAAAATGTAATACAAAAAAAACTTCTACATAGTTTGTTCATGATAACTTGGGCAAATGTGGACATATTTTACTACTTCTTTTACTGTTACATTCCAGGATAAATGGCAAAAAAAGTGTGCGAAATCTATCAAAGAATTCCTATGTTCACAACCACATGTTTATGCATATTAACTGACTTTCAGTGGTCAAAATTTACCACCAAAATCGTATGACATCAAGAGCAGTTAGAACGTGTGCCCACCTTACCTTAATACTGTTGCTACACTACCTTGTAAAATGCAGAAGTCATAGTTTGGCCATTCAAAACAATAGATTCATACTTATCAAGCAGTAAGCAATTTGCATGTAAATAAATGAAATAGCAAACAATTTTCCTTAAAAAGTGCTAGTTCTCTGACAACGTTATAATAATTATGATCAACAACAACTTCAGTTGGCTCTAATGATCCACCTTTTTGGCAACTTTGTGTAACTTCTTTCCGACTCCAGGACACTCATCACACCATGAAGCGTGAAAGAAGATAAGAACATCCTTCGTAGCATCATTAACCACATCGTTAAACGTTGTGCCAACCACAACCTACAGAAGTATACATGCAAATTAAGCCAAAAAAAATTTTAGCTTATGCTCACAAGATGCGCAACAGCCTATAGCAGTTCCTGTTCGCAGGTTGTTTTGGTCTATCTTCAGCCATTCCATTGCAATTCACGCTTGAAGTGTACGCTGCAGAAAAAAATCACTAAAACACCCTATTCCGGGGGTTCAAAATGGTTCAAAGTCATCGTTGCTAATACCCCTTAAAAGCTCGACAGCAGTTCTTGTTACAGTAAGCAGCAAGTCTATGTGTATCTGCAACCATTTTCATGCTAGACGAGCCAACAGCGGTAAAATGATGAATTGCTTAGGCAGTACTGCTCTTTGATGCCCACGTGCACAGAGATTCTTGAACCTAGGGGGTTGAGACTTAAACTGTTGAAATCTGCGTTAACTGCTGAAAATTTCGTAGGAAGGTTGTCCTGGTCTATCTCTAGTGATTTCGGTGCCATTCACTTTTGAAATGTGTACCACAGGCTAAAATTGCCAGAAAAATTCAATAAAAACCCCTATTTTGATGCTGGAGATCATCCAAAAATTAAAATACCTAAATAAGATAAAATAAGAGATGCTGCCTAGAACTATGGTAGGTAAAAATAAAGGTTACAGTGTGAAGAAAAAAAAGAATATAGAGTCTAATGGTATGACAAAAAAACTTCAAAAGAAAAGCAATAGAAAAATTGTGCATACTTTGATAAGTCGATCATCGGCTTGCGGCTGGGGAGCTGATTTGACATAAGGATCAACTTTACCAACGAGCACATGTTCTACAAACTCTTCCAAGTTATCAACTCTGCACATGTCACATCCAAAGGATATGTATCCAACACATTTTCACCACAATACTTGCACCATATGACATTCACAACGTGTAGATGATGTGCACTTTTTCACAAGAATACATTTATCACATTTTCATTCATTAAAAATTTCTTTTTATGCATTATTTGCAAACAAGTACTTTTAAACTGTTAGAAAAAATTAAACAGTTTAATTTCAAATTGTACAGCAGCAATAATCATTTCATCCTTCTGTATTATTTTAACTAAACAATAAACATTGTCAGTCACGAGACCATTCAATTCATCACCAGCGCTTTACTATAAATGGTTCATCATCACCATGCATCTATCTGGCACCGTTATGGAGATATGGCGCCTCAAAGATAATGGGGTCGCGACTTTGACCTTTTGAGGTCACGTGGCGTCATCGGTCACGCGACCATTCGACTCCTGGGGGTCGACTTCCCATGTGTGGTCCATATTGACCATGCGTCTATCTGGCTCCGTTACGTGGACACGGAAAGAAAGATGGAAGAAGGAAAGGAGAAAGAGAAAAGTGGAAGGGAAGGAAAAAGAAAAGTGAAAAATGGGAAAGAGAAAAGGAATGGAAGGTAAAGGGAAGGAGAAGGAAAATGAAAAAGGAAAAAAGGAGAGGGAAAGGGTAAGGAAAAGGGGGAGAAAAAAAAGAAGGAAAAGGGGAGGGGATAGTGGAAAAAAGAGGAAGAGGAAAAAGGAAAAGGAAGAGGGAAAGGTAAAGGAAAGGGGAAGCAGAAGGGAAAGGGGAAGGGAAATGGGCAGGGAAAGCAAAAGGGGGAAGAGGAAAGGGCAAGAAAAAAAGGGAAAAAAAGGAAAAGGGGGTGAAAAAGGGAAAAAGAAAGAAAGATGGAAAAGGGGGAAAGGGAAAAGGGAGGGAAAAGTAAAGGAGAAGAGAAGGAAAAGAAGAAGAGGTAGGGAAAGGTGGAAGAAAGCTCAAGAAAAATTGCACGCTCGGACGCACGCACAGACACTCAGGTGATTTTATAACAGTACTCTGTCCAATGCCAATAATTTCATAAGAGGTGAAATCTGGAAACAAATATAGTAAGTGAGACAAAAGCTTGATATCAGAAAAACTGAAAGAAGGAAAGAACAACAACTAAAACTGAAACAAACAAAAAACTAAAAATGCGTACATATGCTTCAACACAGTAAAATGACTGACTAACTGGTAGACAAATTCATGCAGCAACAACTAGTAATTGCAATCCCAAGATCCCAAAATCCCAACATTTTCACAAATCACAAATCCTGGGAATGGTGACGTCCCAATCCTGGAATTTTAGAATTACAAAAATTGTTAAAAATACCTTTTCCACTGTCATTTATGACAGAATAACAATTCTAGCCAGCTAATAAAATTTCATGTGTGCAGGAGTTTTTGCTGTAGACTGTAAGCTGCATATAGACAGTGACAGTCTCTGATGGCTTACTTATTTTACCCTATTGTGCATGTTATGCATGAAATAAGTTTAGTAGGGATAGTGGGGATACTATAGGAATACTAAATAATGACCAAACTGTAAACCAAATCCTGAAAACAAAATCCCAAAATTACAAATTTCAGAAATTGGTGCCACAATTGCAACCACTAGCGACAACATACGTGAGAGGCCGGTGCATGACAAAACGTTGCTCAGACAGATCTCGCGCTACCACGACTGGCGTCTCATTGACATAACTCAGCCCGAGATCTCTAAGCTCTGCAGTAAAGCTCTGTGCATCTGATACAGCAAAGTGCACTTGCCTCTTGCCCGGCTCCGCAAACTTTCTCGCCACCATCATTACCCTGCACGTCGTTGTACACTGCTTAAAAAAGTTAAATAGTATAGCTATAAATGGGACATACATCCAAGGACTACAGAGTACAGAGCACCACCTGTCATACGTGATCATGGAGCACTACCTGCCACCCGACAGAGGTGAATGCACCCTGCCATAACCCCAGCCAGACAGACTGGTACTACTCAGTTTACCTACTTCAGAGGGATAAAAAGCTGAGTTGACCTTGATGTTGTTTATATACATTGTGAGCGGTTAGATTTGGTGAGAATTGTTCAGTTACATAGGTTAAAGTTTTTAAATAGACTTTTTAACAGTAGGAATCAAGTGATTTGTCAGTGTTTGTC
>Ga0209367_1012185_pt1 | contig 11293 bp, 6 predicted proteins | sample WorMetLIZISLAND2_FD_187412 | JGI IMG/M metagenome (GOLD analysis project Ga0209367, IMG submission 187412) | Marine gutless worms symbiont microbial communities from Max Planck institute for Marine Microbiology, Germany - Olavius geniculatus... ... | reverse complement strand
TCCATAACGATGCAAGATAGACGCATGGTCACTATGGACCACCCATAGGAAGTCGATCCCCGGGAGTCGAATGGTCATGTGACCGATGACGTCACGTGACCCCAAAAGGTTAAGTTTGTGGCCCCATTATCTTTGAGGCGAGACGCATAGTGACGATGGACCTTTCACAGGCTGAACACTAGTTCAAGCCATGTGTTAACGTCAACTTCTCTTTCCTATGGGAAAGCCAAAAATTCGACCCCCCACAGAATCAAAACCCCTGACCTGATTGAGATAAAATTTGGCACGGTTGATTACGTCGGCAAGATGACCCCTCATGCAAAATTTCATGTCAATGTGCACAAGGGGGCTTCTCGGCAAATAGGTGAAATATATGCAGAAATTTTTCTAGCTGTACATGTATCTTTTTTTCAGAAACTCACCTACAGGTCAGACCCTTCGGCGGATTTTTGCGTGTGATGGCTCAAACGACACGGTCTCCCACAAGGATGTGCCTTTTGGGGGTTAAAAAATTTGAAATTAATAAAGTTAAACAGCAAAAATTACAGAAGGTGATATTATTCAGCAGCACATTGACACGCAGTCAGTGTGATGCGGGCAATATCACCTTTTGTAATTTTTGCTGTTTTCGATGTCCAAGTCCTTAAATGTTGCCGTTAACAAGTGTATAAACTGATGTTTTGTACATTAATTATAGTAAAGCGCTGGTGACGAATCGAATGGTCTCGTGACTGACAACGTTAATTGTTCAGTTAAAATAATAGGGAAGGATGAAAGGATCATTGCTGCTGTTCAGTTTGAAATTAAACTGTTTGATTTTTTTCTACCAGTCTAAACAGCCCACTGATTATATTTGTATGGACATATACTGTAAACAATCGAAATGCACTGGACAGACTCCATGTTCATTATCTTGTTGTGCTACGCAGTCATTTCATTTGTGTGTATTTTTATTGTCTTATTGATAGTAAATGTGTTCGTTGTTGTGAGGCTGAAGCTCCATGTATCGGTTTCTCTAACTTACCAGAGCAATTACACAGGAAGGCCGTCAAAAAGGGTTTTGATTTCACCATCATGGTTGTTGGTATGTTTTTCTTGTTGTTAATGAAATAGGCTGATTTCATATTTGTTATATATGTTACAGACTGTCCATAGTATCACGACACAAAATTAAACTGAAATAATACTTATAATGTAGCAACAAAGTTTTTTGTTCACTTTCTATGTTGTCTGGCTTTGTGCTGCTGCAGGTTGAAACCAATTTTAAACTGAAGTGCATAGCAGTAATTGTGTTTGCAATATTATTTATTTGTTTTACTGTTATGTTTTTTTAGATTATTGTTAATTGTCTTTTTTTTATTCTACACTCTGTCTCAATAAAAGTATCCCAGACATTTTTGACTGTCAGGAATATTTGTACCAAAAATTATCAGAATCTGATAATTGGTTTTCAAGTTACAGTTGAAAATGTCGGGGATACTTTTTTCAGGCACAATGTACTTAATTCCCAGGGGTAAAATATTGAAAGCTAAGCAAATAGGCCACGGCAGCATTTATTTGGTTAATTATCTTACTTTTGTAAATAATACATTCGGAAGAATGGCATCTGAGGAGGCATATTGTTGCATTTTACTGGCAATGTGAATATCTCATTCGTTGTTGAAACACCAAAGAACCATGAGCATGATGCAATGATACAAGTTCGACTTGAGTTCTGGATAAAATCACATTATTACAGATTAATTACTGTCACTCATTGTTGCTTTTCCATTCGCTCAGGCTTTCCACTTGCATGACCTTGCAAAAAAGATAGTACCAGAGAATGAAAATGAGTTTTTTCTCAATGCTCGAATCTTTTAAGTCATTGCAGGTCAATAAAGTTAATCAGTTGATGTAGATTGACTTGGTCTTTTATAGCTTGATGATAATTATGCTGACAAAGCTCTCTGTGTGAATCAAAACTGTTTATTACTAAAGTTGACATTACTCGCAGCAGGAACTGTACGTTGCTGGAAAAGAAGAAAAAGAAGAAATATGTTACTGTTGGTCACTTGATGGTGTAATGGTTAAGACATTGCAACAGTGAACTTAAGATCGACTTAAGTTTGTAGGTGGTGCTTTGTAGCTTAGTGTTTCTATGTGTTTTTATCGTGTTGTAATGTGTTCTTGAAGTGCAGTTTGCACTTATACCACGCTAATCAGTTCGTATTGATGTTGATGATGATGATGATCGTTTTTTGTAGATTAATTGCTGGGTTAATGTAATTGCATAATATAGCATAATAATGATGTAAAATCTAACAAAGTACGAGGGGTGTTCAAAAAGTTTTGCAAGTCGATATGTTAGACTGAAAAACCTTTCAAAATCTGTACACCAGTAAAATGCACATTTCTTCTGAACTTGTGTGAGGTTAAAGCAGATATGACGTCATTGTAACTTATGACGTCATAAAGAGTTTTATATCGCTCCTTTCAGCCAGACTTCCACCACATACTTGAGCCATTCATTGTTTGGATGGCGAACACCACAGAGAACATTTTTTAAATTTAGAAAATGATAATAGTTACTATAAGTCAGGTCTCTGCTGTAAGTAGGGTGGTCTTATTGTATGAAGCCAGAGTCGCAAACAGTTTCCTGGGTATTTGTAACTTTGGGATTGGAATGCAGTGCCGGATTAACGGGAGATCTTTGGGGCTCATTCCCAGGCCCCACACATCAGGACTTTTCAGGTTATAGGCCTACGTTGTGAAAATTGATTAACCTTTCACAAAAACGATGGACATAACTAACTGTTAACTTTTCAATAAAATTTAACTGCCAACGTCAAATCTTGATGTGACATAGTAATTGGTATAAGCGTTCTTATTTATGGCCAGCACAGATGTCAGCTTCTATGTATTCATATTGCAAATAAGAAATTTATGAACGCATTTTTCAGAGCTTCCACAAAATTACATATCCCAGGGTCTCGCGTTCGTAAATCTGGCTGCAGACTGGAGAATTTTCGTGCGTAATTTTGTGCTGTTTGCGTTAGCACTCCAAATCGTATCTGTTTAACGCTTTATGATGCCGTAAATTACAGCAACGTTACATCTGCTTTAAGCTTATACGAGTATGGGAGAAATATAAATTTTACCGGGATATAAATTTTTAAAAAGGTTTTTAGTCTAATATACGGGGGCCTATCAAGTTGCAAACTTTGTCTAATTCCCGTCATTCGTATAGTTTTTCAGGGCTGGCACAGATTTCGGTTATTGAATATTTATAATCGCAAATGAGAAATTCATGGACATACTTGTTTGGGCTCTCACATTTCAAGTGTCCCAAGGCCTCGTGTTGGAAAATCCGACAGTAGACTAAAGAAATGCCACGCAACAACGAGCCCAATTTTACGCTGAAATCGTTCCTGTTTAACGTTTGATGTTGTCAAACATTACAGTGACGTCATATCCGCTTTTGGCTCATATGTGTTCAGGAGAAACGTACATTTTATTGGTGTATAAATTTTGAAAAGTTTTTCAGTCCAACATATTGACTTGCAAAACTTTTTGAACGCCCCTCATATGTGTTGATGTTATATAGGTGAGTCTGGCTTAGGGAAGTCAACGTTGATTAGCAATCTGTTCTGCAGGCATGATCTATACACTGATCGTAAAGTACCAGGTATTTGTTGCATTGTCTGCAGTTTTTGCATTATCTGTATCAATATTGACTAGTGTGGATCAACTGATCTCTATTAACAGGAACACTTCACGACAGCAGAAAATGCTATAAATTACTACCATCGAATCCAACAGTAATTTAAAATGGTTCATCATAGTTGATTATGTGAATCTGGTGAACGCCAGTATGACACTGATGCAAATCTATTTGTTCTTACATACGTAAACAAATGAAAGCCCCCTGTCCTCCAATAGACAGCATTATCACATTGATGACTGTCTGGAGGATAACGGAAGATTATTAGAACTACCATTATGTTAATTACATATGCACGCGTATAGTGGAGTTTGTACAATTTTAGGTTAACCTCATTTTTGTATTTTTGTGTTTTGTGTTTCTGTAAAGGTTAAACTTTCTGTTTATTGTGAAGCTTAAACTTACCGTTTCATTAAGGTGCTTGTGTGCATTCTGCCTGGAAAGGCCGTCCCCGAAATGACCCATACTGTGTCGGGTGGGACGTTAAACCCTACTCACTCACTCACTAAACAGATGAAATTGCTCGGCAGCACTTTGACGTGTGGTAGTTGGTAGTATTACCTTCTGCTGATTTTCAATGCATGCTTCAAGCACTTGACTGAACTGCATTTTTTTACTTTTGCATCATTTAATTAGTTTTCAATCACCTTTGACCCAGTTGTATAACAACTGCAGCATTCTGCTGTTCTTATCATTCAATCCTGGGCTTTGCAGTTGATTTGTACGTATATTTCTGAGGCAGGCCGTAACGCTGTGCACTGGTGTTGTGTTAATAGAGTTGTCTGTGACGAAGACGGTCAGCGTTGAAAAACGTTTTGTGGAGATTGAAGATCACGGCATCAAACTACGCCTGACGATTGTTGACACACCCGGCTTTAATGACATGGTCGACGCTTCACGCTGGTACGATAATGACTGCTCTGTCTGTCTGTCTGTTATGTCTGCATTGCTGTTGTGCTATGAAGAAGAGTGAGTCATTTGCAGGCGTTCGTTGTGCCAGGAGACTGTTGTCGAGCAGAGACGTCGACATATTGAAGCATGTAGATGATCTTTTGATGACAGGAAACCACATATGCCGAGTCCAATTGTCACGTGACCGATGACGTCACGTGACCTTAAAAGATCAAACTCGTGTGACCCCAAAATCTTTGAAGCCCCGTATCTCCATATCTGTGCAAGATAGATGCATGGTCATCATTGACCACCAATAGAATAGTGCCCATGCCGAGTTCGATGGTCACGTGAACGATGACATCACGTGACCCCCAAAGGTCAAAGTCATGACCCCAATATCTTTGGGGCCCAACAACAAAAAACTGACTCCACCAGAACCATCATGTCCACGTTACACTGTTACCGTAGTTTAGTTTACCGTAATTTGCAGATTAAATTACTGCCACATGTTGTTATCATACAGAGAGAGTTGTGGAACAAAGCTGATTTTTTCTCCTCCATTGTATAAAGCAGTTAAAAGAACATTGTATACTTAGCATTTTTTGTTTGTATTTTCTGCATTTTTGCGCTAGAATGCAGGAACAGCTCTAAGTGTTGCGTGACAAATTCTCTTTCGGTGGCTATTGAGACTTGGGTCATAAAATTACTAGTTATGTCAGAAACTGATTCAGGAACAGAGCATCACTGCAAAGGCATAGAGTGAAAAATGTTCGTTCTTAGAAGGTGTACCTTTAGTTAGAAGAAACTGGTGTTCTCACATGTCGTGGGTTGAATATGTACAGCCGGTGTTCTTCTCGAGAATTGTGGAGTTGGAGGATTGGCACCCACCAGACTTCTACGGGGTGGGCCAAAAAAACTGGACCTGTTTGAGCATTGATAACTCAGCGACGGTTAGTAGTAGAAAGACGCGTGATACGTCAAAAGTTTAGAATGCTGTAAAGAATAAATGACAAATTTGCATAGTGAAGCATTTAAATATTCTTAGCCTAATTTGCGTAAATATTTGTCACCTGTGAACTTCTGTCAAATTTGACTGTAAAACATAGATTCAACATGGACATTTGAGCTTTTATAACTTAGCGATGTTTATTGATGGAAAGGTGCGTAATATGCCAAAAGTTTCAAAATTGTGTACAGAAGAAGTGTACAACTTGCATGTCTCAGCATATAAATATTCTTTGCCTGATTTACACAATTCTGTCCCACTCCTTAAATCATGCTAAATTGGCAGTAATGCATGAATTTAGCTTGATTTTCATTCAGCATACAGTGAAATATCAACAATCATTAACACAAACGTTGAGTTTGGATGAAATTTGACATAGGCAGTTGCCCAGCTTTTACATTCATAATCGTTATCAGTTCTTTTAGGCAGCTGATCGATCGCTGGTGTCAATGTTTTCATGATCAGCTGAGCCCAGCATTCGATTAGCACATGTTTTAGCCAATCAGTTACTGAAATTTTGTGATCATGCTATCTGTTGCAATGCCCCCACACTGAATAATTCACAGAATTTAAATCTGGACTCTTTGGCAGTGAGTTTTTGAGTTTAATGAACTCGGGCACATGGGAGTGCAGGCAAATGCCTAATTTCAGGGGTAATGAAGATTTAGGCAAATTAAGCAAAGAATATTTAAATGATTTGCTATGCAAGTTTGGCCCTTTTTGTCTACAATATTCTAAAACTGTTGCCATATCACACGCTTTTCTAAGGGTAACCATCGCTGAGTTATCAATGCTCAAACAGGTCCGGTTTTTTTCTGGCCCACCCTGTACATATCCATACAGTGACAGCGCCGTTTGTGTTCCACGGTACATATATCTGAACTCTATGAACTGGTGTACAGTGTCAGAGGCGTCAGCATAGTTTGTGTTACTCGGCCGCAAGTACTGGACTGTGTGTCTGACTGTGGCTAGCTGGAAGCCGATTTCTGCCTATGTGGAGCAGCAGTTTGAGCAGTTCTACCAGGATGAGACCGGCCTGAATCGACACAACATCAAAGACACCCGAGTCCACTGCTGCCTCTATTTCATACCGCCATATGGACACGGGTACATGCCTGCCTGCCTTTGTTATATTCTCTGATTTAATTGTCATCAAACTGCAACTCAACGCAGCAGATTAGGCTATTTGTGGGCTCAACTAAACAAAGGTAGTTTGCAGATTTAAGACTTGAGAATATATATATAACATTCTGAAACTTTTGACATATACATGCATTTCTACCACTAATCGTTGCAAAGTTACCAAAGTTCAAACAGGTCCGGTTTTTTGGGCCACCGTGTACAACTGCAACCAACTGGCCTTTGATCGCTGCTTCCAGCTGAATGCTGTGGTCGTCCGATGCTGTGGTCGTCCGTAGTGGCGCATCGATAGCACACTAACAGTGTGAGCGTCGGTCACTAAGAGGGAGTCTCAGAATACACGGACTGCAAGGAATGCCTTGCACAGTTGGACTGTCGGCCGAACAGAGCTAACGTGAAAGCACGCCGTCTGCTGGGAATAGGTCTACTTGCTGCATTATGCCCTGTACACTAAAGGTAAAGGGAGCCATGCCCCAGCTGGGGCGTAGGCAGGGTGCTCATCTCCCACTCGCGGCCGTTGAGCCCGTAGGTGGATAAACCACTTGAGTCCGTGACGCATGGCCAGTGCGACGCCAGACCTACGGTTACCTTCCCAGCCTCGGGGCATCACCGCCGTTTGACCGGTACCAAATTATACTGCTTGGTGACAGAGGCACGTGTGTGAACAACTTGCCTAAGGTCGTTACCCGGCAGTGTCCTGGTGCGTATTCGAACCTGCACCCCTGAGTGACCTCAGGATTACAAGTCCAGCACGTTACCGTTAGACTACCGAGCCACACAACTGTACACTACTGTGCCATAAAGACAGTGGTATGCCAGATGCCAGTGATAATTGGTGCCATGCGTCTGCAGAAAAAGCAAACAACACGCAGCAATTCTTTGCAATTGTTTCTGCTTTATCTGGACTGGAAGTGATTAAGTTATTAAAATCAGGTGTTTAAATTAATAGGAGTATGAAGGATAATTATTTTTTTTCATAAAATTTAGGTGATTAAATTATTAGAGGAATTAATGGACGAAATACAGTAGTTTCATATAACTTTATTTTTTTTGTTAATTTTGGAATGAAATTACCTGAATCATTGGCGTTTGCTGTGTTGCTTTGAGTCTGCGGTCGATTGACGTTCAGCTGATGAAACAGCTCCAAGCTCAGGTGAACATTGTTCCTGTAATTGCCAAGGCAGACACGTTGACGAGCATTGAGGTGAAAAGATTCAAAGCTCAGGTAACTTCAGCAGACGTGCGTTGTTGTACAAGTTTATATTATTGAACGCTTATTTGGCATTGGTTGCCGTTTACATAGCAGCGATGTAAATTTTAAGTAATTTGGACATGTTTTTTTTTTAGAAATGCTATTGTTATTTCTCAGATGTGCGTGAATGAAGTTGGTTTTCTCGGCTGTTTTCTTACTTTGTTTATGTCTTGTTCCTTGTTCGGTTGGTGGCGTGGCATAGTTGGTAGCGCGTTTCGGCTGAAACGAAGTTACTTTATGTCGGGCCTGGTTAGTACTGCGATGGGTGACTGCCTGCGGGCAGGTAAACCATCTCGGTGCGAAGCCTGCCAGCTAGGTCAACTCAGCCTTCTACCCTCTGTGGGATGGTAAAATGAGTACTGGTGGTGGTCATGTCCATCGCTAGGGAAGAAACGGCGAGTTCTGCACAACAGTAGCCCCTGTGGCTAAGACTGCTAGTATACTGACCCAGTCAGTTAAAGGCGCTGGCTGTTAGCTTGAGCCGGCCATCCGGCCGACTTGGGCTGTATGCTAGCTTAATTGGGCGTAGTACTTCGGTGGGTGACTGCCTGCGGGCAGGTAAAACCATCGCGCTGGCTTCGCCATTGCCGGCTCAAAGCGCTGTAAAGGGGATGAGCTCCTACGCAACGGACCTAGCTGTCTAAGCGGAATCTTCTTCTTCTTCTGTTCCTATAGGAACACCGCCGCACATGATTGATCAGTCACCCGTCATTGCAATGATTGAATGTAATTGTCATTTGCTTGATGAGCATACAGTGTATATGCTGCAGTTGGCATGCACCGATGGGCCTGTGGTGATGTGTTGCCAGGTGATGATGGAGATGAAGAGAAGCAAGCTGCATGTCTACGAGCTTCCAGCGTGCGATGAAGATGAGGACGAGAGCTTTAAGGCCAAGGACAAACAGATGAAGGCAATTCATGATTTAATTAATTAATGATTTCAGCCGCTGCATTGTTTTTTTCTGTTGCAGTTTTGTGGTTTAATTTTTACACTTAATGGTTGATGAAGTGATGCATGAATGAGTTTAATAATTTGATGTCATTGGTTTAGTAGGAGGACCGTAGACAAGTTTACTTACTTTTTGGGATCCTGCCAAGTTGTTCGAAAATTTAGCGTCTTAAACAGAAATAAAAAGTAACAGTAGCAGAAGAAACAAGTAAGTAACAACGCTTGCATATTTGCTGACTCTGTGTGTCATTATAAGCAGCTGTGTGTTCTCGATGACGTCTGGTGTTGTATTTGTTATTCATCGTCTGTCAATGTTTTTTGTTGCTGCTGGTCGTAGGAGGCATGGCCGTTTGCTGTGATCGGTGCAAACTCTATAATAGAGGTCAGCGGTCGTCGTGTTCGAGGTCGTGTTTATCCGTGGGGAGTTGTCGAAGGTCAGCCATCATTGTTTAATCTGGTTTAAAGGCCAAGTCACATGAAAGAACGATATTAGATAAATAAGTGCAGAATGTAATACTAATTAATAATATGCTGATCCAAAGAAATAAAAACATCACTTTGAATTAATTTTAATAAAAATCTGTTGTGCGAACCAAATGCAACGAATGATGACATCACACACAGAACGCTTTGTTGGCCGCATGCGGAAATGTTCCATGCTAGCACCATACATGTAAACAACTTTTTATGTTTTTTATAAAAGTTTTTAAAAAACATGTTTTTTAAGTTTTTAAAAATTTTTAAAATGTTTTTGGTCCTATTTTTATGTCGTGTTTTTGTTCTTATTAAAAATAAACGTACAAAATTACAAATATGATGCATTTCTCGTGGTCAAATTGCGTTTAGTCCTGCTTTCGATCTTGCACGGCTGGGAAGTTGCTTGCATTTCGGAAACAGAAGTCGGATGCTGTCAGCAACTGGTGCAATGGAAATGGTATCCAGTCGGCCTACTTCTTGTATGACAGCGACCTCTCATAATGCAAGCAAGTTCTGTTTGCCCGGTAACATGCTCCATTGGCGTACGTTGACGCTACAATGACACTAATATAACATACATTACTCTTACTCTATAAGTGACGTCACAGTTATGGAGGTTGCCGAACACAATGAAGGCCATGAAATACAGGAAAATTAATAAATATTGACAAATTAACATTTGATGAAGCCAATTCGTGCTTCATAACAGTTACGTAACTTGGCCTCTATGTCTGTACTAGTCATCTGTGATTTGCGTGTAGACGTCACTTCTCAGTATTTAGACGAATTTTTAAACGGTCAACTCGACTGTTGACTGGTATGTTGTGTGCGGTGCTCAACAACTGTTGAATTTTGTTAAGTTCTGTGAACACTGAAAGGTCATAGTTTAGCTCACAGTACATAACACTGTGCCAATCAGTTGTTAATGCAGTGGATTTACCTTCACTGTGTTATTATTTGTGAGTTTTGGGTTCATGTTGGACAGCTTACAAATGGGTGGCAAGTCGAAGACTCGAAAGTCCGATATTTTGCTTTGTTTCAGGCTGATTTTTTCAGTGCTGGTATTTGCTACTCTTTGTTATTAGATTTTTGCTTATCTATCAAATGAATTTCTGAGACATTTTGCTCCGTTTCAGTGGAAAATCCACAGCACTCTGATTTCAGCAAACTGCAGCAGTTCTTAATGAGGTATTGTTAGTTGCCTCTTTAGTAATAATTTGTTACTTTTGCTTCAGCGTTGTTATTTACTTATTTATTTTATCCAAATATGGTATGTGTTGTAGAGTTTTGGGCTTGTTGTATTTGTCCATTGAAACAGATGAACTCTTGTGGTAGCTCTGTTGCGATGAAAGCATCATATACATTGTCTTCACCTTTCTCATCATCACAGGCGGCGCGGTAGCGCCAGCCCTGTTGTAAAGGTGACCAGCCATTTCAATGGGAAACTCCAAAATTTGACCCCTCATATTTCCCAAACCCCTTAATTTTTCTGCACCAAAATTTGCACAAATGATTACGTCCAGCATATCTCCTGATGTGCAAAATTTGGTAAAAATCCGTTTACGGGGGGCTTCCCCACGAATAGGTGAAATATAACGCTTGTGTGACTTTTTGTGCCTTTCCTTCCCTTTCCTTTTTTTTCTTGCCGTCCTCTACAGGAACAACGACTGAACTGATTTTAACGCACGATGGCTCATATGACGCGGTTTCGCGCAAGGAAGTGCCTATTGGGGGTTACAAAATTTAAATTAAACATTTTCAACTATTTTTTTCACAAAAATATGAAAAATTACAATGGCGCCTATGGGGAAAATTAGACAATGCTTTAAACTGTCATAACTCCGGCTATGTATAAGATAAAGTCGTAATTTTTGG
>Ga0209367_1012183_pt1 | contig 11294 bp, 9 predicted proteins | sample WorMetLIZISLAND2_FD_187412 | JGI IMG/M metagenome (GOLD analysis project Ga0209367, IMG submission 187412) | Marine gutless worms symbiont microbial communities from Max Planck institute for Marine Microbiology, Germany - Olavius geniculatus... ... | reverse complement strand
CGAAAAATGCGCTTTCGGTGGGTACAAACTCACATCTAGATCTCCAAGGTTACTGGACCGATCTTCACCGGACTTGTTTCGCCTAACGCGGGAGGAATCGCTGTCGAACGAGTAACTCACCGATTTCAAATATCTTCATCCGTTCCGGAGATATTCGCCGCCAAACTTCGAAGTCGACCGAAATTGGGCCAAATTTTGCATGTTTTTGGCCCCTAAAAAATTTTTGGGGAGGCTCCTCCAAAATTTTGAACCGGGATTATAAAACTGAACCCAGCACCGATCATCGTGCAAAATTTCGCGCCTATCGGCTGACGGAGCTCGGAGATTACGCGGCGAAAAAAAATAATAAATAAAGAAACCATAGCAAAACAGAAGTCCTTCCGAAAACTATCGTTTTCGTGCGGACTAATAAATGCCAGCAAAACTTAAGTCCGCTTCCGCAAGCTATCGCTTACGGGCGGACTAAAAAAGAAGTGTTACTGATAGAATGATGACAGTTTTTGTTTTTCTGTAGATTTACTAACTTGCGTACAATGCCAACATTTGAATATAAACTGCTAAAAAATCTTGTACTAATTGGTATCCGTTTAATAATTTTTGATTTAGGCCCATATTTAGTCTTGGTTCCTTTTCAGTCATTATTCTTTCTTATTATTGAGTTTTGATTGTGCAGCTTGTAAACCTTCTAATCTAATATCTGCAACCAAATTTTTCCTTACATCAGGTATTTTGTTTCAGCTTTTCGCTCTAAAAGCTCCAAAAACATATCATGTTTCCGCAAATGATCTAAACACTGTTTCACGGTCTTAACGCTGTAAATAGGGTATTACAACATTTACAATGACGATCATGATTGTTTTTGTGCAGGTTTGTTGCGCATATACCGATGAAATTATCGTTGTCGTTCTGTGTGTAACAGATCTTGCAGAAGATCCGTGAGCAGCTGAACGCGGAGTTCGAGCGCTACCGCTGTGACACGGAAGAGTCGATGAAAAGAACGCTCCACGAGATGAAGCTCCGACTCGACGAGAGACTGCGAGAGAACCAGAGACTGCAGGAGGAGAAGGACCGTCTTGAAGAGATGCTCGCCAAGATTAAAGGCGAACTCAACCAGATACATTCACAGGTCTGGCCACTGGAATATAGCTACACCGTGATCTGTCAAAATGTGCCCACTAACTTTTGTTTATAACATTGCCAATTAACCGATTTTAAAAAAAAATTCTTCACAGTCGCATTTTGGGAAATTTGCAATAACGATATTATTAAACAGCCCACCGCATCCATTTGCGTTTAGCTTATATTTCTGTACTTACGTATACCGATGATTCTTACTCTCAGCGGGTGAATCACGTATTGTCACTGTGCGTCTAGCCTACTGAGTACTAAATCATTAACGTGGGTCGGCATCGACTTGTCTTAGCAACATCGTCAGATTTTAACACCGAATAATCTGAACGCCGTCAGCTCCGTTTTTTGCAGCTCTAACGCAGCAGCTGTTGTCGAGAGGACACGAATCCAGATCGGAAAGCTCTCTTTCTCCGTCTGCGGTCCAAAAATCCGGAACTAGGTTCTTTCTCAGACCAGAAACACTGATTCTGATCTGAGTTTTCGTAAAGTTCTCAAGACGCACTTGTTTCCCAACTGACCTTTTGTAGATATAGGACATGCACCGTAACCAGTATGATTATGTGTATTACGTCGTGTTTTCAGTTGGCGGCGGCGAACGAGTGCAACCAGCAGCTCCAGGTGGCTCTGCAGAACGAGAAGTTGGCAGCAGCAGCAACTGCACGCAGTCTGGAGGGCAAACTCGCCGACACTGAGGACTGTTTGCTACAGAAGGTCCGCGAGGTCGCCACTGCCAGGGACGTCCAGACCGGACTGCGCATTGAACTCGACTCACTCAAGACCATGATCCAGGACGAGGAAGATCGGTCGGTGTTAGTTATGTAAACAAGACTTTATTCTTGTTAACGCAAACAGTAAAGGAAAAGCCGTAATATTTTAACCAAAACACAGCAAAACTAAGCTTATAGGCAACAGTAGAAATGTTTTGTCTCACTCAATGTCATGACACAGGGCGAGGAAAATCGGTCTATATACAATGTTCCTTGGTCTCGAGACCAAGATAACTACATCACTGCTCTGTTTTTTGCACAACTTAGTTTTTAGAGCATAATGAAATGTAAAAGTAAAGGAAAAACCGTAACATTTCAACCAAAAGACAGCATAATTATAGCCAAACAGTAAAAATAAAAAATAATTTGACTCGACCATGATCTAAAGAAACGAAGATCGATCAGTAAAACTATACTCTGTTCTTTTTACCACTTACTTCGTTTTTAAAAGCGTATTTAAAGCAACGGAAATGACACGAAAGTAAAATTAAGGCCCAAGATATTTGATCGGCAGCCCATCGAGTACTAATTCTTACTGTACATATGTTGTGCTGATGTGTACTTGAAATAAACAAAATGCATAGATACATTACTGTGTTGCAGCATCAACAGTTGTCTGCCTCCAGTGCCGTGCGGACCTCCGAGCGTCATCTATGCCACCCAGGGTTTCCCCAACCGCAACGTCGGCTGCAACGCATCGGCCACCGCGCCCCCTCCCACCAACAGCACCTGCCAGAATATCAGTCAGTACATCTACAATAATTATATAAGCTGCACTGTTCGCATGGGTCACAGAGCTGTGACAGAGTGCTGTTGACTATACGTTACCTATCTACAGTAATTTTTTATCTAACATATCTAATAAGTTTCTGTGTTTCCGGTTCCTGAAACTAGAGTCTTCCAGGCAGCCGATGGTGAAGATTTGGTGATCCTAGCTTGCACCGTTTTTGACTGATCCACCCGTGTGACAGACAGACGGACGGACAAAACTGCGATGGCTAAGACGCGCTGAAAGCAGTAGGCTTAGCTGCTTTTGTGTGTAAAAAGTGAGGACGAGTAATACATATTTTATTTATTTATTGATTTTTACGCGCGAAAGCAGCTACTGCTTTAGCGCGTCTTAGCCATCGCAATTCTGTCCATCTGTCTGTCCGTCTGTCATACAGGTGGATCAGTCAAAAACGGTGCAAGCTAGGATCACCAAATCTTCACCTTCGGCTGCCTGGAAGACTCTAGTTCCAGGAACCGTAAAGCTTTTCCATAATTTCGAAAGGCGTCACCCCGAACGAGGGCGCTAACTGAGAGGGGGTAGGAAAAATTTGTGATTTTAGCCAATAAGTCGCTGTATCTCAATAACTGTGCGAAATAGGGCTTAGGTTACTATTAATCACTAATAGAAAGTCGTACACTGGTTTTCGATTGCTACTGAATTCATTGACCTTTCATGACCTTAAACGCCAAAATAGGTATTTTTATAGATTTTTTGGCGATTTCGGGCTGCGAGACACATTTCAAAAGCAAATTAAGCCAAAATCAATTGCGATAAACATGGAGAAGCTGCATATAAAATTTTTAGCATTAAATTAGATTTCGACGGCCCAAGTCTCGATTTTCTAGCTTCAAGGAAACCTGCGCACGAAGGTATCAAAGAGCGATATCCCCGTAAAAGTCGTTATTTTAGCGCTGTTGGCCAGTCTTTCGTGAAAACAATTGCTCATCACCATGGGCATGCTGTCTATCAGAACAATCACTAGTGTCGAGCTTTTCAGTGGTATCAACATCGATGACTTTGAAAGACCTTAAACTTCTAAATTTAGGGGTTTTTATTGATTTTTTGCGATATTCGGCTGCAGCGCACACTCCAAGAATGAACTGCGACGAAATGGCTGGAGATAGACTTACAGTTTGCGAACAGGAACTGCTATAGGCTTTCGCGCGTCTCGTGAGCATTAGCTTAAATTTCTTGTTATTTTATGGCATTTCGTATTGTAGGCACCTCACAAAAAATGACACACTGGATAATTCTCATAATAAATATACTGTGTCATAAAAGAATAAATGCTAACCGTTTTGTTTCAGTGAAATTTGACGGCGAAAAAAATACAACAATATTTTGAAGGGTTTAGTAAAAATTGTAGAGATGAAAGTATTCAAAAGGCGGATTGTAGCATAATGGTTAGAACGTCGGTCCTGGCCGGTGAACTTTCCCTATCCTGCGCTAGACTGATAGATGGCCGTTTGACCACTTTGCGGGTTAAGCGTCCGCTATCAGTCAACCAACAAGGCCAACTCAGCCTGCCATCCCTTCGGGGTCGGTTAAATGAATAGAAACCCATTTATATGGGTTACGAAAGGTGGGGACCTTAGTACAGCTGACTGAGGCTGCCTGGCCGTCCTCTGCGCCAGCCTGTGTCTGCAGGCTGCACGTGGTAGCTGTGCGACCGGCGGCTCTGGTTAGTGACGAAAGCGCATTAGAGGCGTGTTCGCGACAATGACGAATTGACGACCTTTACCTTTACCTTTACTTTTACACAATTCGTTAAACGTTTTTTTTCTTTTGTGATGCGACAGAGCACAAATCATAAAAAATAACGGATTACTTACCTACTTACTTACTTTCATACTTACTTATATTTTGCGTTTTGCATTACATGCCAATTTACGTGTAAACACGTGCTTTAATAGTTGCAGAAGTGTGCACGTATGAGGCAAACGCGTTAAACTCTCTTTCGTCTGAAGAAACTGCCGCTGACTACAGATTAATTTACAATCAAAATAAATTGTGTTTGTGTGTTTGTTTGCGATTTTTAGCCGCCAACAGGCCAAGCAACGGCGGAGGACAGGTTTGTGAATAATTATGCATTTTATGATTGGCTTGTTGAACACGAATGTAATAAATGCTATCGACAATCAGCCACACTAGTGCAGGCGCTTACAGGGTACCTACATGTGCGACAAAACGTTGCTCACGGTTTTTATGTTTACTCTCTTCAGTTTTTTTTCTGAGTTTTAGTTTTCATTATTATTCTTCATTTCTCACCTTTTCAGTTTTTTTCTTATTTTAGTTGTCTTTACTTCATTCATTTTTCGAATTTTTGTCAGTTTTACATTTAGGACTATTTCTATTCTCAGTATCTCTCATTTCATTTTTCTTTTAAACTATTCAGTTCTTTTTAGTTTATGTGCTAGATTAAACTGACAGTGTGTTTGTCAGTTTTTGAGTGCAAATTTTTCATTGTATTGTATTGTATTGTATTGCATGCGACAAAATAGGGCAGCTGTCAATCAACTCGCACGAGACGGCGCGATGCCGCTGCCAAACCCGAGCTGATTAACAGCTGCACTGTAATAGGTTTCCTCTGTTTTTGTTGCATGCGACGTTTTGTCGCACATTTAGGCATTACTCTCTTGTTTGTGCACTTTTGGAGGATAGAGTATAGTTTTTACGATCGGAAGTAAAACGTGGGCAAACCGCAGGAGTGTGCGCCAGAAAATCATGGCTGTGTACTGAACTTTGGCTGGATACAGAGTTTGTCTTGTCGAATTCTCTTATCGCACTAATTCCGCACAGGGCGCACATTATGTCCAAAGAGTAAATTTCATAACCAATGATGCGGACGCTATCCTGATTTGTTTAGATTTCACTGTTAGCGGCGTAGTGGCTTAAAAAGTCGTGTGACAAGAAGTTGCAATTTTCTGATAGACAACTGTAAAGTTTTGACAGAGAAAGCTATGTGGGCTCAAAAGTTTAATTTTGCCCCCAACATTTCCGCAAACAGGTGATTTCAAACCGTACGTTTTGAATTTTTTGAAAAAAATTTTTTGCGACAAATAGAACATTTTTCTAATAGGCTGAAATTATATGAAGGGAGGAGACAGTTCTTATGCCATTACCTTACCACGACGCCGCTAGTTACATTTGATTGCAGCGTAAAGGTATGCGTAATGGCACATACCGAGCGAACGAAATGAACTACAAAGAGCCCAGCTGTCGCTAAGATAGCCGATGGTACTGGTCATACAAGATCGATGATTTTTATTTCATAGTCTTTACTTTTTATTAGTGATTAATAGTCACCTAAGCCCGTTTAGCCACGATAGCGCCTCGTTAAGGTCATTTAAGGTCAATGACTTTTATTTTATTCGACAGGGCGTATGCCACTTTTCATTAGTAGCGATGGCCGTCACTCTCACCGTTTCCGTGATATAGCCAGTTTTCCGTTGAAAACACACATTCTCTACCCCCCCATTCTCCATTCAACCCCGAATTTGAAGATGTTTTCCTTGCACTAGATTGCTAAAATTTTGCATGGCTAGGTTTAGAACACAGGGCTAATTATTCGTGTAAAAAACTTGTCCACTATGGCCTACCGTTTAGCCACAATACATCCGTAACAGACGGCAGACAGACAGACAGACAGACAGACAGATGACAACTCATATTATAAGCTTGACCGTTACGTCAGTACGGTCGGCTAAAAATGAAATAAAATGTATTAAAACAACAGAACTGTGTCAGTTTATTTAAGTTTATTTCGTTTGCGCTGTACGCACCTTAATAAACTAATATGTTTTTTCGTTGCAGCTGGCGAGCGCCCGTACGGTAAAGGCTCCGATAGCGGGACCGGTCTGTTAGTATGCCTGTCAGCAGCAAACAATCGTCCACCACACACACACACACACCAGTCATCAACTGATTTTCACCGCCTCGTCTTTTTCACATACCCGGTCTACTTGACAACATAGTTGTAATAAACGATTATAGGCCTAAACGTTTTTTTTCGCTAAAGTGCGTTTTAACGTTTCGTTTATTTGTTTGCACCGTTTAATTTTTTTTATGAACGTGGAACGACCAGAGAAAAATGACGGTTATAAAAGTTTGTATACACACAAATTTGAGTATTGCTGGTAAAATAATGACAGATTTGTTTTATTTACATTTAGGTTTACCAATTAATGATAGCAAGAGTTCGGTGGATTTAAACAACTCCCTTAAAACAGTGGATCGTCACGAAAAAGGATTACGTTTTAATTCAACTTTCAGAAACGTTTTTAAAAATATTTTTTTTCAAATAAAACACTTTTTTTTAACTTTGTAATATTTTTAACGTTCATTGCATTCGCGTTTATTACATCTAGGCCCATGTTCAACAATTATCACTTGTTGTTCTGCATTTTCGTTTGTTTTTCCATCACCATGCACGTTTGTTGGTACACTGCAGAAAAACACTGCTGAGTACGTCACGCCGCTACGGTGAGTTTGATTATGAAACATTGTTTGAGTAATTGAAATATTTCATTTTAACGTTGAGCATTATTGTCACATGTTCGCAAATATGTGTGTTTATAATGAAAAATTTTCCATAATCTTATCTCCGAATTGATTTTTTACATACTACAATTAAAACGCCACACAGATGAAAGAAAGCTGCATCGTGGACTTACTTATACCATGAAGAAATTCAGACTAATAATTTGGAGCCTTTGGAGGTCGATCTCCGAAAGTCTGATGATCGAAGAAAAGCCCTAAGCGTCGAGGGAAATACGATGTGGCGTGAAGAGGAATGTTACTGGGAAGTAGTCTAAGTAGATAACAAAAACTTCAGGTTTGTAGGAATCCGAAATCAACAGCATTATGCATGTAGTGAGTACTAGATATCGCACTGCTTAAGTGGATAAGCAAGTAGGCAGTACGGGCTTACAAGCAAGTGATGGCTGGGCGAAAAAGGAAGCCTTAACTCTTGTCCATATGCTCACCAACGAAGTGCAGCGATGCATCTAAGGCGTAGTAAAATATTCAACATTATTACTTCATTACAAATTTTCCACGCCAGTGAAATAAAGTTAAATATCGGTCAACATTTGGCCAAGATATGGACACAAGTTTGAGGCTTGCTTTTTGCCGACCCATTCAGTGCAGTTCTGTATGGTCAGCTGTAGATTAGGCGGAAGCCTAACCTATGCCGCAACACACCGTGAATGCGTCAACGCAGATAGATATCGCAAAGCAATGCAGCCGAGCATGACAAACACACGTGCCGTGCTAAGCTATTACAGCGCCATAGTCGTTTGTTGCCTCGCCCGTTTTTTAAGTCTACTCTAGATACATCGTCTCTATCGTCATTCGTCACTATTGCTAGTGTATGGGCTTCAGTTTACACGTTGTTAAGTTTGCCGTAATACTGCGCGCCTACACAGTATAGGCCTGTAGGACCGGCGACCAATAAGCCTAGGCGTCTCAGTGTGTAACGAAGTCTATTGTCTCAATCAGCTTGTTTAACCGTTAGCTTACGACATAGCGACCGCTTTCACTTGATCGACAGTAGGCTTATGTCCCGTAAGGCGTATAAAAGATTAGATTATCATGTCTGCCTAGGCTGTTGTTCGGTTGCTGGCACATACTGGCTGACTTCCGTGAATCGACGATAAGTTACAGAACGCAATTATGAATCGTCTAGGCAATTTACAGATGCCAACTTACTACCAGGTAAGCTTTTAGGTCTGTTTTTTTGAGTATGGTCGGACTTCAACAAGTTAAATACTTCTGACCAGTGACCATTGCTTGATAGTGAATGATGCCCAGTATATAACTTAACTCAAGCTTGCGTTAGATTTATAACAAACAGTATTATGTTTACATTAGAACGTAGCTTAAAGTTTATTTGATGATTGCTTAACGTAATAATTAATACGAGGGTCGTTCGATAAATAAGTTACAGAACAGCGTCATTCTGTTAGTTTTCCAAATATTAAAAATCCGAAATATAAGTTTTGTAGGAAATTTAATGCTGAGTAGCAGCTATGAGTTTTATGACGATGACGTCACTGTGACGTCATTTATAAACATTAAATTCGACGACGTTGCCACTGAAATTGTCCCGTAACGAACAGCGTTCCGTTATTGTATTTTTGTGGTCAGAAAAAATTAGGGGGCCTATGCAAACCAGATTCACTCTGAGACTCGTGCAGTATATGGCACAATCTTTACAAAGCGAACAGTTCACGTTTGGTGTAAGAAAATGCTAGATGGGCAGAAATTTGTATCGTATACCAAGGTGCAATCAGTCGTTCTTCGATAGCATGGACAGAAGCCAGCATCGTTATTTGCATCAAGCATTCAGAAGTTTGCTGACAGATAGGACAAATGTTTTAGCGAACTCGGTCGAGATGTTGAAAAATGAAACATAAATCTTTAGCATTCAAAGTGATGGCGTTAACTTGTTAAGTTTATAATTTTCTCTGTTCATATGCTGTTTGTCACTTGCGAGTTATGTTAGATTACTGGTGGGGAAAATAATACACGTGCATGTAAACTGTGTCCTATGAGCAGATGACATCACAATAATGTCATCATCAAAAAAATTTGTACACCTATTCAGAATAAAATTCCCTACAAAACGTATATTTCGGATTTTTTAGATTTAGAAAACTAACGGAATGACGCTGTTTTGTAACTTATTTATCGAACGACCCTCGTAATATTGTAATAATTCAGTGGCGTCGTGGGTTTTTCATAATATGGGACAGGAATTTGCACCTTTCCGACGGTCAGCTTGCGTACGCGCCATAAGAGGATATGCGCGGCCGCGTCGGCACAAGGCGTGACGACTTCTGTGCTGGTTTTTCTTTAGGCTACATATCGACCAACTGGGTGAAGTCAAGTTTCGCTAAGACTTAATCTAAGACTAAACTTAGACTCAAGTTTTAGCAAAACTTGATCTCACCCACTTTCTTAAGCGGCTCAGCAGTGGTCATGATATGCAGTGGTCGCGTCTAAGGAAAAGGTCCAAATTCCTCTCGTTTAAATTTTACCTGTCAGAAAAATTTTCTTTAAAAGACAATGCAAAATTTAAGCAGAAATTTTTTATTTTAAGAAATTTAAAGGTAAAATTGAAATTGAAGTAAAAATTGAATTAAAATTGAAATCTTGAGCACTCACGTTCTTCTGTCTCGGAAATGTGCAGCTGTGTGTCAACAGCAAATTGCAACTTCCTGCCATGTCTTAAACGTTTTGAACCCACCCGCCGTTGATGAAATGTACGCGGCTGTGTTTGTGCACTGCAGGGTAAGTTCATGTCAGACCAGTCGTCAACGGGTCTATCGGATCGATCGCCAGTTCACAGACCCCCGTTCGGCACGTTGAACGCAGCTGACGTCGGCGCCCGAGGTGGAGCCTATCAGATGCCGTTCCGCGCCCCGCCAGCAGGACTTGTCAACTTCTCCTCACAGGTGAGCCAGCTGAGCTGTTTAACAAAACCAAAGTGATCTGGTAAGAAGCGGAATCGATCAATCAATCAAAGTCAAGATTAAGGTGACGTAACTGACCTAAAAGCAAAACCATGGCGCCTAACCTTTCATGAAAGATATACAAACATAAAAAGTTGTAAGTAAAATGCCACGGCATAAAAGCTGCATTGAATAAGAATATTTTCAGGTTTAAAGTAATTTGGTAGAATGCGGAATCACCGTCGTCAATCTACGCAACTCTTCGTTTCTATTCGCTAGGTGGCAGCACGCAATTTGCATTTGCATGTTTTGCGTGGCGATTTGACCTGCCAAATTTCTCCATCCCTAAAGCACACGAACCCCATCTGACACAATGTTCTTGGACCCCACAAGATTACCTGCCAAATAGCATCACAGGCTGAACGGTAGTTCAAGCCCTGTGTTAACGGTGACTTCTCTTTCTTATGGGAAAGCCAAAAATTCGACCCCCCACAGAATCAAAACCCCTGATCTGATTGAGATAAAATTTGGCACCGTTGATTACGTCGGCGAGATGACCGCTCATGCAAAATTTCATGTAAATCCCTCCAAGGGGGGCTTCCCGGCAAATGGGTGAAATTTTTGTAGCTATATACTTTTTTTTCAGAAACTCACCTACAGGTCAGACCCTTCGGCGGATTTTTGCGCGCGATGGCTCAAACGACGCGGTCTCGGGCAAGGATGTGCCTTTTGGGGGTTAAAAAATTTTGAAATTAATATTTAACGTATTTATTCGCAAAAATCGAAAAAAAATTACAATGGCGCCTATGGAGAAAATTAAGCAATTCTTTAAACGGTCATAACTTTGGCTGTGTATAAGATAGAGTTGTAATTTTTGGTTCTAGCATGGTTTTCGGGGATGGCAAATCAAACGGTCATTTAATTTTACCCCGGATCCTCCCCGGTTGCCATGGCAACGAAATTTGGGACAAAATGGGCTATAACTCGGTAACAGTTGTAATCGGCTTGGCTACTGTAAGACAACATCTGAAGCGCAATATCTTTGTAACTGATCACCAGTAGGAAAACAGTATTTTAGTAATAAAACAGCAAATATAAATGTACAAAACATTAGTTTGTACACTTGTTAACGGCAACATTTAAGGACTTGCACATCGAAAACAGCAAAAA
>Ga0209367_1012182_pt1 | contig 11295 bp, 6 predicted proteins | sample WorMetLIZISLAND2_FD_187412 | JGI IMG/M metagenome (GOLD analysis project Ga0209367, IMG submission 187412) | Marine gutless worms symbiont microbial communities from Max Planck institute for Marine Microbiology, Germany - Olavius geniculatus... ... | reverse complement strand
TAGAGCTGCGTATCGTCTGCATATTGCTGCTGAAAGACCTGGTGAGTTTTGGCGATGGTTGACAGAGGAGACGTATATGCAGAAAACAGTAGTGGCCCCAGGACGGATCCTTGGGGTACACCGACAGAGCATGAAGTCACAGCTGACGAGTACGAGCCCATACGTACAGATTGTGTCCTGCCATCTAAGTAAGATCTGATCCAAGAATAGGCAACACCTGAGACACCAAAACTGCAAGAAAGTCCTTTTAGTAGGGTAGCATGCTCGACCATATCAAAGGCAGCACTGAGATCCAAAGAAACAAGTAACATCAGTCTCCCTTCCCTTGGATGACGTTAAACCCTTAAAAAGGTTTTATGGATTTTTTGGCGATTTTGGGCTGCGAGACACTTTTCAAAAGCGAATTGCACTAAAACCAATTGAGATAGACATAGAGAAGCTGCGTATGAAATTTTTAGCATTAAACGTAGATTTCGATGGTCTAAGTCTCGATTTTCTAGGTTCAAGGAAACCTGCGCACGAGGGCATCAAAGAGCGATACCCCCGTAAAAGTCGTTATTTTACCGTTGTTGGTCAGTCTTTCGTGAAAACAGCTGGAGATAGACTGACAGTTTGCGAACAGGAACTGCTATAGGCTTTCGCGTGTCTCGTGAACCTTAGCTCAAACTTCTTGTCATGTCATGTGAAAGGGCTTATGCGACTTACTATTAGTGATTAAAAGCAACCTTGGCCCCATTTTTCAGCGTTTCTGAGATACGACGTACCGTTTAGCCATAATAGCGCGTACTGACCTTCAAGGTCATCCAAGGTCGACGATTTTCATTTCATGTGAAAGGGCTTATGCGACTTCCTATTAGTCATTTGTAGCAACCTTGGCCGTATCTTTCACCTTTTCTGAGATACGGCAACTTATCTGTTGAAAAACACAAATTTTTTCTACTCTCTCCATTCAACCTTAAATTTGCAGATTTTCCCCTTGCACTGATGCGCCCAAATTGTGCAAGCTAAGAGCCTTGACACGGGACTAATTATTCATTAAAAAGTTTCCCCTAAGGTCTACCGCTTAATTACAATACATCCGTTACAGACAGACGACAGACTCGAACCAAAGGGCCAGACCTTTAAGCTTACAGCTTACGGTCGGCCTAACAAAATGTTAAGTTATAAAGCCACAGAAGTGTCTCTGCCAAACGGCATCTCTAGGCATGTCGCACCGTGAGACGGACAGACAGACGGATTAACCATGCTACGGTTCCAATAGCTAGCATCGCTGATGTTTTCACAACACGGGTGGAGAACCGAAACCATCGACTTGCATAGAGAAATAAACAAGAAATTTGAGCTAATGCTCACGAGACGCGCGAAAGCCTATAACAGTTCCGGTTCAGTAGTTTAGCTGAAAATTGGGATGTTCACGCTAGGTCAATAAACAAATACCAAATTCTCTACCTGGATCGCATAACGATAGTAGCGTGGCGCCACCTTGTAAATGATATAGACTTGTGTCGCAGGCCGAAATCGCCAAAAAATTTATAAAATCCCCTATTTTGGCGCTCAAGGTCATTCAAGGTCATTGAATTCGGCGCCAATCGAGAGCCAGTGTACGACTTTCTATTAGTGATTAATAGTAACCTAACCCCTATCTTACTGGGCTTACTGGGATTCAGCGGCTTATTGGATAAAAATCCCAAATTTTGCCCACCCCTCTCATTTAGCGCCCTCGTTCGGGGTGACCTCCCTTCCAATTTATGGAAAAGCTTTACTGTTCCTAAAACTAAAGTCTTCCAGGCAGCCGATGGTGAAAATTTGGTGATCCTAGCTTGCACCGTTTTGACTGATCCACCCATGTGACAGACAGATTGACGGACAGACAGAATTGCGATGGCTAAGACGCGCTGAAAGCAGCAGCTGCTTTCGCGCGTAAAAAGAACGGGAGACTCAACAGTAATATTTTCTCGATTGCTGTTGTTTGTTAAGTAGTTTCCCGCTGTGGATTTACTTACCTCTGACGTCGGCTCTTTCGGACGGCTTGGCAAGCCGATCAGCACGACAGAATGCGCAGTTAAGACCGGCAACCGAAGAAGCACCTTGGAGGCGCGCTGGGAGCGTTTCTGTAGGCGGCCTGCGAGCCCAGATCCACTTAGCGTACGGCTCAAAGTAGGACTGGTAGTCGACATTAAACGTTGGGTGGTCTCCAGCCACGTTTGACGCAATCGTGTATGCGTCTGGCCAACTGGACACCTGTTCATCGTCCTGTATTGAATGAACGCAGCACATTCACTTTTACACAACGCTGCTTATCACACAAATGACAACGACAATTGATTTTATTCTAAAACCGATATAACTTATGAAATCAATTATTTTCGGCAGTAGTAACTTTTTATCGTTTTAGGCCATTCTGAGATTTTCTTGCATCTTTTCGGCAGTAGCAACAATTTTCTTTATTAGTCGGCTCGCAGAGAGTGAAAAGGAGCTCAGCTAACGCTACGAAACAGGGCATCAGCTGTGCATCTCGTTGTAGCCCGCGGTTATTATTCACAAGCGTAGCTTATAACCAACTTGCGTAACCGAAAATTGTGCTCGTTTTTCCATGACTAAAATTTATTGTTTCAGATTGGGATTATATTACGTTGCTCTACACAGTCTACTCTACTTAGCTGGATGATGGAAGAAAGAGGACTAACTTTCAGGTGTACAATGCGTAAAAAATGTAAAGCGATATTTAAGTCAAAAGATCAAATTGCTGAAGTCGGCTAAAGAGTATATACAAGTGACAGAACAACAAATATAGTTGATTCATTAAAGCGTCTTTAGCTCATTGCCTCTGGCCAAGCTAAACTGGTCTGTTCTTTAACTGTATTTCTGTACGGTTGTAATCGGTTACAAACTTAAACCGCGAACCGACCTGTGGGAATGAAGGTTTCCATTGATCAGCATAAGTACACTTCCAGTCGCGATCGGTGATCAATATGTTATCAGCATAACTCGAATAGATAATACCTATAAACAGTCAACGTCAGCTAAGACAAGAGGCTACGAATAAACATACAATAATCGATTCATCTTTGTCAGCGTTATCGCTCATTTTGTGTCTTGAGCAAAAAAATGACGATGATAAAATTACAATTTGCTGTCATGTGGAGTTAAAAATTGCGTCATTACGGTTTTCCAACAAGATCAACTGTTGCATTTCAAAGTAAACCGAATTTGTGTTACGTTTGGCGAGTGTACCGTAATCACGGGTGTCGTTGGCGAAGACACAGCAGCCAATGGCGAGGTGGTCACTAGGCAGAATGCGGTGCTGGTGATCACGAAACACTGGCCAGTGACTGGTTGTAGTCTCGACACCTCGTCCACCAGTTGTGTTGTACTCGAACACCAGCTTGCTGTTCAGGAAAAGCTGAACGATCCTTCCCGACAAACATTGCGCTGCAGCATACGTCTCATCTGCGTGCGCAGATCACGAGAATAAATTTAGAATAATGCAACACAGAAGAAAGAACAGAGAGTACTATACATTTTATGAATTCGTCTATGCATTTGTCTATAAATTCGCTCACTTGTGTAACGAAAGAAACAGCTATAGCTTTTCGTTCACTCGTAGTTATTGTCCTAATCTGGTGCTACTTGAAATTGCACGCGTTAACCGGCTTCATACAAGTTTGTCGTTGGATTAAAGACGCGTACAGAGCGACGTAACTGAACTGAACTGACCAATGGGCCAGCACTTAGCAGTAATGCATTATGCATTACAGTAGGCGCCGTCTAACGGCATTTGTGGCCTACGTGACTAGCCTCACGTACGCGTCGACCAATGACCAGTGGACTCGCTTTGCTTGTCCATTGGTCAGTTCGTCAAAAACTAAACCGTCTCAATTCAGTTTAGTTACGTCGCTCTGAACGCGCCTTAAGACAACGAGGTCTAGTACTGGTATACCAATGAATGTCAGAGATTTTACAGAACACGTTACGGTGTAATGCAGGAAGCTATTATTAATATTACCATCTGCTGTTACTCGCTCCGACGATGACAAAATAGACCACAGAAGACAGATTAATGACGCCCACAACATCGCGTCAGATCGAACTCATTCTTTGCAGATAAGCTTAGTCAGTCAGTCGTCGATTATCAGTTCCTCCTTGCACAGGCTACTTAATCACGCGACGCATCTCCAACGCTACGCGATGAGTTTCGCATTACGTCTGTATGACGTCATTTGTCTACGTCATCAGTTTTAGCGAGGCTTACGTCATTGTCTTGTTCATCTGAATCTAATGTTGGCTTTATTTTTACTGTTATTGTACTAGTACTGTTGCGTGACCGTTAGCCGTAACGAGGTTTTGTGCTGCCACAGTCACTGTTAACTAGAAGTTTAAGCGCTTCTGTAGAAGAAATATTAATATGCTTTCTCACAGTTAATCTTAATTAACTTGCAAAGGAAAAGTAAAGATCGGGGTAGCCTACTTGATGTAGCCTCCGGCGCAGCCTACACAAGTTGTGACTGATCAGTGCGTTTTCTAATAAACGAAAATATTAAGTATTTGATTATTACAGCATGGATCTCCGTGGTGGTAGCGAGCAGCAACGTGACGACGTGCAATGGATTGACTTCAGTTACGCTGTCGCAACGCTGTCCATCGATGTTGTTGAGAACATCATCACTCGTCATCCACGTCTTGTCAATCAGCCAGGTATAAGTACTCAAATTTCGGTTATTCGTTTGCGTTTATCTATACAACAATCGACCCAGTGCAGCAGCTTTGGGTCCAGAAATGTGCTTTCACTTTTTCAACCCCGTGAACATGGCGTTATTGAGTGACGGTTTAACTGCTGTGGAAAATCCCTGCTGTTGTGCGACAACTTTCGCTTACAAGGAAATATCTTTAAGTTAATATAGAATAATCGTTGATATTGGCGTGCATAATAAAGCACTTTTTCGCTGTTGAGTATGTGAACGGCACATTTTATCTGTGATTCGTGCCATTACTGACAGCGGCGTTGATGGGTTAAGAAAGTAGATGGGAGTAGAAAGTTGCAATTCTCCGACAAACAGCAGCAAATTTCCGATAGAGTGCTCAAAAGTTTAATTTCGCCCTTAAATCTGGGACTTTTAGTCGCAAATTTTGTATTTTTGAAAGTAAAATTTTCTAACTGAAAGACCGTTTTTCTAAAACCTAAAATTTTGGAAGGGACAGTTGTCTCCTTTCTGCCTCCCTTGCCACTACGCAACTGGCTAGTGAAACTGTGGGATAGAGCGTCGTGCGACGGTATGTAGGCCTGCTATATACTGGACTGCTGGAGTGGGTAAGCGAGTACGCAGTATGAGCTTATAGGCCTACCACTTCAGACAGTGCGGTATCGTATTTAAACCACTCTGAGATCGTACAGACCACACCGGCGTTTGTTCCATGACGCACGCAAGACTGCAGCTGAAATCTGTGAAAATAGTACCAGTGCTAAGTGTGGCTGAGTGTGGATTTGAATACGTGGACGCGTAGGTTATCGGGGTAGGTTCGCGGTGCACGAGGCTAGCCGCGTGGACGTGCTTCGTCTGTTGGTGCATTACGATGCTGAGCTGGACGTCACGGATGATGAAGATCAAACTCCGCTGCACGTCGCTAGTCGTCACAACAACATCCGGATCCTGCACGAGCTGGTCAGTGTGGGTGCCGACTGGCGCGCGGTTGATCGTCTGGGTCGTTCTGCCCTTCATCATGCAGCCCTCGGCAATGCTGTGTGAGTGAGTCTCGTGTGTCGCAGATTGCTTTAAGGTCTTCACAGTTTTTGGTCCATTGTACCAACGGTCGTGCCTTTGCCACAAGATTGTGTCTGTTTTCTGTCGTCTATCTTTCTGTCTGTTTGTCTGTCGTCTGTCTGTAACGCATGTATTGTGGCTAAACGGTACGTCTTACCCCAAAACTCTCTGAACAGGTAAATAGAGTTGCCCCACGTCTATCCGGTGGTAAAAAGTCGGACCCGCTTACAAGCTTCCATCTTCATTTCCTAAATAAGGGTACTAAATGCGCCCAAATATTTTACTGCAAATAGTTCACTAGTAATATTTTGAGGGCGTGACCGGACGTTTATGTTTACAAGTTATGTAAATACGGTCGGCCACCCCTAGCGGCAGCTGGTTTTTTTGCTATTATGAAACTGTTGCGTTAGTTTACAATTTTTATAGATAGCTTTCTAATAACTTAACGTTCGTCGGTTCTGGGATATCGCTTCCAATTTTTTTACGTTTTTTGGCCTAAAGCACGCGTAAAATTTGAAGTAGGCCTACCTTTTAGCATGTCGTTAAACTGCACTGAAGCGAGACTTTTAAATTTTCCAGTATTTTGTATTAACGACAGTTTTTTTGGTCGTAGTAATCTGTTTTTATTGCTAAAATGAAAAAATGTTTTAACAATCGTCAAACTTACACAAACTTGTAGAATAAAAAGTAATCTGTTGTATCTCAATCCATAGCGTTTTACCTACGAGACATATTTTTCAGTGATGGATTATGTTTGCACTTTAGATTTGTCGGTTTAATGTATACGATACGTTGATTTGTATAACAGACAGGTAATTCACTATTTGGTGGAAGTTTGCGGCTTGAGCACGCGTCTGCTTGACAACAGCTTGAGAACTGCGCTGCATCTCGCTTGTTCGAAAGGTCATCACGCCACAGTCGTCTATCTGCTAAAGAACCAGGTAGGCTATCGGGTATTGTCCGGTCCGCTATAGTTTTAATGCTTGGCAAAAATTGTGTTGTAAGAATCGGTTCAACATGACTGTTGCCCGTAACGTAAAATTCGGATAAAGCTTTTATTTTCTGTCTTATCGAGTCACCCGCACAGGTATACTTGATTCACATTATGCTGTATGCATGTAAAACAAACTGGTCGTGTTATATTTAATTTTCGTTCACAGTTGTCATCAATTTTTTTCTTTTTTACTTAACATGGTTTGTGAAGCACTACGCAGTCATAGGTAAACTTCCAGTTGCTGCCGCCTGTGACTGTCGCGCTTTACCGTGTTTCTTTCCATTTAACTAGCATAAAGAACAGCCATCTGCACAGTAGAGTGTTTGCATTTTCCGGGTCACACCGGACTCATGTACAAATAGCGTACGATGAGAAGTTTCGTATCTTTGGTTTGGCAGCAGTCGCCATCAATATTAACAGCCACGGACGAGACTAAAATTCGGACGAGTTTTTTTCGTATGCTACACCAGCTGCATGAAACAGTCTACCACCGTCGCTTTAACAACAGTGTATAACACCGCATCTTTTAAATGGAACTTAAAGCATTTTTGCTTCACGAGTGTTCTGTCATTAATTTGAGTGTTTATAAATCTGGACTTTATTTTAAATTTTTAAAAAGTTTTAGCTTAGACTTTAACGTAAGCCAGTGGTCATTTTTTTGTAATTGACTCACTGATTGACCTGTCGCGTCAACGTAAGTTTCTCTGCGGGTACCCTCCCATGCGCACGAACGACGCTGCATGATTAAGCCCAAATTCTATTACGCCGACTTTCTTCGTGTGATCCTTTCTTATAGTCGGTTCTTAGAGTCGGATGTCTTTGGAAAGTTTCGGGGATGTATCTGGCTTGCCACGGGGAAGCAGCGAACGTAAGCCATGAAACGGGGACGTCACTCGGAGGTTTCAGAAATTTAAACCACCACATGTCGAGATTGTTTAACAAGCGCAACAAGCGCGCGACAAGTTCATTCTATTCATCATCATTATCGTCATCATATTCGTTTAATAACTACAGTTGGCAACGCAACGTGTTACAATATACAATCGATCGAAATAGTCCGTGCAATTGAAAAAAGTAAAACTGCTATAAGAACAAACGCACACGACGAAATGGAATTTGGGAATGAGCACGACACGACACGACACGACAGATGGACTTCCGCGTGTCTTGTCATGGGTTTCTCGCGAGCGTCACGAGACAAGTCGGCCTAATGGAATTTGGGATTTATCTGCTGCGTGCAGAGGTCAGACGTCGGCGCCGTTGACGTGTACGGTAACACGGTGCTTCACGTGGTGGCGTACAGCGGTCACGTCGACGTGTGCACAGAGATCCTCCAGTACACAGCGACAGACGACAACAGCAGCAGCAGCACGACGACAGCATCACTTATCGATGTACTCAATAGCGACGGATGCACGCCCATCGACCTCGCCAAGAGCAAACCTACGCCCCGGTATAACTATGTCACCAGAAACTTTTTTTTATTTCATGACCTACTATAGTGTCTGGAGTGTACGTTATGCCCCTTTTACACGATGAAGCTGGCTCGACGAGCTGGCTCTATGTTTGCTCGATGTTTGCTTGATGTTTGCTTCGTGTAGGCTATGCTTTATGCATGCTTCATATTTGCTTGATGTTTCCTCGATGTTTGCTTGATCGTGTAAACGGGGTATTATGAGTGCCCATAATCTCACTCCGCTCAAGCGTGACGCCTGATAACGTATCGCGTTTGTATATCACACGTACGTCCAGGCAGAACGCGCCGTCATGAAAATTAAGTATGCTTTAAACGGTCTGCATTGTATATTAAATATCTCGCTACACTCGCATAGTACGCTGTAGACCGTGTTGAAATATATACATCGTGTCCTGCGTGCAATTCGTTTCGCTAACAATTAAAACTACGTGTACCTGCAAGCACCATAGTACAGAAAATTAATTCTGAAATTTTGAAATTTCCATTAGTATCTATGAAGTGTGAGATTGGCCACTCAGTTGAACACTGCTGATAATCGCAGTAAATATGATGAACCACGTCGAAACTCTCCAACATGGCTGGAACATTTCATTCGTATTGTCAATATGTATTGTCAAACATACTACTCATTGAAGTCGCAGAATTAGTTTTCTTTACTCTGTTACTTATGTAGAGACTACCCCATGGGCCACACCCATGACAGTGACGTTTCTGATGTCAGAAACTGCCAAGAAAAAATATGTCAACATAGTTTACGGGCATCCGCTTTATTATCGAATTTTTTTTAACTTAAAGCTCAAACGTATAACACAAGAAAGTCGCAGTATTGTATTTCTGTACTCTGTTGCTTTTTGACTGCCTATAGAGACTACCCCATAGCCGTGACGGTGCCGTTTGTGGTATCAGGAACTGCGAAGTGTTGCGTCTGCTGTCACGGCTCAAGTACCGCGGATCACTGCATCCTGGCGGCCTGTTGGTACTGGATGACTCCACATCGTGGCGCTGGTTGCTGGTGATGCCGTGGTTCATCTACGCGGTCGTATGTCTGCTGCTGTACCTGGTCGGCGGCGGCTCGGTGGCTGGGCTGCTGGCGTTCTGTGCCGTTGTCACCTTTATTACGATCGTCATCACCAACGGACATCGAATCAACTATCACAATCGGTCGGTCTACCGTTTACATACACAAAAGGCGGCAGAAAAATACCCCCTAAACTGATTTGCCATTTTCGGAGCAACCACTAGGAATTTTAACTCGAAATTGTAACACTTATTACTATTTACCGGTGCATAAAAAGGCCAAGCGGCAAAATAAAACCATGTCATTATGTCATTTATTGGGAAAAAACTTAGTGCAAAAATAACACTTTTTGTGCTTTTATTCAATTTAACAGACCAAAAGCAAGATAATGTTTTAATCATATTTTTTTTAATTTTATTGTGCGCGCGCATGTTCTTGCTGTATTTTTGCTGCCATTTGACGTAATAAAAATTTATTGATTAATTTGCATTGCTTCATGGCTAGTGATTCGTGATTGTGCAGTTTCTGTCACGAACTATAAATCTACTTTTTGATTGCACTGAGATGTACTGTGTATTAATGCATGTTATAGACTGCCGAATCCAGTGCACGCGAGCGTACTTGCAGGCGGCATAGTCCACACGGTACTGACGCTGTGGCTTGTGTTGCTTCCTGGTATCCTTGTCATACTTTGCATTGGTTACACTAGACCTGTCTGGCACATTTCATTCGTGTTGTCAATATGTGTTATACCAATACTGCATGTAAACAGTAGTTTTTCATTTATGACTATCGTTACTTATAATTACTTACTTAAATAATATATGCTAGATTCTTCGAAATGTTGGCTCTGAAAAAGTGTAAAGGAAAGGTCATCATATATATGACTTGTTTGTATTGCATAGGCTCGATAGTAAATGTGTCCATGTAGGCCTATTGTATCGTTAGATCACATACGACTAGCTATGTTTAACGTTTTTTTGGATGATAACTCAGTGTTAATCTTTGCCGCGGTGTTTGTTGTCGAATTTTGAAACACGTTGGAACAAAAATTGATGAAAACAGTTGCACGTTGTCGTTATTCATATCGATACAGACTAGTCTTGACGGTCGACAACCTGAATGGCCATAGCAAATACTGCTTTGCGTGCAATGTGACACTGCGCTACAAAAATCAACATAAGTGCTTTCTTTAATTGTGTAATTTCAGAAACGTATGAAGAGTTGAACAGAGCATTTTTGTGTTTCGTGATCTCGTTGAGCCTCAGTGGGCTGTACATGTATAAAGTGCTGATGACGACCAAAGCCGGTCAGTTGCTGGCTTACTGATGCATTTCATCATTCATCCAAGCTTCATAATATGTTTTTAATATTTCACCAGTTTTTGTTCATTTTCGATGTCGTAGCATACTCGTCATCGACCTCAGCACTGGTTGTACCGCTGACAAGTCTGTCTACGATCGGCGACCGAGCGTTTCCTGTCGCTGCAGCGAAAACATGGAACAGTCTGCCACCAGAAGTGACGTCTTCAAAGTTCTTGCAAACATTTAAGACTTAAGACTCATTTGTTTCGGTCCTCATTTCCACTACTGACTGAAAAGTGACTGCAGTGCCATAGGCAATTTTTAACTTTAAATTTTATTGTATTTTTGTATTTTTGACGTTTTTATTAACGTAGTCGCGGGTCTATATAATGTATAATGATATCTGGTTTGCGTCATTGTTATTTTTGCAGCACAGCTATAGCCGGTATTTTGCTTGTCATTTTTGTTTGAGCAGGCGCATTTCCCGGAGAAATTGCGAGTCTAACGCAGTATACAATCGAGGACGTTGCAGTCGGCCGCAAATGTAAATTCTGTGAATATTGTGAGGTAAGCTAACACAGATACACGTTATATCTACGAACGAGTTTATATAATTATACACAGTATTGTACACTGTGTCTCGGAAAAAACCGGACCCCTGCTACCTTTTACAATAACTCCAACAGTCCTGGTTCAATAGCAATAGATTTTGACAAAAATAATCGTTAGAAAATCAGCACTTA
>Ga0209367_1012180_pt1 | contig 11296 bp, 7 predicted proteins | sample WorMetLIZISLAND2_FD_187412 | JGI IMG/M metagenome (GOLD analysis project Ga0209367, IMG submission 187412) | Marine gutless worms symbiont microbial communities from Max Planck institute for Marine Microbiology, Germany - Olavius geniculatus... ... | reverse complement strand
CAAGACCCCCATCTTTAACTGGCAGAGTGGCCTGGGACCATTCAGAGTCTGACAAATCGCTGTTAGTCAGAGAGCTGAGCGCTGTGCGAAGTAACTGATCAAAAGTGCCAAGAGCTGTATGGCCGACTGAAGGCGAGCAACGCAACAAATGCAGCACGCGAGGTGCACTGAATGAGGACTTCAAAAGAATAAGAGCGTCCTGAGCAGAGATAAGTTTCAACCTATTCATCGCTCTTACAAGATCGTCACACATGTCATCGAAACTGTTTCAGGTACGTCTTTAACTGGCATTGGTAAGACAGCGTTGAACCATAGTGGTATTTTTTTCGCTTCAACATGTCAATGGCGTATCAGATGAACCAAATTAAATTAGATTACTTTCCTGGAAAACGGTGTATGACAACAACAAAAATAAACATAATATAGATGTAAAAAACGTTCCAGGAAAAATAACAAAAAGGTTAAAAAACGTAAAAAACGTGGCAGAAATAAAAAAAACGTTTAAAAACGTTAAATAAAAAACGTTGGCCATAGTATGTTCAACTTCTTGCCTAATGCCTAATGCTGTAGGTGCAGTATACTTGGAATTATAGTTTAGATAAAGAGAACTTCATTTAATTTCAATTCATCTGTGTGGTCATAAGACAATAGCATTAAACCAACTAAATATACTAGTTAAAACATTTTATTTAGTATATGTCAAGCCGCGCTGCTTCTTACTCAGATCGTGGCCGGTATGTGTGTATGACGCCTGTGGAAAATCGAGTTGTCGATTTATTTTTCACGTCAAATAAGCTTGCTGTCTGTATTTTTCACTGTCCGTGTTGCATTTATTGTCGATTTAATCGTCGGTCGTGTTGGTAACACCTCTGCCTTGTGCGTCTAGTAGTGCGTCTAATGCTATGTGTGTATACCACTGTCGTTGTATGGCTAGTTGTACCTGTACCTGTGTCTCTGGAAGTATGCCTGTAAGTAAGCGTGTTTTATCATGCGACTTACGTTACGTGACTGTATTTCTCGTGCCAGGTTGTGTCAGTCTCTAAATGCTAACCAATCAGAGACCGAGTTAGAGGCTTAGCGCCATTATATGTGGGACACTGATTGAAATCGTTGACTGCCATTGGGTAGTCCCAGCATTAACCAGGTCATCGTGTGATGACAGGCGCGAGTGCGTTGTTTTGAAGCCAGTTTGATGTGAGATGTTGATCTGAACGCAGACCTGTGGGTCATACGCGTTTTGTGGCATGCGTGTTTGCCGAGGTTGTGTAGCCGTTTGTTTGGCTAGTATTAATGATAGGGTGCTTGTGTAGCCCCTAGGCGTAAGTGTTTAGATGGGATGCCGTTGAGGACCCCCAGGATAGCGATTTGAAAAAGGGAGTGCTCGCATAGACCCCGGGAAACGGAGAATAAGGGGTAGGAGGCTCCTGGATGTACAGTTAGAATTGTAACTGCTTGATATAAAGCCTTTTGTTGTGGCTTAGTAGATGAGATATTGCTTGTGTTTGTTTCATTGATTGATATCTATTAAGCGTGTATTCATTAAGTCATATTTGATTTTGCTAGCTGATGTGATTATAACGTAACACTTGATGAACAGTACTGTCTGATAACTTGACTGAACTGTTGATTGGCAGCTGTGACTGCTTGGCGATTGAACTGAGAGTTGTGTGCTTATTCTGTTCTGGTATTTGCATTGCACGTAATTGTATGCACCGCTGTACATAGTTTGCTGTATTAAATCGTATATTTGTTTTATTATCAAGTGTTGAGTCCAGTTGCTGTAACTTTAGGTCTAGGTTAACTTTGCAATAAGTTTAGCATAGGCCTGGGACTCAGACCTCACTAGGCAGCCTCACAAAACTTGATTTGTTACTTTCCAAACAACTACATGATGATATTATAGTCTACCGTAGTTGCTTAGCTGCCGCATGAAACGGTATACGAAAAGCCACAAGTCACAAATCACTTACACGCTACTGCTCAACGTACAATTTAGGTTCTTGTTTGTTAATTCACTGGCACTCGAATTAACCGCGTTTAGCTTAAGGTTAAGGTTAGGGTCAAGGTCAGGGTTAGCGTTAGCGTTAACAAAAATAATTCGGGTGCTGGTGAATAACCAGACAAGTATAATACTGCACACAATAGTGGGTTTTGTATCACGTATGTCCATTGTATTGTATTGTATTGCATTGCGTTGCATAGGCCTATCAGCTATCAGTCCTAAGATGACATTATTGCCAACGATCGCCTCTTGCTGATCGCTTATGTTCTACAGCGAAGTTGCGTGTGGTCCGAATGGATGAAACGGCTAAAGTTTCTGAAACTCCAGCAGACACTGGTATTCATATCATCGTTGAAATAATATCAGTAAATTTTTGTAAGTTTTTGTCTGTCATGCATGCAGGGTTTACTGGTTAGGAGCCTACATTAATATTGTAAGCCTACAGGGTGCGGCAAAAAAGAAGACCCTTAAAGTTTTTCGCTGTTTTTTCAGCAACCGTTTAAAATTTTAATTTGAAATTTTACAAAGTTATTTATTAAAACTCTCTACATTTAACTGTAAAATAAAATTTAATTTTCTGTTAAAAAACGACGAAGTTATAGACTTTTTAACATGACCGCTTACCGATTTTTGAGCATTTAAAATATTCCGGCTTCAACACCAATTTAATAACATCGTTGAAACAACACAGTTAACTAATAATCAAATGCCAGAATTCCATTGTCACTGTGAATAGCCTACATGTATTCGAAGTGTCCACTACCAGCTCCAAGCTCCAACACACAAGCTTTCAGTCACTTAACTTGATAAGTCTTTCACAGCCTTGTGGATCGGTCTTTGTTGCAAGTTGCCCCAGATAACCTAAAGCTCTTTCTTGACTTCGGCGATTGTTTTCGGTTTTGTTTTAAACTAGCAGTAACCCTCCAAGATTGCACCCCACACGGGATAGTCCATTGGGTTTACATTCGGCAAATTTGGAGGCCACTGGTCCTTTGTGATGAAATCTGGATAGTTGGCCCGCTGCGCGCTGTGTATGCTGGCGCGCCGTCCTGCTGAAAGATAAATCCGGTGGGCAGGGTTGCCTTAGAAGAACAATAATTTTGTAATAATTTATAAACGAAATAAATTATTGTTTATCAAATCGTTACTGCGACGTTGTGGGCAGTAATGTAGTAACCGGTTTTTGAATATTAAATAGCATTTTTAACTTGAACACTTTTAATGCTGAAAAAATCGGTAGTCAGTCATGTTATAAAGTCTATAACTTTGTCGTTTTTCCACAGAATCACATTTCGCTTGGCAGTTACATGTAGAGCGTTTTGATAAGTAAATGCGTAAAATTTTAAATTAAAATTTTAAACGGTTGCTGAGAAAACTGCGAAAAACTTTAGGGGTCTACTTTTTTTGCCGCATTCTGTATATTTGTCCCTTAGCTTGTCCGCCGCCATCCAACGACACATATGACTACCGGTATTAATCTTATGTTACAGTTGATTTTGTATGCTATATCAAAATGCTTAAACAGAAATATGTTGCTAATTTTTATTGTCATCCTTCGTACAGGGCAACAATAATTAGCGACGTCCTGTGTCCTGTATGACTTTAAATCTGGGAAGAATCAATTATGACACTAGATAAACACTCGAAGAGCGCAGATCTCCGCCAAGTTAAAATCGCAATCAAATTCGCAATCCGGATATGATCCAGATCAATCTTTGTAATGTGATAGGAAACGACAGCCTTAACAATTGTCTTTAATTTCATAAACATCTGTCAGTAATCAATCGAAATATTGAAGTACAAAATTTTATGCCCCATTTAAAGCAATGTTAACAGAAATTTTAAAGTGATCCAGAATCCAGGATTCCTTTCCGATCACCCCCAAAATTGAACTACTTGTAGTTTTTGCCATTCTCGACATTCTCTAAAAATTTCAGAAAAATCCTTCCATAACTTTTTGAGTTATCTTGCTAACACACACAGACAAACAAACTCTGGCAAAAACATAACCTCCTTGGAGGAGGTAATTAGTGAAATCACACTTTCAGTTTGCGACCTGCCGAATAGGCTGCCGGGGCAAACTCCGTTCACAGCAAGTGTTGGAGCACTGTCGGTGCCATTTGTCCAGTTTTACTACTTTAAACTTGTTGTTTCTTGTGAAAAACAAATAACAAAAAGCCCAGCTGTCCGTAGGAAGGGCCGATTGTACGCAAGTGTCTGAAGACCAGCATATGATTTTCGTGTCATGTGAAAGGGCTTATACGACTTTCGTTATTGAGATACAGCGACTTATTGGCCAAAAATCGCAAATTTTGCCCACCCCTCTCATTTAGCGCCCTTGTTCGGGGTGACCCACTTCGAATTTATGGAAAAGCTTTACGGTTCCTGAAACTATAGTCTTCCAGGCAGCCGACAATGAAGATTGGTGATTCTAGCTTAAACCGTTTTTGACTGATCTACCCATGTGACAGACAAACAGACAAACAAACAGAATTGCGATGGATAAGACGCGCTGAAAGCAGTAGCTGTTTTCGCGCGTAAAAAGCGTTAGTAAATTTCATACAAAGCTTAACAGTCCGCCCAAAAATGATATGTCGTGAGTTGATTACTACTGACGGCGGTCTTTTCTCTTCTGTAAATGACCTCTCTCTATCTTTGTCACTTTTCATCATTTGTTTCTGCAGCACGGTTGGATCTAAGCGAGTTTTAATGGTTAAAATGGGCTTGGATGAAATTTCATGTAACGCAGTGACACATTAAACTGTATAGTTGGCATAACCCTGCGAGGGTATAAAGACGGACAAAGAACTAGCTCAGTTGTGCACATTCGTAAAGCAGTTAGTTCCGCGTGACCGCGTTTACGCCGAGTTGTTGACGTACATAATAGCCTACATCTACACTGGGTCTCAAAAACGTGTCACTACGTACATCTTTAACTATAACTTGAACGCGAATTGTCCGATTACAATAATTTATCGTACTGTTCCTACACTTTAGCAAGCTTAACTTAAATCATGCGCTGGTGTGTCTTGCACAGTGCAAACTAAAATGACCCGACAACAAAACAGCAAGTAATTTGAGCTAATGCTTTTGAAAAGCGCGAAAGCCTAACAGTTTATCTTTGCAGATTGTCTTGGTCTATCTCCAGCCATTTCAGTACACTCTTAAAATGTGCGCCGCAGCCACAAATCGCAAAAAATACTGAAACTTTCTATTTTGAAGGTTTAAGGTCATCAATGTTGATATTTTTTAAAAGCACGCCAGCATTTCTAGTTAGACACAGGATATTCATCCCGCAGGATATTCATCTCGCAGCCGTATGAATAGCCATTAGGCTGTTTTTACGGCAGTCGAATGAATAATCGGTTCTAATAGAGCCGGTTATTGATCGGACCACCGATTTGCATGGTTTTAGCCGGTACGTACAAGTACCGAATGATGGTCATAGGTACCGGCTAACCCTAACCTAATCCCTAACCCATACACGATAATATTTCAGCAATTATGCCAAATAAAAGGACGGTTACAATGGAACACTTGTAGGAAATCATATATTGTGAATCCAATGATCACGCGATTGATGACGTCAAGTAACCTAGATGATAACATATTTCAGCTCAGATGGTTGTTGGAGACAACCAATAGCTGTAACAAATTTTAACTAACGAACGTTAATACGCAGCAGGCATAGAGCGGCAATGAAACAGATACCTTGTTCCGCAAAAAAATATCACGGCTTGTGCGATAGCAACAAGCTGTTGTATAAACGATGTGCTAAGTCAATGGGAAAGCCAAAATTTCGACCACCACAGCTCCCACATTTTCAGCCGATCTTAATGAAACTTGAAGCCAAGAAAGATATCCAGGATACGACCCCACATGCAAAATTTAATCGATGTGGACGACGGAAAGAGGGTCTGCGTAGGGAGGGCTTTTCCGTTACTTTTTGTGTTCTATTCTTTTTTGTATTCTTGCTCACGCCTACAGGTCACACCAGAAGACCGATCACGACCGTTTATGGCTCCAAACGCGTGGTTCCGCGTAAGGTAGGGTTTTTTGGAGGTCTCAATAATAAAAAGTAATGGTTGGGAGTCAAGACACCTCAAAAACATGATTTTTGGGAACCTGAATAGGCATTTTAAGCCACATTTGCAAAATTTTCGAATTACGATATCTCGAAAAGTACGCACTCGATCAACACGAAATTTGAATGGGAATTTTAGGTGCACAAATGGACTTCGTGGGTGGTCCAGCATTACAAAATTATAATTTAAGATGGCGGCAGCCGTTATCTTGGATTTCTGCACAAACATCAATAACTCAGCCGTTGATTGATGTAGCTGAATGAAATTTTGCAGTGATGTAGAGGGCTGCCACCGAAAATAGACCATTTGACCAAAATGGACAAAAATAATAAATTCAAGATAGCGGCGGCCGCCATTTTAAATTCGTTTATCCCTCATAACTTAGTTGCTATTGCACTTACTTGCACGAAATTTCATATGCGAGCTAAGTTTGACGTTCTACACATAGTTATACCATAAAATCGAACAGAAATGAAATTTAACATGGCGACGGCCACCATTTTGTATTTTAACACAAAGCATAACAAATCAGCTTTCGACTGAAAAAAGTTGATAAAATTTTGCAGGAATGTGGTTAGTTGCTACTGGAAATAAATCATGTGACCAGAATCGAGAAAAGTAGTAAATTCAAGATGGCGTTGGTCACCATTTTAAATGTCGTTCATCACTTATAACTGCTTTTTCACCTATCTGCATAAAATTTGGTATGTAAACTAAATTTGCGGTCCCACATACAAGCTTGCCATTATATTAAACAAATAACAAAATTCAAGATGGTGGAGGCAGTAGTAGTGATAGTAGTAGTTGTTGTTGTGTACAAAGTAACTGTTCAGTGACTTTTCAAACTTTAATAAAACCGCAAATATTAGGTCTATATATAAAAAACTGCAAGCAATTCATTCAATGTTGTATAAGTGCTGAGGTAAAACGGCAAAAATCAAAAAGTATAAGCACAAACATTATGCATTAGCTTAGACATTTATATCTGGCTACTGAAAACAGATTAAATGTCTAAGCTACATTAGTTCGTCCTTATACTTTTTGATTTTTGCCGTTTTACATCAGCGTTTATACAACATCAAATGAATTGCAGGCAGTTTTTTATATGTAATTACTAGTTATGATTAAGGAGATTAGTTTTATATAGCGCATCTCGGTACTTGTCTGTTAATTTACCCGCACCCGAATCAACTGTTAAAGTTCAGCCTAAGGGTAGGGTTAAGGTTAGGGATAAGCTTAAGGTTGAGGATAGGGTTAGGCTTAGAGTTAGGGTCAAGGTTAGGGTTAGTGTTAGCGTTAGCCTTAACAAGAACAAGATAACACGGAGTCTGTCTAATGCATTTCGACAGTTTACAGTATATGTCCGTATAAATATAATCCGTGAGCTGTTTAAACCTGTAGAAAAAAATCAAACAGTGTTATTATAAATTGTACAGCAGCAAGGATTCTTTCATCCTTCTGTATTATTTTAACTAAACTATAAACATTGTAGGTAACGAGACCATTCGATTCGTCACCAGCGCTTTACTATAAAAGGTCCATAACATGCGTCTATCTGGCACAGTTACGGATATATGGCGCCTCAAAGATGATGGGGTCACGAGTTTGATTTTTTGGGGTCACGTGACGTCATCCGTCACGTGACCATCTGACTCCCGTGGGTCGACTTCCTATCCATAGACCATAGTGACCATGCGTCTATCTTGCACCGTTACAGAGATATGGCGTTTTAAACATTAGACATACAGACGTGGACATGGAAAGAAAGACGGAAGAAGGAAAAGAGAAAGGGGGAAGAGAAAGAAAAAAAGTAGGGAAAGGGAAAGTAAGGAAGGGAAAGGGGAAGAAAAAAAATATGAAAGGTAAAAAGAAGGGAAATGTAAAGAGAAGAGAAAAGAAAAAAAGGAAGGGGAAGTGAAAGGGAGAGAAAAAGGGAAAGGGAAAGGGGAAAGAATAAGAAAAACGGAAAAGCTACAAAGGGGAAGGAATATAAAAAAAGGAAAAAAAGGAAGGAAAAGGGAAAGTGAAGGTAAAAGAAAGAGGAAGGGAAAAAAATGCGAAGAGGAAAGGTCAAGGAAAAGCTGAAGGGGAAAAAAGGGATGGAGAAGGTTAAAAGAAAAGGGAAGTAAGATAGGAAAGGGGAAGGGAAAGAAGAAGGGAAAGGAAAAGGGGAAGAAGAAAAGGAAGAGAAAAAGAAGGTGAAAAAAATAGCTTAAGAATAAGAAAAGTAGAACGCACGCATGGACGAACGCACGGACACTGAGGTGATACTCTGTCCAATGCTATTGGACAGATAATAATTCGGGTGCGGGTGAATTAACGTGAAGGGAAGAAGGGGAAGAGAAAAGGGCAAGGAAAAGCTGAAGGGGAAGGAAAAGGGGATTTTTGGCACGCTCCAAACGCGCCCCGTTTTTCACTTATCCACACGTGTGACAGACAGACAGACTAAACTGCTGTGGCATTACATGCTGTCCTGTGTAATAAAATCAGCGGCCGACCTTCTCCTGCTGTCGCTTGTCACCTTATTTTTACCGCACGATGATATGTAGAATCTATATAAGCACACAGCACTACAAGACGAACGACGTTAGGCTACGTAACTATAATGTGTGCCAATTAAACAACTAGGCCTACAGTTCTTACTCACCTACTTACTTGATCACGACTGCCGGTAGTAGATGCAAGTTGAGTTGTGGAGTCGCCTTAAAAAACTATTAGTATGTGGAGAATAAAGCGCTGAAAACAAGAACTTGTAACCCAGCGTGGCGTTCATTTTACTTCTGTCAGCATGTTGTCAATTTTCATGAGATCTAGATCAGCCGGTGTTCAGATGATATCATTCAGTATACGAACATTCTAAACTAAACATCCCACCGTAACAAGCAACAACCGCGAGAGTACTACATTCTTTAAATTTACGGCCTGTTTAACAAAATACATGCATGATGGTGTAAAATGTTTATAGATATGTGCTAAACGTTTATTGCAGATGTTGCTGAGGCCGAATGTCGGCCTAAGAATGAGCATCACGACGACGTAAAAACTGAAGACCTCAGCAGCACTAAGCAGAACCCAGACGCTTCTTCAGTACTACGAAACATCAGTAAGTAGGTCTGTAATGACAGTTTAACTTGAAACACGTTTGTCACTACGTAGGCCTATAGCTGAATGGTTTTACTGGTTTAGTAAGAGCTCATATATCACGACCACCACGTTTTGCGTTTTTACGCGCGACAGCAAGCAATGCTTCGCGCGTCGAGATGTCTGTCCGTCTGTCTGTCAGTCAGTTCGTCCGTCTGTCACATATTTGAGCCCCATCAAAACGGTGCAAGCTAGAATTACGAAATCTTCATTGTGAGCTGCTCCAAAACACTAGTTTTTTGTGACAATTTTTTGTGTTCTTGGGTGAGGAAATTTAACTCGAACGAGGGCGTCAAAAAAGGGTACTTCCTTAAAAAGACGTTATTTTGCCGCTATTGGCTCTTATAGTGTGAAAACGGTTGCAGATAGTTACAGACGTGCTGCATATCATAACAAGCACTAATGACAGGTTTATTAGATTTGTCAACATTGACGACCTTGAACGACCTTGAATTTTCATACGAGGGGTTTTGGTGATTTTTCTCGCAATTTTTGGCTGCAACGCACATTTCGACAGTGAATTGCGACGAAATGCCTAGAAATAAAACCAAGACAACCTGCATATAAAATTTTTAGCATTAAACGTATATTTTAGCAGCTTAAATCCGGACTTTTTAGGTTCAAAAAGGCCCGCGCATGCGGGCGTCAAAGACGGCTACCCCCTCCCCTTATAAAATGTGGTTATTTTATCGCTATTGGCTCGTGTAGCGTAAAAAATGCTGTTTATCATAACGAGCAATAGTGACAAACTTTTTAATAGTGTCAACATCGATGATCTTGAATGACCTTAAGCTTCAAAAATATGGGGTTTTAGTATTTTTTAATTTGTGGCTGCGGCGTAGATTTTAAAAGTGAATTGCGACGAAATCGATGGAGATAGACCAAGACAACCTGCGAACAGAAACTGCTAGGCTGTCGCGCGTCTCATGAGCTTTGCTCAAATTACTTGTATTTATTTCTAGTTTATGCGCGCATAGTTTGCCGTAGCTGCTTTGTTCTTTGGCTGACGCAATTCTTGAAATTAACGTTTTTACGAAATTTTTAGCAACACCTTATCAATGTGACGGAAACTGAAATAATAATTTTTAGTCCATTTTTTGAGTCAACAGTAGCAAAATTTTGAAAATTGGTTACAGTCTGGCACAAATATAATACGGTCATATAACCAAGTAAGTGTTTTATGAAACATGGCGAGGAATTATCTATGCACACGAGTTTTACAAATCTAATCATAATGAATTAGCCAGTCTGGTTTTTACCTACCACTAGGCCTACTTGTTGCATTTCTCTATTATAGTTGCGCTTAAAACAGTGAGTCTTGTAGTTTGCGTGCTATAGATTAAACTGACGTGGATCAACCTGTGAACTGAATGCAGGGTTTCCATCATGTCGTCACGTTCTGGTGGCGATGGGTTTCTTCGCGTTCGCGAACTTTTTCGCACTTCGCGTGTGTCTGAACGTCGCAATCACAGTGATGGTCAACTCGACTTATCTGCGAGAACTCGAAGCTGCTGCTGCTGCTGCAAATGTTTCTATCAACAACTCGTCTGATCTCTATCACAAATACGACCACGCCAGCAGCACGACACACGATGACGACGACGTGCGTATTGCAAGTAAATGAAACAAAAAGCACAGCTACAGTTTAGAGAAGAGAGCGCTGTTACTCTTAACAGTTTTTTTCTTTGGGGTTGGTTGCTCCTTACGGTTGAGGGTTACAGTCATGTGTGACCAGACTAACGACAGTATTAGCTAAACGGCCTTACTGTCGGCTGAGAGTAGAATAAACCTAAACCCGTGTCAATTGGTACTCCACGTACTCTCGATTTATTAAGATTGAGTTTGGAGTCAAATAGGGATCCGTTTTGGCGCCCAGTTTATTTGCTGTTTATATTGATGATGTTGTCAGTTGTTTGTCGTTATCTCAGGGGTACTTTATTATGTTATAAATGTAAAAAACTTACCAGTTTAAAACTCAGTGTAAGGACGACGTGACGATATATCAGTCCACTAAAACAGCAAAAATCTTTTGATTAACTACATGGTGCTATACATGCGGCGTCCTTAC
>Ga0209367_1012179_pt1 | contig 11296 bp, 5 predicted proteins | sample WorMetLIZISLAND2_FD_187412 | JGI IMG/M metagenome (GOLD analysis project Ga0209367, IMG submission 187412) | Marine gutless worms symbiont microbial communities from Max Planck institute for Marine Microbiology, Germany - Olavius geniculatus... ... | reverse complement strand
TGCCTCTACTGTTGGTGCCACAGGAAAACCTCAGCTGGTACTCTGTTCTTAAAATGTCTCGCAAAGTAACACATGCTATTAAGTGCTGATTCTCTAACGATTATTTTTGTCAAAATCTATTGCTATTGAACTAGGACTGTTGGAGTTATTGCAAAAGGTAGCAGGGGTCCGGTTTTTTAGACACAGTGTATATTAGTATAATCATTATCATCATCGTCGTCGTAGACAATACCGAAATGGTGTTGTTCAATTTATAGAATTTGAACAGAAGCAAATCACTAACGTTAGTTGGTTTTGTATCCAGGCGCAACCGGTTTCCTTGGACCTCCCGGTGCCACGGGTTTTACCGGAGCGATGGGTTTTCCCGGAGTCCCAGGAGGTGTTGGTTTTCCCGGACCGCCAGGACCGTACGGATTCACCGGTCCGTCGGGATCGCAAGGACTACAAGGTCAGCGTTTATCTTAACAGCTTTTAACAACAGCGTCGTGCCCTTTAATTTTTTAAAAATGTCCGACTTTTGGTCCTAAATTTTGTATTGTTAGAAGAAAATTTTCGAACAAGAAGACAATTCTCTGACAGTAATTAAAAAGGGGAGAATTTCTTCCTGTTCCCTTTTTGCCTGTTTCGACGCCGCTGACTGCTACAATCGCCAATATTGTAACCGTTTAGCTGTTTAGTGAAATTTTAAAACGATGTATTTTTCCAAAGATACAAGTGAGCATGACTTGGTAGGCGTAGATCACGCTATTTTCGTTACACTAACTACGAAATGTGCCTTACTTTTTATGTAAATGTTGTTTGAAAAAATGCGTCTTTTACATACCACACGGTACTGATTTGCACTTGAAAACTGTCAGTTTAGTCTTTTAAACTAAACCGAAGCATGCATCAGTAGCAGAGTTTACAAATTATCAAACATTTCAATATGTATACACTTTACACTTAAAGTTTTAATGAAAACCTTGCTATTTAACGCTGATGAGTGTTCCATAGGCTACACATTCTAATCATTACTGAATGACGTTCCCAATTCAGATTTAACAGCTTCGTTATAGTTAACTTTTGAGAATTTTACGTACTTACCCAGACTCTGGTTCTCCTGTTCCTGCTTTGATCACTTGGCCTCCACCTAGCTGACATCGATTTTTTGTAGATCGTCTGTCACGTAGCGTGTTTTGCTACGTTTTCTTAGGCCTGCCTTTTTTTCTCTTCACATCTTCTATGCTCTGCTGCTGCACTGACTGGTCTTGCTGACTGATAACGCAGTTGAAGATTAGTGATAAACTTGTTACCATCGACGCCTATAGCTATAAAGGCCACATTGACGTTTTGTAGCAATAGCAGTCGGTTGATTTTTAGGTTCACCTGGTCTTCCGGGCTTCAGCGGTCAACTTGGTTTCACGGGCTCAAGTGGACCGCCGGGTTTTCCCGGTCCGCCAGGATTTCAAGGTAGAGTTGGAGCCACTGGAGCTACTGGACCATTTGGATCACCTGGTAGTCCAGGAGGTCGAGGATTGCCAGGCGCACCTGGACCTCAAGGTAAGCTTGATTAATGCATTATTTGCAGAAACACAAGGTAGGCTTGGTTATTGTGTTTGGACAGTTAAGTAAGTATTTACTAACAATGAAGAAATAAGTGATGAGCATGTTGAACGACTGTCTGGCGTAGGATGCGCGAGTGTTCAAGGAACACGTTATCTCGTTGTAGACAGCACGGCAGACGTAGTTATGTTCCGGGTCTTTTTATCTGTTTGCTCATATGTCTGCTTTTTGTCAGCCGAATGGCTTACAAAAATTACAAACAAATTTTGGTGAAATTTTTGAAGGGGTGGATCATGGCACACGGACCGTTTGATTAAATGTTACTGGCAATCCAGAGTCTACGGATCTGAGTCTGCATTCACGGTGCGTTATCCAAAATTCGAATCCGTAATTTTTGAAGGATTCCAGATTTTAGAGAATTTTAGGGATTTTGATTTTTTATGGGCGAGACTACAGCATGTTGATCTTACTGTATACACTTGGAAGTGTATAGCTAACTAAACGGATTATTTGTGAATGTGCTAAAACTAATTATAATGATATCGGGAATATATTACTTATAATGCTAACGACTTGTGACGCTGTGATGTGAATTATTGTGAACTCGAATTTTACGCTTTACAACAACTGCTTTTCTTGTTCTGTTATTGTTTCTGTGTAGGTTTTACTGGAGCGACTGGACCGTTAGGACCTGCTGGTTTTCCCGGACCCATAGGATCTACGGGATTCCCTGGAGCGCCGGGTCAACCAGGCGGTCCTGGATTCCAAGGTCCAGCTGGAGCAACTGGATATCCCGGAGGAGTTGGTCCTCCAGGGAGCCCGGGCGGACCCGGTGGACCGGGTAAGATTATCGTTTTTTGTTAGCGCAAAATGCATTAACACAAGAACAGCCATCGCTCGAACGTTTTCTGATAAGTAAGTAAGTAAGCAAATAAGTGAGTAATATGCATTTTTAGCGCACGATGCGTCAAAACAGAAGTTCGAATCGTAGGCGCAGATGTTAGCAGTCAGTTGATGGCGGTGCTGCCTGAGAACAGATAAGTCTAACTTGAGGTGTTGTCGGAAGGTGTTGGAAGTGAGCGCTGTTCGAATGGAACTTATTAATAAACTGCTACAGATGCGAGAAGAGGTTCAGCCGAATGCGCGGCTGGCGAAGACTTGGGTTGTAAGCCTATTGTTTTGACGATTGTGTTTAATGTGTTATAATAAAACACTCAGGAAAACGCTGCCGGTTTTACGCTGGGCTTATTTTAAACAACTGCCAGCACTCAAAATAGTCTGCGTTAAGACCCCAGGTCACAGCACATAACAGCCGCACAAAAGTTAGAATAACTTTGTCTATCTTAAGCTGATCGGCAGTTAGTCAGCTGCGATCTGTTGCAATTTGCGGCGTTCAGGCGGACCGACTGAAACCGAGTATATAGTACTCAGAATCCGAATATTTCGACAGTGCGTACTGTTTGGACGTGGACCCCGAAACTGAGCGCGGCACAATGTACTCGCACTTTTGTTATGATTCGAACCAGTTAAGCGCTTTTCACAGAGAAACGGTTAGGTAAAAGCTGTAAAAAATAGAGAATCTGGTGGTCGAAATAATGACGACTTGTACGGGTATGGGATACGTTATTTATTTGTCGCTGTTAGGCTAGCGTTAGACCACATTTAACCCTGTAATTTTTGTCTTCCGCAACTGTAACACGTTTAGTTTAGTTTTGTGTAAATGCATCTGAGCCGAGTTTTTAGTTTCAATGTGATCACGATGAGTTTATTTTGGTAACATATTGTCAGTCTGCTAGTATGGCACTGTGCCACACGATCGACTAAAAGTCGTTGAATTTACCTTTTCAGAAACGTTGTTTATGTATTGCTTTAGGCGAACTGTATTGTAAAGTAGGCCTAATACGGACTTTGAGTGGGAGTGAAGTGTGATTATGTTAAACATTGTGTTTAACTGCTCAGCGTGAGCGCCCTTCACTGCAGTGATCGAGGATAATCGTTGTAAACACTGCCCGATATTGCTCGATCATCGAAAACGTGTAATTCCACTTCTTTTCTGCGCTATTCTGCATGGTCGGTGAAGAATTGCTGTGTAAATAAAGGTAAGGGTAAAGGTGGTGCACAGCTTTAATAGGAAAGCCAACATTAGGCTACGGAGCGTCGCCTGCCATATGGGATCATACAGCATGTGCCACCTGACATAGGTAAAAGCGCCCCGACTTAACCCTAGCCAGTAAGGTCAGTACTAAATTTGCCTACTTTGGGGATAGAAGACTAAGTTAATCTTGGTGTTGGTTTTATACGCAGACAGTGACCCATTTGAATGGTAACCACTTGATAGTGACCCGACCGGGAGTCGAACCCACAACCTCTCAATCGTATGTCCGACATCTTACCGTTATATCACCAAGCTACCTAAATGGCATTGTTTGTGATGGTGTGTAGGTTTCACAGGCTGGACTGGAAGGGCCGGACCTCCAGGCACTCAGGGGCCCCCTGGCGGCCCAGGAGGTCCCGGTTTTACCGGATTTACTGGATCTTTCGGTGAAACTGGAGCGACTGGTGCTCCAGGAGGGACGGGTTTCCCTGGAGGTCCTGGAGCAACGGGTTGGACAGGAGCGCCAGGTGAGAACGCGCTTGAGAATAGATACGAAATCTCTAACGCGTTGCTTTGTACAGGTTAACGCTATGCGTGCGCGTTTGCTAACAGTTCCGTGCGAAAAAAAACTAAAATTGGCAAGAACGTTCAATTTTTGCGCAGACAAGATTTGCGGAACTTTGCGCAAGTTGACTATTAAGTCGTTTTTTTAAATTTTGAATTTTGTCGAAATACGATAGCATTTTAGTTGTCACAGCAAGTATACCGTATTTTCTGATGTTCACTTTTTGTGATTAATGTTATTTGTGCTCAGGTTCGCCGGGTCAGATCGGTCCTCCAGGTTTGCCGGGTTTTCCCGGTGGACCGGGATTCACTGGTGATACGGGAGCACCAGGTTTCGGTCAGCCTGGCCCTGCAGGGGGACCTGGGACCCCAGGCGGTCCTGGTGGACCCGGTCCCATGGGTCCTACTGGACCGCGTGGTGATACCGGGGCTACTGGCGCACCGGGCCCAGGATTCCCAGGTTTGTATTGACGATTTTGATATGTATAGTTCAATTACGTACAATTCCTATTTAATTTTTGTAGGGCGCAGAAACACGAACAGTTTTGAACACGCGGTGGCAGTAAGGAGCAAACAGAAAGTACTTTGAATAGCGGTAGAGCTATTGAATAGCGGATCTGTTAGAGAGAGTTTATTTTCCAAATGCACAACACAATAACAGTACAATGGTTGATGACATAGGGGAGTGGCCAGAAGGGTACCTGTTCATCAGGCAACGTATTCCAGACACTAAACCCGGACAGCATAAGGAACCAGGAACATAATGTTAATCATTTTTCACCGTCGAAACAGCCATCTGACTGTTCAGCGATGACCGGCGGTAATGATGGCAAGTCAAAAAGTTGGAATTTTTCGACAAATATTGCAAATTTCTGATAGAAACTATTAGGGCTGTTCAGAGTTTTAATTTTGTTTTAGAATTTTTTTGGTTTGTTCGCTTTGTATACGCCTTAAATGCCGGTGACACACGGCGTTGCCACTTTTTTTAAGTAACGCTGTACATGACAGTGAAATGTTTGCTCAGGAGGCCAAGGAGCTACTGGTTTCACGGGATCCCCGGGATATCCCGGACCGCCTGGATTTCCTGGAACTCCAGGAGACACCGGTTACACGGGATTCCCTGGTCAGCCGGGTTTTCAGGGCAATCAAGGACCTCCTGGATTCCCAGGTAATTTATATCACATTTGCTTACTTGCTTTTTGCGTATCGAATGCACGAAAAACACTTGGAGATTGGAGTACAAGGTAAAACAGTTTTTTCGGGTAGACTTTAAAATTATTTTGATCTGAATAACACCAACTTTAAGTCAAAAATTATCAAACAATAGGTTAATGCACAAAATTGTATATTTCGACTGTTTAGCAAAATCTTGGTACCCTTGATATTTTTACGCCCATATATTTTTTATAGTTTTAGCTTTTGTATCAAGATTTTAACGTGAAGAATTTCGTTGTGAAGTTCGGTGTCGTCGTAGCAGTGACAACGGTGATGATATTGCGATTGCGCTTACTTACTTACGTGCAACTACGTACATTTTTATAAACTTTTTATAATTCATCGAAAAATTATAGTGGTTTGTGATATGATTGTAAACAGCTAGCGGATGTTTATACTGTACGTGTGACGTGTATTTATTTATTTGCTAAGCGAATTGTGTTGTAGGCACTGGTTTTCCGGGACCAGTCGGTTGGACGGGCTTTACTGGTTCGTCTGGCTATACCGGCCCCTCAGGTTCGTCCCAAGTTTATCTCCATTTGCAGTTATAAATGTGGTTTTAGAGTAAGCAAAACTACATCGTGTCTGGAAAAATAACAGCAGACATTTTAGATTGTAACTCAAACAAGGATTAACATATTTTAGTAATTTTTGATAGGAATATTTTTGACACAACTAACCATCAAATAATCGTTTAATTTTTTTTATCTCTCTCAATGTCTGCTTTTACATTATTTGGGTAAAACAGAACCAACGAAATATTGCATTTTTATTCAAGAGAATATTATTACTTGATTAAAATAACATATAAAATACATTTTGTTTACATTTTTGTCACTTTGTCAATTACTCTAACTGTAATTTTTAAACTGCCTGCAGTAGAAAATGTTCAAAGTGTGGGCCCATTACACGAACACAGACACGGAGACGCTTTCTCCTTCCGTTGACAGCAACTCAATAATGTTTTGCTTCATACCAACCAGTCACTTCTTAAATTGATCAACATTTTTAAACTTCATCTGGTGGATACACTGCTGCATGACGGTCAGACCACTTAACTGGCTGCCTGTCAAAAGCCACAGGTTTGAAAACATGAAATTTATTAAAATTTTTTGCTCATTTTAGTGCCTATTTCGCCTGTTTTGTTTTTCATAGGTAGTGCAAAAGCAGACATAAGTTGAGGTGGAAACTAACGCGACCGCTTAATGATCAGTTGTGGCAAAATATTCGCACCAAAAAATATTAAAATTTGTCAATCTTTCTTGAAGTCACAATCGATAATGTTTGAACGCTTTTTGACGTATTTTTTTGTTCATTTCACACGCATGTTTTGTTGATTCCGGTTTCCACAAAAAATGCAGAAGCAGACAGTGGGTGAGGTGGGAAATTGACTAATTATTTGATGGTTATTTGTGCCAGAAATATTCATACTAAAGATTATTATAATTGGATAACCCTGCTTCAAGTGATAATCGATAATGTCGGGGATTTTTTCCGGACACGGTGTATAAAGAGATAATGTTGTTTCTAATCAGCGGCGTCCTGTGTTAAAAAGGTGGGGGCAGAAAGTTGCAATTTTTGGCTGACAGGTGCAAATATCCGACAGAGAAGACAATAAGTGCTTAGATTATGTACGTTTTTATTAGCTAAATGTTTTCTGATGTTGCTAGCCAGAATATATCGGGTGCGCTAAAAATGGAGGACCGGAAAACGGAAGACACAATACCGTAGTGTGACATCGACCCTGACAGACGGACGGACCTTTCTGCTATAGCCAAGACAGCGCTTCTGCATAACAAGCTATGCTGACGCCCTGTAAAAGTGAAAGACCATGTAGGCTTACTGTTGATAACAAGTCAGCTTATACTCCTGTTTACACGAGGAAGCATAAATGAAGTACTCGTGAAGCAACCTTAGAGCGTAGGCCTACGTTGTGCATTCTCAAAGCTGGCTTGATAACAGCGTGTGCTTTATGTTTGCTTCATATATACATGCTTCATGTATGCTTTCTCGTGTAAACGAGGTATTATGTACGAACGGCTGTACAACTAATGAACTGTTCTAACCAAGTGTCGTTTGTATTTTAGTTTATCTGATGGTAGGCTATAAACCTACAAACATTTGTGCTATCTGTGCTTAGCTAAGCTTATACCGCAATGTGCATTGATAATGATTCACTCAGTGCTTTTATGGTACCATAAAAATTAATGAACTGTATATGGTTTAATAGTTTAATTTAAATGCATTTTCTGCTTGAGTAACAATATTAAAAAGTTAAACAATTATATGTGATGTGCTTTCCTAGGCATAACAATGTGTGAACAACATTTTTGTTTTTTATTTTCCACCTTCTGAAATTAGGTCTTTCATTTTCCGGTTTTCCATTTTCCACTTTTTAAAATTTGGTTTTGCCTTTACCATTTCTCTATTATCCACTTTCTGAAAGTTAATAATTATCGTCTACAATTGTTCTTTTTGGGTCCTCCATTTTCCGTTTCTCTATTTTCAGTTAACCCAACATATAAAAATTTATTACATTTTGCCCAATTTAAGCCTACTCATGAAGACAAAATGAGCCCTTTTTAAGAGTGACAATAATTGACAAGCTGATGTCATTGCAGTTGTGTTGTGAACATGACGTTTAATAAACATGGTACAGTTCTGACTCATAACATGAAAACGGTCGTTTGACATTGTGAACTTTATTGTTGGCAGTCGTATGTTATCTGAAATATTGGCAGTTCTGTGTTTATTTGTATTTGCTACGTGCATTGACCTGCGATGATATTTGCAGGTGATACCGGACCATCAGGATTCATTGGTTCACCCGGACCACCCGGCACAGGTTTACACTTTATGTACTGTTCTGGTATCGATAGTGATTTTATTGTTTTTGCTAATGATAATATTTGATAATACAAATATGCTGTTTTGTGTCTTTCGGTTCTTTGTTGAATGTGTTGTCAAGTAGCCGTTGACCAAGCCGCCACTTATAGTGAATGTAAAGCTACTATAATTATTCTATTGTTTATATTAATAATTACCGCTGCTATATTGCAGTAATAATAGCTTAACTAGAAACACTCGAAGAGCGGAGACGTTTACAGAATTGTCTGTATCATTACGGCTTACATGTAAGCGACACAGGGCTTGCGAAGATTTTCCGACTTATCTAATATAATGTATATAGGCCTAGGTATCAGGCTGTCAGTGTAAGTAGCTGAAGTGGCGTTTGTGATGCTATGTAACTGTTGGTTAGGTACTGGAGGCTGCGGTCCGGTGAACGAATGCCGGCGTAACAACGGAGGATGTTCACAGTGTTGTGTCGATACGTATGATAGCTACTACTGCGCGTGCGATGAAGGCTACCAGCTGGCACCAAACACTTACACCTGCCCAAGTGAGTCCTGCCATAACCGTGGCCATTGCTTAGTTTGTAGAAAAAGAAGTGAGGCGCTCGAGGGTCATCGAGATGAAAAGAGTTCCGTGCCCAGCCGACTAGGGTGTGTGGGGGAACTTCGTAAGCTCCCCAGCGGGGTCTGGGTCTAACTTTGGTGCATTTTGACCTTGCAAAAGGCATCTGCTGCGTAGGAATTTGGTAGTTGTGTCTGAACTTTGTACGTAAGTTACAGCGAACGGCCACTGAGACAACGACAAGAACTACCGGTGCAGCGTATCGCTTTCAAAATAAAAGCTTATATGCCGTACCGGACAATACCGACTCGAATTAAGCCCTGACTGTGTCTGATTGACATCCGTAGACACTATCTTTTGTTCTGTCAGCTCAATCCGTTTTTTCCACGACAGCACGTCTAATACGTTTGAACTTATGTCTCGTATTTGTCAAATTATTATTAGAGAAACGTATCAGTCGGTCGACTGTGGTCGATCCGTGTTTGTCATTAGTGAATTGATGAGGATAAGCCTACTGAGTTACTAGAAAGGCATCCGGTCTGTAGGCCCTAATGGTAATCAAAGCGAGACTGGTAGGCCCCTATCTGACGGTCTTCTGGCGAACACGATCTTCGGTTGAAAACCTACTTAGCAAGTGCTAAGTGGTCCCGTTTTTTGCCTTATCGGCAAATAAAGCTATCTGTCATTTTTCTTCACACAAAACTTATTGAAAAAACGCTACAGCATACTGGTTTAGTAACTCTCGTTCTTGCGAACTTCGTCGCAACGTTGAAACTTTCGCTCCCGAAAGCGAAAAGTAGGTATATAAGCCCTACGTGAAACTATGGCTTTCGATGCGAAAGTAACACGGAACGTTTGCTCCTGGGCCCAACATTTATAAATCCGCCAGAAAACGATAGTTTTCGAAGCGGGCTTATGTTTTACTGCAGATGTTTTTTTCTCTTTCAACGCGAGATCTCCGAGGTCCGTCGGCAGATCGGCATGAAATTTTGCACGATAATCAGTAGTAGGCGGAATTTTATAATGTAGGCCCAGAATTTAGAGGGCCCTTTCCCAAAAAATTTAAAGGTTAAAAACATGCAAAATTCGGCTCGATTTCGGACGACTTTAAAGTTCGAAGGCGACTATCTCCGGAATGGATAAAGATATTCAAAATTGGACAAACATCTGATCTACCGCGATTCCTTCTGCGTTCGGCAAAAAAGTTTGGTAAACTTTGGTCCACTAACTTCGGAGGTCTAGAGGCCAAAGCGTACCCACCTAAAGCGCTTTCTGGGAAGACCATATTTCGACTCCGAGAAGGTGTTGCGCGCGCTAGAAAATGACCAAGTCTTGCTAGCGCACTTCCCACATGGGACGGGGTCTCTCTTACAATTTTTTTTCAAAGGGGGTCAAAAATTGGCCTAAAATTCAGCGTAAAAATGCCTATAACTTTGGCGGAAAAATAAAGTGATTCCACGAAACTTTGCCACATGGCGTGCCATAAAGTGGCTATCATCACTTATGTACAACTTTTGGGGCACCGCCCCCTCAAATTTTGGGAGTGCAAAAACGTCCAGAATTTGGTGCAATTTTTGACAGCTTTCGAATTTGACCGGAAATATCTCAAGAACCGGTGCAGATATCAAACACTGGAAACAAACTTGATTGACGGCGTTCCCTAGGCTGTACAGCAAAAAATTGTGAACTTAGGTCCACTAACAAAAAAGTTATAGGCTTAGATGTTGACCCACCTTAAGTCGACAGTGCGCGTTTTATTAAAGTTCCTGCACGTGACTTTGCTACGTGGGAAATTTCACCCCCTAAATGTCTCCCCAATCGGACTTAGGGCGCCGGGCGGACTCATGTTGGGCTTTGCCCGAAATTTTTAGTTTATCATTATTTACGATTTAAGCCGATTTTATTTTCGCGGCAGAATTTGGTTGCTTACTTACTCTAACTATCACAAAAGTTTTCTGACATTTTTGCTTTCGAGAGAAAACAAGAAGCCCAGCTGTTGCTGTGATACCCGACCGTACTGGTAGTCAGTGACCTTCAATGTCATCCAAGGTGAATGATTTTTATCTAATCTGATAGAGCGTATGCCTTTTCCTGTTAGTGACCAATAGCAACCTAAGCCCTATCTTGCACCGTTTAGCCACAGTACATCCGTGACGGACAGACGGACAGACGGACGGATGACAACCATGCCAATAGCTCGACTGTTACTTAAGTACGGTCGGCTAAAAATTCAACTTTGGAACTTTTCCTTTTAGAAGCAAAAATTCCACCTGTGTGCGAAAGTTTCAGTTAGCGCAACAGCTGTAATTAAGCTTAAGTTTGTACAGTTACGTGACGCATGCGTTTGCTAGCGGCAATAACGTGTCAGTCGGCGAGGGCGGACGTCGTTTTCCTGGTGGACAGTTCACGGTCCATCTGCGGCAGTGACTCGACCTGTTCCAACTGGCGCTCTGTACTCAACTTTGT
>Ga0209367_1012178_pt1 | contig 11297 bp, 6 predicted proteins | sample WorMetLIZISLAND2_FD_187412 | JGI IMG/M metagenome (GOLD analysis project Ga0209367, IMG submission 187412) | Marine gutless worms symbiont microbial communities from Max Planck institute for Marine Microbiology, Germany - Olavius geniculatus... ... | reverse complement strand
TTGGAAGAACTTATTTGTGAATAAAATATTGTTTAACGTTGTTTGTTCACAAAACAATATATTGATTATGGCTAAATTTGTCATTTTTTGTGTTCTGTGATTTCCCAAGGTAAGACAGTTGCACTATATAGATGAGGTGGGAAATGAAACCACCATTCGATGACATATAGTCTCATTAATAAGTGTGCAAAAAAAATTATTATAATCGGACATTCATTGTTCCAGTTATTGCAAAAAATGTAGTCACATGCTTTTTTTGAGACACAGTGTATATGTATTAGGCCTACATTAAAAAGACATAAGTAAGTTTGTATGGTGCAGAGGCGCAATTGTTATGTGATTGTCCATCAGCATCACTGAAGTCTTCCTGACATTCAGATTATCACAGGCTGAACGGTAGTTCAAGCCCTGTGTTAACGGCGACTTCTCTTTCCTACGGGAAAGCCAAAAATTCGACCTCCCACAGAATCAAAACCCCCTGAACCGATTGAGATAAAATTTGGCAAGGTTGATTATGACGGTGAGGTGACCCGTCATGCAAAATTTTATGCAAATCCCATCAAGGGGTCTTCTCGGCAAATGGGTGAAATATAAGCAAAATATTTTATTTATATATGCCTTCTTTTCTTCAACGCACCTACAGGTCAGACCTCTTAAGGGATTTTTACGCTTAATACGTCAAACGACGCGGTTCTGCACAAGGAAGTGCCTTTTTGGGGTTAAAAAATAAAAATCTAATATTTAACGTATTTATTCGCAAAAATCAAAAAAAAAATTACAATGGCGCCTATGGGGAAAATTAAACAATTCCTTAAACGATCATAACTTCGGCTGTGTATAAGATAGAGTCGTAATTTTTGGTTCTAGGGTATGGTTTGGGGGGACGGCCAATATAATGGTGTCATTCAATTTTACCCCGAACCCTCCCTGGTTGCCATGGCAACGAAATTTGGGACAAAATTGGCTATAACTCAGTCTGTGTAAAATATATCTGCGAGATTTTTGCGTCTATATGGAGGTTTTCGGGCATGGACTATTGAATGCTGCCAATCGAATTTTACCCCGACTGACTCGTTGCAATGGGAATGAAATTTGGGACAAAATGGTATAACTCCATATATACACGAGATATCTCCGAGATTCTTGCATCTAACAAGGGGTGTTGAAAAATGGAGCAAATAAATAATTTTAGTAAGTCCGCCATGGCAACAAATTTGTATAATTTTTGCCAAAAATTGGCTAGAACTCTGTTAACTAAAGTCTACGAGATGAACTCAGACTTTAGTTTGACTTGACTTTATAGACGTTTGTGGTCGGCCATTTTACGCAACGGTCCAATAACTGCAATAATACGATTAGTTAAATTAGCATTATTGAAGTGTTTTCCAGGCCTATATTAAGCAGGTGATGCGTGCAATATTAGTTCGTTTATTTATATGGCCATTTTGTGAATATAAAAGGAATTTTGTTCTACATTGTCAGCAATGCAGGCCAGCGGTGACATCATGCATGACGCGTGTCGTCTGCTTTGTTTAGTCACGCCATTAGGTAAGTGGCTTGGCTACTGTAAAAAATATCTGAGGCGCAATATCTGTCTAACTGATCACCAGTAAGAAAACAGTATTTTAGTAATAAAACCGCAAATATAAAAACTCGCAACATCGAAAACAGCAAAAATCACAAAAGGTGATATTATTCAGCAGCGCATTGACACACAGTCAGTGTGGTGCGGGCAATATCACCTTTTGTGATTTTTGCTGTTTTCGATGTGCGAGTTTTTCAACGTTGCCGTTAACAAGTGTATAAAGTGATGTTTTGTACATTTATTATTACTATTATTAATGTAAGCTACTACTACTGGTAATATTTGCTCTTCCTCTCTGCATCAAAGACCATGAGGTACTAATGGTGGAAGCCAAGCAATGGCACGTTTCAAAATGAGTGACCGATTCTTGCAGTTAATTTAAAAATACACAACACCAAACTGTTTAATTAACGTTCTGTGAATACAAGTTCTACAGCAAACAAGACAGACGGACAGTCAGACAGAGCTATGCTGAACAAGATTTGTTTCAGTCGGACAATAAGACGAATGGCAATTATAGCTGAAACTACGAGACACACTGAAAATTCAACAGCAAGTAATGGTCAGTAACGCCAGTGGTGCACAAATATTTCTACAGCTAACGGCCATTAAATATGGTCCTTAAGCCATTGTGGGCTAGTGTGCAACAACGAAGCTGTGATCAAAATTATGATGCATCCAGAACCCTAGCTTCGAGATTTCTATGCATGGGGACAAAAAGGCTATGCAATACATGGAAATGGAACAGCATGCACCCAACGCTGTGCAGCACGGAGTTAAAACATCAGCTTAACTATTGTTTGCATAAATAATACAATAAATGTGCACAAAATACTATCAGAGTTGGATATAGCTGGCCCATGAGTGTGGTGGCTAACTTGAAAAAAATAACCGAGTGAGCAAGTCAAAAGTCTTACAACCAAGTTGACACACAACAGGCCATTTCAGACATGCGTGCACAGCAAAAAAGGAGGCACATGTTCATGTTTTGGTCATTTTTCTTGGTACAAATGACGTGGACTGGCTGCACACAACTATGTGGAGGCTGGATGTCGGTATCCGAGGACCGCACATTGTGCACCACTGGAATACAGCATTGTTCAGACTCTTGACCGTGGCCCGAGAACAGTCACAGATCTTCAAGCACACAGATGGACATACAGTACTGCAGCGTGTCAACTCCTTGCCTGGACTTGCATGTAATAAGGAATATCTACAACAGACTGACCATTCCCACACATTGCAACTCTTCAAAACTAATGCAACTGTTACCCACAGTACATATTAAACTGAAATACAGCAGTAAATAATAATGCTACACAATGCTCACAACATCAGAGCTGTCCCAAAGTGACAACAGACAGTTTTCCTAGACAAGAGTTTTTTATCGAACAATTAGCTAACTGATGTCAGATTCCCTAATGTCCCCAGCATTCCAGAGAAGTGGTCAGTCTGCTAAGTGTATCTTGAGAGCTTACACTGTGCATGCAAGAGCAGACTTGCAGCAGTGACAATTATGCAGTCAGCATTGATACAGGAAGCGAGATGCAGACATTTCACACTACTGCTGGCAGCGACATATGAAAACGAAACTACACCATCAATTGTGCAAGACTGATAAACAATGCCAACAGCAGTGCATTTAACACATGAATCACGAAAATTGTGTGTTTGCTCAATACACTCCTGAAATCAGTTGGCATCCAATATCACAACAAGTGATACGAGGCAATCTGCCTAGCTATGCATGTACTTGTCCACTAAACCATGCAACTATAACCACCAACCTTGCTACTGAAAAATCATCACCTCTACCCTGGCAAACGTTCACACTAATTTCGGGATTTCTATATCTCTTTGTTTTTGAGCTAGAAGCTTCTACAAGATGGAAACAGGGTGTCCTACGGGTTTTCTGTAGCAAAATTTCCCGACTTTTCCTGTCATGGAATGACAATTTCCCTGACATTATCAAAACAATAACCCTATCGCACAAAGTCATAAATGGTAGTAAGTAATGAAACGGTATTAGTAGAGCAATATGCAAATGACAGAAACCCTGGTCAGGGGGTCAGGAGGCAACAGCCCCGAAGCTAAAATACGTCTAGCTTTTGGACGTTCAATGGAAGCCGCAAATTTGCCTGCTTTTTAATATTTGGAGATGCAAAAAATCACAGTTATCCGCAGTCTGCATGATCCAAGATCAATTTCCCTGACTTTTCAAAAATAACGTTTTTCCCTTACATTTCTCTGACAACACAAATTCCCCGACATTTTTCAGTTTTACCTGACCCGCAGAAACCCAGTGGAAAAATGAACAAGACCTGTAATGATGGCTGTACGTTCCATGGACACTAAACATTTCATTGTTAATGAAGAGCTTACTCATTCTACTCACCGTATGTATCGACATAGACCATGGTTTGACTACAAGTTCATCAGTTATTTCACCCCAACTCTAAAGTGGTACTAAATGTATTAACTCAATTGCAGCATTGTTATAGTCCACATGTTACGTGACTGACAGAATATAAATACTAGAAGACAAGTGCTTATTCAACCATCAACCAGCTACTTATGGACCACACATCCTACAGTATTCAATAACAGCCGCGACTGACTACTCAAGGTTCTGGTTAAAATTCAATATAAAATGATGCAACGTCTTAAATGCCCATCCTTAATAATAGGGGGGGGGTATCCAGATTAAATCTTGAGTAATTAATGGACTTAAAGATTGAAGAACAAACAGTTAACACTATTATGAACCAACAACAAATTAAAATAGATGACTTAATTACGTGACGGCAATAATGACTTCACCAAGCTGTTTTATAATTTGACAACCAGTCTCAAAGAGCCAGGAAATCACCAGACACTCTGCAAGCCAAAGCTGCAGTACAGACGCCACAAAACAAGATTAGCGTCTGTAGAAGTCGTTAGTGAAGAATGCAGTCAGCCGACTGCAATTGGGCTTCAGTAACTTACAAACATGTCGCTATGTACATCGGACCCGCAGTGATACTGCCAGGCTTAACACGTACATGTACGTACAACAGCCAATTAATTGGCAACATCTGTCTACTCGCTTGCTCCAGCAACCCAGTCCTTCTGTCTGTAATACAACATTCTCTAAACTCCCGCTTGAACTGAAATGTTGGGCTGTATCATCAGGCAATGTCTGACACTTGGCCGGTCTCTTCAGCGCTGAATGGCTCCTGTGACGGGTCTGCCTCATAAGCCATCTGATTGTCGGCTGACGTCTCCATTGCTGAGGTTTCGGCTGCTGACGTGTCCATCATGGATGCCATGTCCACTGGTTCGCCCGTCGGCGCCATGTCAATGCCAGCTGGCTGTGCTTCAACCGCACTGTCTGCTGCTGCAGCCACAGCTGCTGCCTGTGACTCTTCCTTCATCGCTGCCAACGTCGCCTCATCCACCATCATCTAATGTTCAGCAACAATAAAGTTTACAAGTAGTGTATAGCTCTTTAACAGAAACCTACCACAGAGCTACGAAGTGCCACCTGTTACGAGATCACACTGTGTTGCCTGCCACCAGACACAGATGAATGCATCCCACATTAACCCCAACCAGACAAGCCAGTACTCGATTTACCTACCCGGAGAGATAGAAGACTGAGTTCACACTGGTGTTGTTATATAGATGGTTACCTGTCTGCAGATGGTCACCCATACAAGTAGTAATAGCAACTTTACTGCAAGTCAAACCCGTGACCTCTCGATTGTAAGTACGACAGCCTACTATTACACTATTGACATTACAGACACACATAAAACAGTCCTGGACTGTACCACCGGTTGTGTTCACCATTTAAAACTCACTGCCTTGTTGTGTCAGCTTGTGCATAACATTCTGAAAGTCGTTTTTACTCGCAGTCCACATTTTCCATCGCCTTTCCCATGAACATATGCCAGACCTGATGTACATTTTCAGCTTTGACACATTGTGAATTGATTCAATTACTTACTTACTTAGACATGTTTCCGAAATCTTCTGAGATATTTTACTATTGTCAGCATTCTGTCGCTACCTAACAACTAACATTAGCACCTCAGGTTCATTTGTTACCTTAATGCTACATAAATTAATCTTCTTACTACAACTTCCCTAGACATGAAATCAACTAAAGCAACTGATCAGATTAGTATAGGGCAAGCAAAGTCAAGTATTACTGGAAGACACGTCAAGTGATCAGCAAAATATTACGCAGACAAGATCATACCTGTTGCTGGTCCGCTGCAGATGGGTCAACGGCCGGGTCAACAGCATGTTCCACAATGATGAACTGCTGCAGCAGGGACTGCAGCTCACGAAAATACTGCCGACACATAGCCACACCGCACCCACCATGTCATGTAATGAACGTGTCGATCTAACGTAATTAGTAGGTCAAAGACTGGGTCAACCAACTGTTCCAATACAGAGACTAAGCTCTCAGAAATACTGGCAACATAACAAATGTTAGAACAATTTCACACCCAGCATCCACTCATGTAATCAACTATTAGCTAAAATTGCATTAAAAAATGCAGCCGCCCATCCTAAAGCAGCGCTACCCTTGTATCAGCATACTGCTGACTCATAAATTTTGGGTTTTTTTAAATTGAACTAAAAGCCTGCATAGAACAGACAGGCAAATAAGCAAGATCCGTAATGCAGATAATTAGGACAGCCGCATATCAATAATAATAATCGATAAACAGTAAACAACAGAAAGATTCCAGAAACATTAGAAAATAGTAAACACTGCATATAAAATGATATCAGCATTGGAGCCAGAGCTTATGCTCTAGGCAGTCAGCCACTTGGTATAGATATCAACCTTAGAGCCAAAGGTAGGCAGCCAAAATTACTTATTGCCAGAATCCTGGTTACTGTCTCATTCATAAAATCAGCACTGAATTATACAGGCTTCACATGACAGAGTGTCAATATGAGACTGAACAGCTTGGCCAAAGTCATCACCTGACCGCCAAACTGAGGTAGAAGCCAAATTCACCATGTTTTGTGACACTAAGCCTCCAACAAGTATTAATAAAATTAAACGGAACAAAGGATTACTATGAAACAGTGCTCACATGCTGAAGGAATATCCGGTTCTGCAGACATTCTGTTAGAATTTCCACATCATTTGCCTTCCGAGTCTGTCTCAAATACGTCACCTATACACCACACAACAAGCATGATGAACAGTTCAAGCATAATAGACAATTTAAATAACTTTGTGAACTTGCAGTCATTCTCCATGTAAACACTGAGCATGTTATGGAGTCAAAACCAGTAAAATGAGTGCTACTACCAAACAAAGAAATTTTATTTAAAAAATTTGAGGAATAATACCAAAAAGTGCTAAACTGCCAAATCAATTTTTTTTACTGCAAAGCACCGTTAAAATGCCATACCATATTTGACTTACTTGGTATTGTAAAATGCCAGATAGCAACCCTTTCGCTGTGCGGAAGCAATCCACAGTAAGATAAAAATAATGTAGCGTTTATCATAATAGAAGATCTGCTTTGCTGGAAGATGAACTGCCAGAGAGCTGGCATTATGGTAGACAGCAAGTGTTATGACGAATCACAACAAACTAATTTAGCACAATTTTTACATGACGTTGCAACCACGGTTTGGATGCAGTTCAGAAGCTGAAAGCATTTCGCTGCAATTAATTATCAAAATATACTGCTAAGATTCATGGCTTTTCACACTATTCCAAAAACATATAAACCATGTGGCATAACATAGAACTGATACACACCTCTGAAATAGGGTGCCATCAGAACTGTGTCAGCCAGACATCGAACCGGGAGAATTTTGATGGAGCTACTGTAAACGTTGTTTGTTAGCGTGAAACTCCGATGCTTAGTGACTCTTGTTTTGGGGCAACTTATAAATATCCTCTTATTACTACTAAGCTCCAGCATTTTACCTCCTCCTGACATTTCTGATGTATGAGGAACTTGAAGTGCTGCAGTGCATGGTAACTGATGAGAATTTCGGCAGCCGGCTTGCCAATCAGGAACTCCTATAAATGCAACATAACAACGATGACAGTTTCTTAAGAGTTCAACAACCACTGGACCAAGCATCATCTGCAGCTGAGATAAAATATGCGAATGCTGACAGTAATATGACATGCACTTTCCACAGCTAACCAAGTGTTGGGCCAATCCTGAAAAGTCAACTACTGGCAACTGATGCAAAAACAGAAGAAGAAATATATACTCTATAAAACTCTGTGGATTCACTGGGCAAAATCAATATGTTACCTGCAGCCCATCATGGTTAAAAATCCTTTATTGCATTAAACTGATTTTCAGCGCCCAACTTAAAAGGATTTTAGTGCTTTAAGTTATTAGAATGAGCATTGTCAAATACTGACCACATAAAAAATATCCAACATATTGCAAATTCATGGCTGTGAAACTAGGACAAACTTAACCATAGTGAAATACTTCCATTATTGGTGGTTAACCGAACAAAAAACTACAATGCAATAAAGTTTCGATAGGTTTATTAGGTTGGTTCATCCAACAAAACACACTGGCCTTTGGGTATGTCCCTGGGTGTCAAAGCCCTGTAGGCACTGACAGCTTGGGAAAGAAATAAGTACAACCAAATTTCTTCAGTGATGCACAAATCCACTGTGGGAAATGTCAAACCTGCGCCGATGACTTCTCCACCTCTCCAGTAGCTGCTAAGATATCCCGATCATAGACGACTCCGTAGAACTTGACAGACCTCACTGCTGGTGTAATGCCATCCTCACACGCCTGTGTTGCCAACATCAGTGATTAACCACAGGCATGACGTCAATCACAGATAGAATAAACATCATGATAAATATTTCGGTAATACATTTTAAAGAAAAATAATGTTTGCAATGGGTAATTTGCTATTATTGTGTCAGAAGCAGTTTTTGTACTTAATTATATCAAACAATCCTGATTTTTCACACTAACCATTCAACATTTTAAAACAATAAATAACAATAAATAACCTTAAAATTCCAAAAGCACTTTTATAAAAACTTCTACAAACAACAAATGTTTACAATAACAGTGTCATCAATCAGCCCGTAGTGTATGTTAACGATGCAAGTAATTTTGATACTAAGAAGCTTTCGCAGTCTGTTTCATTGCTGCATGGAAAAACTCACGCTTATTCAAGTGTGTGCACCAAACAAAATAACTGCTGATAACTGTTGGACACTGTATTTAATACTGGTATAACATGGCTGCTACATTTCCTCCTTCTGCTAATACCAGTTGTGTTATTTACACAACTTACTTCCATAGGAGCTGTTTAAAGACAGTTAAAAAAAGAGTAAAGACTCATAAGAGAACATTTAGGAATTTCCACAGCACAGCTGTACAGGGCAGTAGACATGGCATGCAACCAAACCCAGTCAGAACAATATGGGGCACTTATGCTATGACAATAAAAACTAGAAATTTGGGGCAAAGCCCAACGTGAGTCCGCCCGGTGCCCTAAGTCTGACTGGTGGAAATTAAGGGGGGGGGGTAAAATTTCCCTGGCATGAAAGTCACGTGGCCCAAACTCAAATGCATTGATATACACCGAACGCGCATTGTCGACTTAGGGTAGGTCAACATGAGCACTTATAACTTGGTTCGTCGTGGACCGAATTTCACAAAACTTTTTCTTTTCAACGCCGAAAAGATCGCTCTCGTCAACGCCGTTTAGATTTTGTCGCTATCTTTATCGTTTCCAGAGATATTCGCGGTCAAACTCGAAAGTTGTCGTAAAACGTACTAAATTTTGGACGTTTTTTGCCCTCCCAAATTTTAAGGGGGGCGGTGCCCCTAAATTTCGTACTTGCGTTAACACCCCAACCTAGAGACGCATCAAGTGCCAAAATTTCGTCGGGCTATACCCCCTAACTACGAAATTATAAGCGCTCCTTTATTGCATTTTAAGCCAATTTTTGACTCCCCTATGAAAAAAGTTGTAAGGGGGGCCCCCGCCCCCGGTGGGGGGTGCGCTAGTAAGACTTGGTGATTCTCTAGCACGTGTAAAAATTTGGGGGCGCAGCATCCCCTAAAGGCCGGAATATGGTCTTCCGAAAAATGCGCTTAGGGTATGTCAACATGAGCGCTTATAACTTTGTCCGTAGTGGACCGAATTTCACAAATTTTTTTTGTTCAACGCCGAAAGGATCGCTCTCATCAACGCCGTTTAGATTTTGTCGCTATCTTTATCGGTTCCAGAGATATTCGCAGTCAAACTCGAAAGTTGTCATAAAACGTACAAAATTTTGGACGTTTTTTGCCCTCCCAAAATTTTAAGGGGGCAGTGCCCCCAAATTTCATACTTGCGTTAACACCCCAACCTAGAGCCGCTTCACGTGCCAAAGTTTTGTCGGGCTACACCCCCTAACTCCGAAGTTATAAGCGCTCCTTTATTGCATTTTAAGCCAATTTTGACTCCCCTTTGAAAAAAGTTGTAAGGGGGGCCCCCGTCCCCAGTGGAGGGTGCGCTAGTAAGACTTGGTGATTCTCTAGCGCATGTAAAAATTTGGGGGCGCAGCACCCCCTAGGGGCCGAAATATGGTCTTCCAAAAAATGCGCTTTAGGGGGGTACGATTCAACATCTAAATCTCCTAGGTCACTGGACCAAACTTCACCAGACTTGTTTCGCCTAACGCAGGAGGAATCGCCATAGACGGAATGACTATCCGATTTTGAATATCTTCATCCGTTTCGGAGATATTTGTCGCCGAACTTCGAAGTTGTCCGAAATCGAGCCAAATTTTGCATGTTTTTGGCCCCTGAAATTTTTTTGGAGTCTGTGCCCCAAAATTTTGGACCGGCATTATAAAATATGGCCTATTACTGACCATCGTGCAAAATTTCACGCCGGTCGGCCCACGCATCTCGGAGATTTCGCGAGTGGAAAAAAAACATCATGCGTAAAACAGAAGTCCTTCCGAAAACTATCGTTTTCGGGCGGACTAATTAGACAAATCAGTACGATTAAGAAAAGCCTTGAACCTAACGAGAGAGGAAAAATCAACATGGGCCGGGAGTCTATTCCAGGGGCCAACAACACGCTTAGCAAAGGAATGATAGCGTACATTATGGGTACGCTGCTCAGCAAACAATTTATAACCATGGCCACGAGTATTGCAAGAGGGTGCACAACGAAAAAACGCACGGAAGTCCACATTAATTAATCTAAAGACTATTTTATAGCACATTATGAGATCAACACGAAGTCGTCTTAGTTCGAGAGAATCAATCTTAGTTACAACAAGTCGTTCACGATAAGTGAAATTATTTAGGCCAGGAAGGCGCTTGGTAAATGACCTCTGGACTTTTTCAATACAGGAGACATCACCAATTTTATAGGGAGACCAAACTACTGAATTATATTCCAAAATAGGCCTGACATAAGTAACATAAGCTTTAACCAACACAAATCGGTTACAAGTAAGAAAAGAACGAAATAGCAAATTAACACGCTGATTGGCGGTACACGTAATAGAACTAATATTGGTAGTGAAAGACAAATGACTGTCAAAGGTGATGCCAAGGTCTTTGGCACTAGAGACTTCAGGCAACTGACTACCGTTAATGTATAGATCAATGCCAGTGGGTATAGGGCCTATACGTAGTAAACAACACTTCTTAATAGCGATCTGTAATTGCCAGTCACTGCACCATGCTGC
>Ga0209367_1012176_pt1 | contig 11299 bp, 6 predicted proteins | sample WorMetLIZISLAND2_FD_187412 | JGI IMG/M metagenome (GOLD analysis project Ga0209367, IMG submission 187412) | Marine gutless worms symbiont microbial communities from Max Planck institute for Marine Microbiology, Germany - Olavius geniculatus... ... | reverse complement strand
ATGGCTAAATTTGTCATTTTTTGTGTTCTGTGATTTCCCAAGGTAAGACAGTTGCACTAAATAGATGAGGTGGGAAATGAAACCACCATTCGATGACATATAGTCTCATTAATAAGTGTGCCAAAAGTTATTATAATCGGACATTCATTGTTCCAGTTATTGCAAAAAATGTAGTCACATGCTTTTTTTTGAGACACAGTGTAGAAATAGATATAAAACTGTGCACCTACATGTATATTATATAGGTGCACAGTAGATCTGCTGATGTACTTGACTTGAAGTTGACATTATTATACCAACTTACCAATATCTGGATTTTTAGCTTTACATTTTTATGCTGAAAATTAGTGGCACACTGTTTTTAGTACTAAGAAGGTTGTTTTCAAGTGTTCCATTAGAATCCATCTGCAAGGTTTTAAAATACGTTTTATTTAGTTAAACCTGTTTTCTCCTTATTTTTCATCCCCACTGCTGACCTGTACATTCTTTTGGGACACGTTAAAGCTGTTTTGATCTTTTTTAGCCATCCCACAAATTCTGCCATCATAGACCTGTAAGCGAGAGCGAGAGGTAGCGAGCGAGAAACGGGACGAGCGAGAGTGAGCGAGATTTTTCCCGTGAGCGAGCGACAATATATACGAGCAAGTCGAAGCGAGTGAAATTGAAAACGGCACGATTTTCTCGTGTTGTAATGCTACAAATTTTATTTCAAAGTGGCAATATAATCATTATCTCATAATCTCATAATTCCTTCATTTTTACCAATAGTCTCTACATCGTCAGTACCGGTGGAAGGGTCATTTTCAGTCACCGGGATAATCAAGAACGCGCGCAGATTGTCAATCGCTCCACACAGACTCAACAAACTGTGTTTCGTTCATGACAATTACGGGAAGTTTTTCCCACTATAATCTGTAGCATGAAAGACAGACTGTGCAGTGCACTAAAGTAACTTGTCGTTGACGGCTGATGTGACGCTTAAATTGGACTACCTGTAAATAATAGTGTGCCACAAAACAGTTTTAGTATTAAAAACAAAGAAGTCTGAGAAGCAATCTCAAATCTCAATACAGGGTGTTCCAAAAAAACGGATACCCATTTTTTTGGGGATAACTTTGGTAATTCAGCACCGATTTTAACCATTCTTTCACTGTTACAAGCAGAAATTTATGGCGCGTAAACGTGAAGTTCTTCCACCCACCGCACTTTTATTGTGTGATCGCATTACCTAGCAAAACAGTTCTCAGTTCGTAAGCCCATGATCAAACAGCGATCATCCTTTGTTATTCTGTTGATATCAAACGATTTATTCTAAAAATTATTACTGGTAAACAAAGTAAATAAACACAATATGACGTAACAATGACGTCACAAGGCACTACTGCGAATAAGTAAGTAAGCTTAACTATTTTATGCTAAGAAATTAATATCTTTATGTGTTGCCTGTTCTCCGAGACCACTGTAGCTTTGACAGTGTTTGTTTTGCTAGGTAATGTGGCTACACAACAAAGGTGTGGTGGATGGAAGAACTTCACGTTTATGCGCCATAAATTTCTGCTTGTAACAGTGAAAGAATGGTTAAAATCGGTGCTGAATTACCGAAGTTATCCCAAAAATAAAATTGGGTATCCTTTTTTTGGAACACCCTGTAGACTAGCCGATCCGATGAATTTGGGCTAGAAACAAAGTTAACAACACTAAACTTACTGAAGTTACTGTTATTAATTTCTTTTATTTTTATTCATTTGTAAGTAATAAAACGACGCAAAACGACGCCGATCAAACTGTACAGAGAATAACTAAATAAAGTTAAAAAAGAATGCACGAGTAAGCCTGTATAATGAGCCTATGTGAGCAAGCTGTGGGCTCCATGCCAATACGTAGCGGCTAAGGCAAAGTCAAGCGAGCTGAGTGAGCAAAGCGAGCAAGAAAAAGGTTGGTGAGTCGCTTACGGGTCTATGCCATCAACATTTTCATTGATGAAACCAATGAGATCATGTTTGTGTTTGACATATCCATTGTTCAAAACATCAATCATAATTAGCAAATAATCAATTTTTGACATAATGTACTGTTTGTTTTAGGATGAATTGAATCCATCGGTATGTATTGATTCCAATGATAGCAGTATTATTTTCAGTAGAATTTGTTTAGTTTGAATACATGTTGTTGATTTAATCCTGCTTCCTGTTGTGTATTATATCATTGGTATTATGCATGCTGATAATATTGTTATTTTTTTGCTAAACTAGATGAATTTGATCAGTAATGGTAATTAACCTGATATAGCAAATGCTTTTTGCCCACTTTTAGTTACCTTTTTATTACCGATTTTAGCAGGAAAAAGCTGATGTTTTCAGTTAAATTAGCTTTTAATTCTGCTCCAGCAACATGCAAAAGTGGGCTGTGGGGTTCCAGCCTCAAGCGGATCCAATAAAATTAGTGGATTATGCTCGAGTGGGAAGTAATAGTAATATTAATCAGCAGTAGTAGTGTTATTAGTTAGCAAAAAATTGGGAGGTTACTTTTTGCCAAAATTTTGCCAAGTAACAGGAATTCTGTCAAATGAAGTCATTAGTATTTATTTATCATTTTTATTTGATGAGTTTTGATTTGTGAAGTGACGTTGTTTGTTAAAACTGTAGAGTGGAAGTACACCCACATCACCACGTGGTGGCTGCTGCTTTTTTCCAGTGCCTTCTACCAATGGGCTAGAAGATTTGATTCAAGTAAGATATACAGGCTTTATGTGTAATTTAGATAAAAACTCAAGCTGTAAATTATTAGGAAAGTGATTGACTAGAATTTTCTAAAGTGTGTTGTGTCTCTAGTTGTGTGCATCTGTCTAATTGGTTTGTTTTATGTATAAATCCCCTGTAAAATTTATGCTGCTTCCCTGTTGTTTGGAGATTGTTGTTGCATTCTTTAACATTTTTTTTCGGATTTTACTTTGTTAAATGATCTGAAAAAAATATTCAGAAATTTGTAATAAGAAGTTGTATCTGTTCGGCCAGTTTACTTGTGTTGTCCGGAGTTTTTACGCACGAAAGCAGCTGCTGCTTTTAGCGCATCTTAGCCATTGCAATTCTGTCTGTTCGTCTGTCTGTCTGTCCGTCCGTCCATCTGTTTGTCACACGTGTGGATCAGTCAAAAACGGTGCAAGCGAGGATCACCAAATCTTTACCGTCGGCTGCCTAGAAGACTCTAGTTAGGAACCTTAAAGCTTTTCCATAAATTCGAAGGGGGTCGCTCCAAACGAGGGTGCTAAATGAGAGGGGGTGGGCAAAATTTGCGATTTTTGGCCAATAAGTCGCTGTATCTCAGTAACGGTGCGAGATAGGGCCTAGGTTACTATTAATCACTAATAGGAAGTCGTGCACTGGCTCTCGATTGGCGCCGAATTAAATGACCTTGAATGACCTTGAACGCCAAAATAGAGGGTCTTATGGATTTTTTGGCGATTTTGGGCTGCGGCACAAGTCTATATCATTCACAAGGTGGCGCCATGGCACTATCGTTATGCGATCCAGATAGAGAATTTCGTATTTGTATATTAATTAGAGCTGTCACAGTTGACGCGTTAATTAACGCATTAATGCGTTAATAAATTAATGCGCGTTAAAAAAATTAACGCGCGTGCGTAAATTTACAGCAGTAATGCCCCGCAAAGGCGTAGCTACACGCGACGATTTCCTTGGACGAGGTTTATAAACCTCGGAAGGCCCGGTCACGTCAGACAACATTTCGGACGAGGAAATTGGTGCGTGTAGCCACGGCATTACACGTTTAAACTGAAACATTTGCGCAACATCTTCGTTTGTGTCTATTAGGGTGTTTACACGATCTAGCAAACGTCCAGTAAACTTCCAGCAAATGTATTCAAAATACACGTGCTAATGCTGGACGTTTGCTGTATGGTATAAACACCCCATAAGTTACCTGCGGACGTAAAAAATTCTGAACACTATGCTCAACAGTCTACACACGTTTTGCATCAAGGCATAATGGCAACATGTACAAGTATTAGAAGTCAGAGAAATAAAAAGGTAAGCAGAAGAATAGGCGACAGGAGAGGAGAAATTCTTCGTTCAAGCAATTAACCGTTAAAATGAAATAATGTAATAGTTAAATAGTAAATAGTCTAAATACGTTTAAAAAATAAAAATTATATGTTCTTTTAAAACTTTTTTCATTTTTTTAACTTTTTATATTCTACAGGCGGGTCCCATAAACGTCTCGGGCCCGGGGTAATTTGCCTCTTACTTTCCATCTCGACGGGACTGGGTGCGTTAATTTATGCGTTAATTAATGCATTAAAAAAATTAACGCACCGCGTTAATGCGTTAAAAAAATTAACGCCCTGACAGCTGTAATATTAATTTAACACCCCAATTTTCAGCTAAACTACTGAACCGGAACTGCTATAGGCTTTCGCACATCTTGTGAGCGTTATTTGTTGTTTTGCACTGGCACTGAAAGATGACCTCATTTGTCCAAGCGTGAACTGTGTGATATAGCATGTGTGTTCTGTATGATGCTGGTGTCATGTCATTAGATGTTGTTCAGTTTACTTTGTGCTGTAGGAGAACATTACCCTAAAGGTGGAAGTCGAGAGACTGCAGTTGTTGAGTGAACGGCAACGTATCACTGTTGAACTGCTGCAGAAAACTTTGGTTTGTGTCATTTCTCAGCAATACCAGTATATATCTAAACCAGAGCTGGTAATGATTATTGAACCAAGGGGGATATAACTTTTTAAAAATTAGTTACTAATTGATCATCAGTTTTGATTTATAAATAACTAGACATTGATTGTTGTCCAAGAACATGTAATGTTTTCATTAGAAACAGCTATCACAGGTGTACTAAGACACACTTATTAGGTGTTTTTCATTCAGTTTTGAAGCAGATCATTTAATTATTTTAATAATTGATTATGTGATTAATCATCAGTTTGTGCAGCTGTAATTTAAATAGTTGAATTCATGTTGATTAGATAATTCTTATTGTATGACTGACTGCTGACTGTTCTAAGCTTTTAACTTGGATACTGGTTGGGATGAATCACTCACTAGGTTTATATGTGTAGTTAACCTCTAAACATTCATAGGACCAAGGTGTATAGCCACAACTGTTTTCTTGAAAGCACCTTGGTTACTTTCTAAACTATATGACCAGAGTACAGCATGTTATTTTAGATAGTGTTATTGTACGATAGAATTTTCAGTTACAGTCTAGAAATTTCGTAACTGTAATTCATTTTCGTATCATATTTGTTGATTTTGATGGCCTTGATGGGAGGTTGAAGCTGTGTTGGAGTAGGGTGCAGTTTTAGTTGTGGAAAGTTGAAGAGAAGCGAATGCAACGTAACATTTCTACACTTAATTTACGGTTAAATGTATCATCGATTTGATTTCAGGGCAGTCGAGAGTGAAGTTGGATGTTAGCACGAGCCGTCTTTGATGTAGACCTAACACACACAATTACTTGAGTTTGTTTTATCTTGTGATGTAGCACGGTGCATATATAACACATTCATGATATTGCTAGCAGAGTTGGTTACACAGTTAATGTTACCAGAATGAGGCATTTTTTGTGTTTTACTGTTTTAATTTGATGATGATGCATGATATCTCTGTATACATGCTTAAGGCTGCGTTCACATAAATGCGAGTATGACTTCGGCACTGTACGGGTACCCCGTATACGAGTTCTGGCAAACAAGAGTTTGCGTATATTTCAGTGGCGGCCGTTCACATACATACGATTATGGGTTTTTATGCAGGTCATGTTTTTATCCAACCTGTGCGAAGTGTACAGAAGCTGTGGCACGTATTTGACATAAGAACTGATGTCGTTGTAAAATTATTTATCGTTAGAGGTGCGTGGTTGGTAAAATTATTAGCGATGTGATGGAATATTGTTGTTTTATGGCAAAGCATTTCTTCGATTCGATTTTATTCAATTTGGCCGACACGAATTTAGTTATGTGCTTGTACAAATGACCGTGAACGCTCCACTCCTACAAGTGAACTTTCTACGTGCTGTAAACGGAAACCTTGACCTGTACTTGTACTTGTACTCATGTCTGTGTGAATGCAGCCTAGCAGTCACTTTGTCAGCTAATGCAGTTTCTCTGCTTTATGTGTGAATTTTACCTCATTTAAGGTCTTATATTGGTGAATAATTGACCTCATGTTTTTGACTTATAAGGAGTGTGTTCTTGTTGTGAGCAAGATTAGTTTCGTCTTTATTGATGTCGTTGTGATTAATTTGGTTGGTTTCGCATGGGAATCTGAACTGAGCTTTATCTTCACCCATAGACACTGATTTTAAAATCTCACTTAATTGTTTTTATCTCTGTCGTAAATAGGTTTACTAAATATGGTGATAGATTTGAGGTATTGAAGTATTAAGTTTTAGTTTTCAACTCGACGTTTACTTTTCAAGTGTTAAATACCCTAGGTCACAGATGCAAAACATGTGCATTTTTGGTGCCAATAATTTCTGTGTCAGATGCACATATTTTTTCTGATGTCATATTCTCCAGACTGATATTTTTGGGGGGTTTTGATGCTGTTGTTCGTATAATTTTACTCGTAAATAGTACTGCATTAAAAATTCTCATAATTTCACTTTTCAGGAAGCTGAACTAACTAGTTGAAATAAAAATATTCTTAATAATCGTAGTGGTGCAAATTGAATGATGCTTGTAAGTGTTGTTTTATGTGGGACTTTTGGCGTATTAAGTTCTGAGAATTTCCTGCATTCAATGGTGCTGTGTCAATGCTTTGCTTACTATACAGAGTAGCTTTTTTCTTGACTGTGGCCTTGATGTTGAATGTTTTTTGGTATAGGTCTCTGTTTTGTTCTGTTAATTGTTGTTTCATCTGTAGGCATTATATGCAAATTGACCAGACAATCATACACATCATTTTAAATGGACTTATTCATTATTCTTAGGCTCCAAAGAATTTCGTTTTTGATTAAAAACTGACGAAATGTTGAAAACTGGCAATTATGACGAAAATATTTTTTTGACGAAATTTACTAAATTTTTCACTTTTTGACAAATGAAAAATGGCATTTTTGGCAACAAAATCCTTTACAGCCTATTTATCATAACAAGCACTCAATTTCAAATGGTGAAAAAATAGCGAAATTTGGGATTTGTGGCAACATCACATTTTTGACAAAGTTTGCACATTTTGACAAATGAAAAGTAGAAGCCAAAAGTCTCGAAACTGTTTTAGCAAGACTTTATAGAACAACCGCAGTTACAGTTATGCACTGCTGAAAAGGTTTTATTTCTGAATGGCGAAAAAGTTGCAAAATTTGGGATTTTGGGCCAATTTTTTGATGAAATTTGCGCTTTTGACAAACGAAAAATTACATTTTTGGCAGCAAAATCCTTTGGAGCCTAATTATTCTACTCTTTGCTTGCTAACAGTAACAGTAGTTTGAAAAATACTGTCTATCTGTCAGATAAGTTTCAAGGAATTTTCCTACACTTTTCTGAGGGTTTTTTAAAGTCAGCAACTTATGATTTAGTTTTTCCCAAGTTGGTCTTACTGATTGTTTGAAAATCATATTTTTCTGAACTCGGTCTGATTTATCACTAAGTTTGTTTTACAGATTTTTCCTGGTTATGCTTCTGTATCCTGTATGTTACATAGAAACTACTTGGTCATTAGCTCACTTAAAATGGCACTTAAGTATGTTCTTAGCTCACTTTAAGTATGTGATGGATGTTGACTCCAGTCCTGATCTAGCAAACAGATCAGAAATTGTATGTTTTTGTTTGCTCTGCATTATTTCTTATTTTACTGATACCGACTAATTCATAATTTATTGTTTGTGTACATGTACAGTTTTGCATTGTTACATCTTTTAAACTAAATTGAGACAGGAAAATTATATTGCAAGCAGTTGATTTCAACATGTAGCATACTTGGAAAATGTGAATGTTACTGGCCGATGCAGGCATTGACTGTAAAAGTGTGCTCTTATGTGTCATTGCATTGTTTTTTTTTCACTGGTGGATTGTCCAGTGCATTGGAAGGGTTGCTGACTGGCATTTTAAAATGCAAAATAGCTCAAACTTGGCATTTTAAAGGAATTTAGATGTGAAAATTCTATTTTGGCAATTTAGCTCTTTTGCCATTATTTTTGGAGTGTGACGATAAAACTAAATGTTCGCATTAATTTGGCAGAAGCAAATGTTTTATCTTAATTGTTATTGTTGAAAATTTGGCATTTTTTATCAGTGAAATACATTACATTTGGTATTTTTGGTCAAAAAGAGTTGGCAACCTGATGCACTTAAGAATTCATCTGTGAATAAAGCAACACGTGATGTTTGTCTGTATGTCATTTTACTGAATGAAAGCTTTGCGTTATGGCTTTCGCATGTTCAGTACAGTTGTTTTGCGGAGTTTGGTCGTTGTGAAACTTTCCAGTCATTCTAGTTGCATATTTATTACTGTATCTCTCGTGTGAAATAGATGTTTGTGTGTGGTTTGATTGTTAAAGTGTGTCGGTCATAAACGTTTGAGCCTGACTACGAACATGTTTGTCATTTGACTATGCCAATGGGTATTAGGACATTTCACCTTTTGACTTTTTAGTTTACCCTTACAACGTTTTGCTCTTTTTTTTAGATGTTTCGTCCTAAAGACGTTTTATCCCCTTGCCTGGACGTACAGATGGCAAAGGTGATGTCTTTGCCATTGTTTTCACCGTCCGTTCATTTTCATTGTTCGTCTTTTTTTGCTGTTGTCCTCAACCCTTTAGTGACGCTAAGTGAGCGAAACGTTTTGGAAGTGAAACGCCAAGGTTGGGGGCGAACATCAAAGGGGCGAAACATCCGTTATTTGGTCGTATTATTGTCTTAGTTTACTCCCTGCTAGAAACCGCAAACGTTCAGATTTTATTGATGGCTGGACTTAATTAATTTGTTAGTGTTAATGCACATGTGCTTTTATCGCATATCAGTGTTAATGCATTCCATTCTCAGCAAGTAACCTGCTCTGATGTTGTGTTGTTGCCTCATTTTGTCTCTGCTGCGTTGATGCCTTGTGCATTAATTGAGATTGATGATCTTTCAGTTTTTATTGTACGTCAAAATTTGAAATTTCTACCTAAGCTAAATTAGCCAAAAATTCGAAAAAATGAAACTTCATTTGTGTTTAATTGTTTGTTTTTGAAAAAAAAATAAAAATAGCTTAATTGCAGTCTTTTCCAACGTTTTGAAGAAAGCTTGCATTTCTAATTTGTCTGTTGTGTATGCATTATTTTTTACGTATTTGAAAACGCTCCACAACGGATTTTGAATTTTTGGTTATATGATATTTGCTTCTAATGTAACTTTAAGTGTGTGAAGTGTGATCACATGCATATATAACAAACCGTCCTCTCGTCCTGTCACATTTCTGATGTACAGCTAGTTGCTGCCAGTGCTTTTGCGCTGTTCTGCATGTGATCAGGGGTGTCTTTGTGCCACTGGAACAAGTTTCCACATTCCTCCTTTTTTCTTATTTTTTCTTTTTGCCTTTTTCATTTACGAGTTATTTTTCCAATTTTTGATAGGGCTTTTTTCCTAAATTTAGATAGGGGGCATCTAGGGAGAGCTGCAAGCTTTTTGAAAGGGGTCTGGGACAGAGCCCCGGCCGCTGTCAATTATGGAACATTTTGTGCCTGAAAAAGCATTCGGTAGCAAAGTGGAGTCATAGTTGATGCAATTATAGGCCTATAACTTAGGTTTTGAATTATACCGTTTTCCTGATTTAAAGGCCCCAACTTTTTATGATGTAGCATTTGCTGCAAGGTTGATAAAGCACCGATGCCACTGCCCACAATAGTTATGACACACTGAGACGTTTGCGTATCTGTCGATTTTTGGCGTCTGCTGTCTGCCTGTTTCACATAGCTGCCTGCCTGTCTTGTTTGGAGTCTTTCAGAGTCACAGCTTTGCCTTGTCTAGACTTGATTGCCTTGTCAGTTGCCGTGCATAATGTTTTATTGTATGCTTTTACGAGTCGACGTTGGGCGTTACTGTTTAGTCTGTCCGTGTGAAACGACTAATTGCTGTTACTGAATGACGGTGACAGACCTTCTGTGATTAATTCATGGCTTCTTTCAGTGATCTGAGATACGATGTTGGAATAAAGTTAATTTTATCTCTACTTTTTGATGATAATAGTTATTGATAGTTTAAACATATAAAGTCACGTAGCCACATTAAGCACAGATGAGTAGCATTCAAGGGATATAATTAAGTAAGTATATAACGTTGGTGAATAAATTTGGGGCTACTAAATACCGCTAGAAACTTGAACTATTGAAATACCACTTTTATACTGGTTTTCAGTTCACATTTACCTTCCAAGTTCCAAAAGGTGAATTAGCATTTCTTGCAGTATTTGTTTCTGCACAACACAGAGTATCTGTGTCAGCTTTAGCAACATGCAGGAAGCGCGTCCAGTGTACCGGGTAGTAGAAACTTCTGCTTCAACAATCCAAAAACAAGTATGATTATGACGAAACTTTTAGATTTAATAAGAAAGTTTTTCGAATGTAAATCACTGGAAAGCAACAATACCAAAAAAAGGTCAGCGTACAAGCTGTTGCAGTATCGATATCAGAATAAATTCGAACTTAATATGCTGAACAAAATACCGGTAATCAATATTGTAGTCGTCACGAAAAGAAATGCAATTTTGAAATCCAATTTTGAATGAAATGTAACAAATTTCAATAGTCTTTTTGCACTGTAGAGAAATTCTGTCATAATTCAGAATTATCATAGTCTATAGGAAGCCTGCATACTGAGTAGTGCCGTGCGTTCCGCTCCGTTTCATTCACATTATGATGGCGCCTGTATATTAATACTGCAGAGCCGTATAATATACGGCTATGTTAATACCCTACGCCCTGCCGACGAAAGCCTGATGGTTGTAAATACAGTTCGCAAAAGGAAGTTCATAGACGGCGTCGAACAATGTGTAATAATATATTGTTGTTCGGGTAAACTACATTTAAGTTTGGAGTGCTGCATTACTAGGCCTAGTTGCGGATTAAATCGTCATCTAATATTTTGAGCGTGCATGGCGACCTGTACAACGTAAGTTCGAAGATAGTAGATAGCCTACATTATTATTACGAAAACCATGCTGCCGTTCGTTAAATAATAGGCTAGTTCATGGGCGTTGGAGCAGAGGGAGCAGCTGCTCCCCCAACTTTTGGCATGGGAGAGCAGGCCATAGCTCTTGCTCCCCCAAAAGTTGAGCCTTCTGCACTG
>Ga0209367_1012175_pt1 | contig 11299 bp, 9 predicted proteins | sample WorMetLIZISLAND2_FD_187412 | JGI IMG/M metagenome (GOLD analysis project Ga0209367, IMG submission 187412) | Marine gutless worms symbiont microbial communities from Max Planck institute for Marine Microbiology, Germany - Olavius geniculatus... ... | reverse complement strand
GTGTTTACTAAGGCCTAACTTTCTATAGTCTGTTGCGACACACCCTAAGTGCATAGATGTAGATTAGCCTGAATACTGGTTTAATGGTTGACAGTTAACAGGCGGGCTATCACAATTTTACAAAAGCATTAAAATAGAAAATATCTGATGTATAGGATTTTTATGAAGTGTTAGATCTACCTAGCCTATAACGCGTAACTGGATTTAGGAAACCCATGGCCAAACTGCCAGCATCAGCAACCTGGGATATGTAAGCAAAAATTTGTTAACATTATGTTTCAGACGTAAGACCCAGATCATTTAATGTTTAACTGGGTTATAAAAAAATCAGATTATGGCTTTTAGCAAGTATCGTATACATAAAAGACAATAATTGTGATTTTTGTGTTTTCAATTTCACCAAGATAGTATCCGCGTGCCATTTCCTTTAAATACTTGTTTTTGATTGGCAGCTCAGTCACATTAATATTGACTATCTATCGTTCTGCCATGGAAATGCAGAGATACGTTTAAATTTGATAGGTGGTCTAGACAACTATTGCACAAACTTAAGGACTGCAGAACTGGTGTCTTATAGTTACTACTATTTTGACTGAGTCAAATAAACTGGTAACAGATAAAGATTGCTATAGTGTTGTAACATCATCTACAGTACTGCTATCCAGTGCTTGGAAACATTGATACACTCAGTTGGTAAATGCTTATTTTACTTTGTGGTATTTTAAATAACTCAAAGTTTGTCATCGGTTAGAATTCAGCAAGATCAATAAATTTACTGCAGTTAAGTTATCCATAGACTGCATTTTGCTTCATGTCTGTAAAACTTAAATGGGGGGGCGAAAAGGGGGGGCAAGCCTCAAATAGAGGGCCATGCCCCCTGCACTCCCCTTGGCGCCGCCACTGGAGCTAAATATATAGTGAGAGCAGTAACCACTAGCCTCACACAACTAAAAATAAATTGTGGCTCATAAGCATCGATATAATGCGCATTTTTACGCATAATGTATGTTGTAGTATTTACGACAATAATTTTTTTTGAATAACGGCATATTCAAAAACAACAGCAACTGATTGGCTGCAAGACAACTTGCATGTAGCCTACAATGTGCACAAATATTCTTGTTATTTTATTAAAAACAAAGTGAAAGGAAATTGTGTTAAAAATGTCAGACTCAAGTGTCAGTCAACCTGGAGAAAGTTTAGAACTAGCGACTTTCTCTACACAAAAATAACTAACTTAAAAGTTGTGGAGCTGTACATTCTAAACTATCAACTCATGCTGGATGCTGCAGCTCAACTGACGAAAGCTGCGAACTGTTAAAACACGTTCGCACTTTTTGTCGTAGTGATAAAATACGCGACGAAGGTCGCCTAATAGCTCAGCCATGCGCCAGATACGCACGGTGATTGGCTGGACCGTCACCGTTTCCACACTTCACTTCTCTGTGTATTGCAGACTCGAAAGTCTAAAAATCACAGTGTTCACGCAGTAGTCAGTCTCCGTTAAGTGCAGCATACCAAAGACAGGGACGGACGTTTTCCGCCATGAAGCCAAAAGATGAGATGCGATTGGATGGCACCTACATGTTCATGTCATGAGAAAGAAGCGGAGCAAGACGAGAGGCTCATCAAGCAGTGAACGATCAGTGATGGGCACAGCAGTTACTTACTACAGCCGCTACTGAGTAGGTAGTTAATGCCCATCACTGTGAAAGATATGGTCAGTGCGCGTATGGACGATTACTCGCCAGTCCTGCAGACTGCAGACGTTCGGTGCGTGTCTGCATGCGTGTGGTCTGTTTCACGCACGCGCACTGTGCAAGGAATGTGCTCATTAAACGTCGACGAGACGCTGACCAGACTGCGCGCAGACTGTCAGGACCAAGTGAGACAAAGCGACCGTGTCGGGTCATCGGTTGGTCGTTTGTCAGAGTCAAGCCGCCTGTCTGCTTATGATCGTCATTAGTGTAAGTTTAAGCCTTCAATTGCTTCATCGCTATCACACTGTCTGCCATGCTGTCCCTCGCAGAACTACAGTGGCTGACGTTTGAACCACCGTCTTGTCAACTTGAGTGATCTGGTTTCGCTCCAACACGACGTCATGTAAATGTATAGCTGCACATTTGCTGGGCACACAGCCAATTGTGTCTTGTCCTTAAAATGAGACAAACAAAATATAGTCTAGATTTTCGAGTCATTCAGTTTTCATGAAATAATGACGTACCTTGTCAACCGGCATACTGCTCACAAACGTCAGTTATTGTTCGACTTTAAGGTATCAAGTAAGCAAACTAAACACAGTTTTTTTATACATATGATATCAAGTTACGTTAGTATTAATAAATTTTATATTATTGACGATCACATGTGTGCTTTTCGTTTCAATGTGAGTGTTTTTGGTGTTTGTTCTAAAATTTTGTCTATCAAGCACAGTGACTAAAAGATGTAACCTTATAAGTAAAATTTCGTTTTTAATGTTTATAGGCCTACTTATAGTAATAGCAAAATATCAGCATCAATAGTGGTCTAATATTATGAAATAATTACAAATATATTCACTACAAGTAAGGAAAATTCACAGAAAAGTCATAACAAAAAATTATTACTAGTATAGCGAGTAAGTATAAGCAAATATTGTTAATAAAAATAGGAGCCGTTGTTATGCTGAGCTGTAACCTGGCTCGGTGGACGGCGGTTCTTCTGTGATGGGCGTTGCTGACGTAGCCTCAATCACAGTCGTCATGAGCGTTGGTGAGGTAGTAACATGTGTCTCGGAGGTGGTTGTTGTTGCTAGTATATCAGCCTCTGCAGTCGTCATCACTGTGGCATCAGTGGTGACGCCTGCAGTGAGGTAGTCTTCACTGGTCGTCATCAGTTCGTCGCCGCTGCCTGGTTCCAAGTCCACGCCTGACCCCGCATCATCAGCCAGCAGCAATTGTTCGTCTTCGTCCACCATCAGTTGATGCGACGGCTTCAGCGTCTGCTGCTGCTGCTGCTGTGTCACGTTCAATGACGTCATCGTGTCGTTGTTTTTGTTAGCCTCCAAGACGGGAAGCTCGCCAAAATCAAAATCACTTTCCTGCGCATATTCGGCAATACGTTCAAACGGTAACAAGAACGTTTGCTTTCAAGAGCTTTCGCTTTATTACAGCGAAAAGTTCTATAATTCACTCAAACAGCAAAAAAACTCATGTCGCTGATAGCACTTCTCGATAATCGCTGTAGCCTAAATTTAGATCGGACTAATTAGCATTAAACAATCATCCTGATCATCTTACCAAGTTGGGTAATTTAATCAGTTGATCAGAGGTGTGGGCATTTCCATTTTCAAGTATATTATACTCTCCCTTTGCTATTCAAGAACTCGTAACATGTACTCTAGAAATAGTGACGTGTGAAATTTAGCGGAAGAAATCGATTCATTTGTTGAGTACTGGCCACATCATCAACGGCGTGGTAGAAGTGCAACCTTCATTGGCGATTTGCGACCCTGCGCTATCGCAGCGCGCAACAAGTGCGAAGGTTCTGCAAGAAGCGACAGTCGAGATTTTATTGTGTTTACGCGAAGCAGTTTCGAGTGAAGTGACGCGAAAGCCATGAAATAAATGCTTCTGTCGGACACGCGCGTGCATCGAATAATGTCGCGCTGCTGTTTATAAACAGTTGAGAAAGCACAGTCGTTCATTGCTTGTTGCTTGCCAGGGACTCGATCGGTTCGAATTAAATTGTTCGCTGTTATACACTGTACCTGGTTCTTTCACGCCGACCGGCTTTAACCGCAGCTGGGACCGCTCAACGCTGATCGTGCCATCAACGATCGCGCTGCGTGTTAGCGTGGCGTTAGTACAGCGGCCGCATCACATCTCGCTGGATTCAAACTCTCATTCCTAGCATACACTTAATTAATTGTTGCACCATTCAGTACAACAAGTCTTGTAATCTTCGCAGTTAATATTTATTATTATCGACATACTGCAAGTAATACATAGTTACTCGCATCCTTTTTTCGATGCCTTTCGACGACTGTAGGCCTAATCATGTCAACGCTGTGTCTCAAAAAAGTATCCCCCGACATTTTCGACTGTAACTTGAAAATCAATTACCAGATTTTGATAATTTTTGAAAAAAAATACTCCGGACACAACTTGCCATCAAATGACTTTTCAGTCTCCCATTTCACCCAACGTTTGTTTTTCCACTACCTGGGGAGAGCACAACCAGCGAAGTATCATTTTTTATCCAATGCGATGTGATTTCTTAATTAACATAATGCGTAATAACACATTTTGTTCACATTTCTGACACTGTGGCTGACACTTCATTCAGTTGTCCATTTTTACGCGCGACAGCAAAATGCTTCGCGCGTCTTAGCCATCGTCTGTCCGTCCGTCCGTTCGTCACACTCGTGATCTGTATCAAAACGGTGCAAGCTAGGATCACGAAATCTTTACCGTGGGCTGCCCCAAGGTCTCTAGTTTATCGTGACAAAATTTCGTGTCATTGGGTGCAGGGGTTCCCCTCGAACGAGAGCGTCGAAGAAGGGTACCCCCTAAAAAGACGTCATTTTGCCGTTATTGGCTCGAATAATGTGAAAACGGTTGCAGATAGGTACATACATGCTGCTTATCATAACAAGCACTGGTGACAGGCTTTTGAGATTTATTAACATCGGTGACCTTTAATGACCTTGAACCTCCCCAAAAGGGGTTTTTAGTGAATTTTTCGCAATTTTTTGGATGCTGCGCACATTTCAACGCTGAATTGCGACGAAATGGCTGGAGATAGAGCAAGACAACCTGCACACGAAATTTTCAGCATTCAACGTAGATTTTAGCAGTCCAAGTCCCGACCCCCTATGTTCAAGGAGGCCGGCGCAGGCGGGCGTCAAAGACAGCTACCCCACTAAAAAGTTGATATTTTACCGCAGTTATCTCTTGTAGCGTGAAAATGGTTGCAGATAGGTACAGACATGCTGCTTATCATAACAAGCACTGGTGACAAGCTTTTTATTGCTGTCTACGTCGATGACCTTGAATGACCTTGAACCCTCAAAATAAGGGTTTTTAGTGAATTTTTCTGCGATTTTTGGCTGCGACACACAATTTAAGAGTGAATTGCGCCGAAATGGTTGTAGATAGATCTGGAAATTTTGCGCATGACATTTTTTAGCATAGAACGTACATTTTTAAGAATCTACAAGTAGTTATTTTACCGCTATTGGCTCGTGTAGCTTGAAAACGGTTGCAGATCGGCAGAGACATGCTGCTTACCATAACAAGCAATATAGTGACAAGCATTTTATTGGTGTAAACATCGATGACCTTAAATGACCTTAAATTTTTAAAATAGGGGTTTCAGTGTTTTTTGCAATTTGTGGCTGCGGCGTAGATTTCAAGAGTGAATTGCGTCAAAATGGATAGAGCTAAATCAAGACAACCTGCGAATAGGAACTGCTAAGGCTGTCGCGCGTCTCATGAGCTTTTCTCAAATTACTTGTTTAACTGCCTGCAGTAAAATTGCTTGAAGTGTTGGCCCACTATGCGAACACAGGCAAGTAGACGCTTTCTCCATTCATTGACAGCAGTATTGAAAGTGTTCTGCTCCAGACCAATCCAGGCTCTGTCAATCGCTTCTTGACTTCACAAACATTCCTAAAATTCGTTTGGTAGACACTAGACACACTGCTGCAAGACCTGCTGCTGGGGCCGACAAATTAGAATAGATAGAATTTATTGACGTTTTTTATTGTTTTTAACACGTATTAATCTTCCTGTGCTTTTCCCAGGTCGTGCAAAAGCAGACGTTGGGTGACGTGGAAACTAAAACATTTATTTAATAGCCAGTTGTATCGTAAATATTTTTGCCAAATATTATTAAAATCTGCTAAGTTTTGTTCAAGGCACGATCGATAATGTTGGGGATGTTTTTAAAAGTTTTTTTTTATTTTAACACATATTTCACTTGATCTCCTTTCCCTAGGTAGTGCAAAAGCATGCATTAAGTGAGGTGAAAAGCTAAACGGTTATTTGATGGCAAGTTGTGTCACGAATAACTGTACTAAAAATTATTAAAATTTGATAATTGGTTTTCAAGTTACAGTTAAAAATGTCGGGAATATTTTTTGAGACACAGTGTATGATCGACTTTCTACCTGTCTCCGATGCCTAGATCTCACTACGTCCCCAACCTGTGCTATTTTTAGCACTTGTGATCTATAAATTGCTCGACGACAGCAAAAAAAGATGTCGTCCACAGACCATCACGCTTTAGGCGAGATGTATGCGGCCGTCCACCTATAGGTCGCTATGCTGCATGCATGCCCACTGCGCGCCGCCCATAGGCCTATAGCGCGATCTGCCAGCCGTAAGAAACACAATAATGTGCCATTTGTGCACCATTTTCAGGAAGTTTTTAACGTCCTGTGACCTTTTGAGTTAAAAATCGACACAGTCTGCTATTGCTTTTGCTCTGTGGAACGTTCGCATCAAACAGGGGGAAAAGTGTAAAGAGCGAGACCGCGTATAGTAAAAGTTGTCGCTATACGCTCGCATCAGAAGACGGATAGGATAGCTATACGCATATACAGAGATCCTTAAGCAAACATACGGACGCATTGGATTGGTTTCAAGTATCCTTCTCGGTAATAGCATTACTGTTACATCTACGAAATCATTCGAGCGCTCGCTGAGCAAGAGTGCGAGACGTCCAATCACCCTTGTCAGCTCTTGACAAGAACACGCGCTTACTCCAGTATCTGTCTGTGTTAAGCGGTGCAAATAATGATGAAAAAGACGTCGGTATATCTTTGTTTCACATACGTAACGTGTTGTAGTAGCTATAGGCAAGCCACTTGTCAACCAGTACAATGATGCGTCAACCACTTAAAGGTCGAGAGATCTCCAGACCACTCAACAGTAATATCGGCATACAGTGGCGTAATCGTGTGGCACGTGACGCCCTTGGCAAACAAGTGTCGACTTCGTAATTTTGGAATTATATGTAATCGGTCACACTGTCACACTCATGCCATCAAATCAAAATATATTTTAAAAGCGCGTACAGAACGACGTAACTAAACTAAACTGAAATGAACTAAACTGAACTGACATGGTTTAGTTTTTGACGAACTGACTAATAGGTAAGCAGTAATGCATTACAGTAGGCACCGTCTAACGGCATGCGTGACTGGGCGCACACGTACGCGTCAGCCAATGACGAATAAACTCGTCCTGCTCGCCCATTGGTCAGTTTGTCACAAACTAAACCGTGCCAATTTAGTTCGGTTCAGTTACGTCGCTCTGTACGCGCCTTAAGTATGCGCCACTGCATGCAAATGCCAAAAAGTATCAATTTCTAACTTCGCAGAAATAGTCGAAATGTATGTATTTTTTGCAGTGCCGATTTCAACACGGCGATTAGGGCCTATTTGATTGCAAGTGACTTTAATCTGTGAGTTTTGTGTTTTGGTAGTTTCTGTAACATCTAACGTCGTGTGGTTTATCAATGAATCCACCACTGTCGTCCGTTATTCGCCCATTGTATCTTTGAGCCTAAATTTTACCTCACTTTTTGACCTTTACTGAAAAAAAACAAATTTAATTAAAACACCAGTACGCAGATATTTTTTTATGTCAAATTCACTTTCTGAAGATGTTTTGTCTTAATTTTTGAACTCGTCTCTAAGTAAGTAGCCTTTAATTCGCAGTCGTCATAGGCTAATAATTCATTAGTATCAGCGAATCTAATTCGGTCATTATGTAAGCATTACAGCTTTAAATTAAATTACTTATTTTTCAAACAATCATCTAGACGACACATACAGATTACCAGACAGATCGACTCCAAAAGTTTTTAGGTTAAAAATAACTACGTGACATAAAAATGTGCTAATCATTTCCAGCAATCTGTTACAAACCTCGGTAGAAGCTTTTGTGCACACAACAAAAATTAGTAGAAGAAATGAACAGCGGAAAGTCTCCATCTTATGTCGCTGCTTAATCCACTTCATAGAATCATTGTCAAGCAGATAATAGTCACTCGCTGAGAAACGCTTTAAATAGTGTCCTCAGTTGGCAGCCTTGAAAAGCTGGCGGCCCGGCGTCTCAGCACGCTACAGCTGCTGCTACGATGATGCTATAGCACGGCGCCCAGCAATATACACTGCGTGGTAATCTCTGCAAAGGCAAGCCGAGAAGCGACATATTAGGCTGGGTCTAGTGCGGTACGGAAGGCTGCATTAAATTTAAACTGGCAAGTGTTCAGTGGGCAACGGGTTGTAAAAAGTGCTATAACCTACTAAACATCGTGCAAATTATATTTTGTAATATGTAATTTCGATAGAGTTCAGCCAATTTTCATTTATTTTATGTGTACTTTTTTAACATTATGGCGAATACAAAACAGGCTTGGGACATGTTCAAACCGACAATAGCACACCCGTGCGGGGCTTCACCGCAGTCCGCCTATCAGAAACAGTAACTTACTGATATAGGCTACGAAATGCATAAAAAATATACATAAATTATTATTTCCGCAAAACTCGCAAAAATTTCAGGCGCAAATTAAAAATCGCACTGATTATTTGACCGGCAGCCGGTCAAATAGACTGTAGACTATCTGACTCCCGGATTTTGTAAAAGAATTTTTACCGGTAATTTCTCAAGATTGCCGGGAATTTTCATTTACCGAACGGGGATATACTAACTTTCGATGTGCAGTGGCGGATTCATGGGGCAATCGAGTCATGCCTTACCCTTCTTTAGTCATATGCATTCTTCTTCGAAGCAGCACGTGAACACGATAAAAATATTAAAGACGAAATGGGCTTATTCAAACGGAATTGCGGATATACCGGGTATTGCAAATAATTGCCAAAACACTCTTAGCATCAGAGGAGCTGCTTTAAGCCTCGTCATTTGCCGCGCTCGCCATGTCCCTCTCTTTCTAGCTTCTGGATCCGCCGGTGTCATATAGCCAAACTTATGTGACTAGCGTACACGAACGTTACACAAGACAGACGAAAAAACAAGCAGTAAGGCAGCATACTCTGGCACGCACATGGCGCGGGAAAAATGTGAACGCTTACTACAATACCGGTATTTGGTTTATTTGTTTGTTGCCTCCTGTGTTATTTGAAATCGTCCCGTTGTTTTCGTTGTTTTCGCGTTGTTTTGAGTGTTTTTGTTGCAGTGCTTATGTTGCAGACCTACTGTTAGCTAACGAAGCGTGGAGCCCGATTCTTATAACTGCATCGCAGTTTATCGACGTTAATTCTGTTGCGTAGGCCCTATTGCTGGCTCAGCAACAAGAAGCTCAGGCTGCCCAGCTGTCACTAAGATAGCCGACCATACTGGTTGTCAGTGACCTTCGAGATCATCCAAGGTCAATAATTTTTATGTAATATGAAAGGGCGTATGTTACTTCCTCTTAGTGATTAATAGTAACCTTGGTCCTATCTCTCACCGTTTCGGAGTTTCCGAGATACGGCCACTTATAGCTTGAAACTTTCCATTGAAAATTGCGGCCAAACCGCTGCAGATAAATACATGGTTACTATTGGCAGCCTATAACAAGTCGCCAGCGCCGTATCCGATAGTACCATCGCCGACCCCTTACAACTTACGGTTTAGCTACAATATCGCACTATTTGCATACCATATGACTCTACAAAGTCATCCAAGGTATTGACCTTGGATTTTCCTGTCATTTGAAGGCATGCAACTTTCTGTTAGTGATCATTAGCAACCTAGGCTTTGTGTAAATCGATTTTAATGACTTTAACTGTATAAAAATCGAGTTATAGATTATTTGATTGAAACGATATATGATAAAGATTCCAGCTGTTACTAATATAGATGAATGCACCAAAGCTGATACTGGTGTAGGAGCAGCTATCGCAGCAGGTAATCAGCTAGAATAGGGAATTTAAGCTCTTTTAGTTATGGCAGCAGTTAAGATGTTGATGATGACACGTTTAGCCACAATACATCGGTTACGGACGACGACGGACGGACGGACAAACGACAGCCGTACCACAAGCTTGACCGTTAGTCCGTTACTCAAGTAGGCTACGGTCGACTAAAATACATTATGCTGTATGGATCTGCTCTACAAGCTATTCATGGTGACCACTGAAGTGTGTCGATATGGTCTTGACGTCATCTTGTCGCTACTGATGTTTTACCTGATGTTGACACTATTCGACTGCGGGCCTGCGGCGCGCGGCGCGGAGGCAGCCGAGTTTAGTCACGTGCGTCTGTTTATCAACAAACGCACGTTCGCGGCATCAGCTGATTATCAGCTGATCGAAACACGATTCCAGTTATGACCGGATGTCGACTTCCAGCTAATCGTCGACCGACAGAATAGTCCTCGTATTCTGATCGCCGTCCCTTCGCGTACAACATCAACCTGCTGCTCGCGCCGAGATCACCGTGCCGACACTCTACGTGTTCAACGCGGTAGCAATCATCAAGCCAGGGGCGGCGGTGGGCGGGGGGTCCAGAGGTCCGGATCCGCCTAGCTTCCAGCAGGACGACTCATAAGATTCGCGCAAATTCGAGTTTTTTTGGGGTGGATGAAGCAGGGGGGGTAGCGGCAGAAAATCGACAACTACTCGACTTGGACCCCCTAACTCTGAAAATTTGGCGCTGCCCCTGCATCAAGCCACACGCCATGCAACATCTTGCCGCTGATTTCAAATCATACGACGTAGACATTGCTGTCATTAAAAAGACCCGTCTGATAAAGAAGCACGATGATTTGCTATCAGCGACTACTTTCTGTTCTGAAATTCGACGCCTCCAATAGACAGCATTATGAGATTGATGACTGTCTGGAGGATAACAGGGAAGATTATTAGAACTACTATCATGTTAATTACATGTGATCGCGTATAATGGAGTTTTTACAATTTTAGCTTTAGCTCCATAGAGTGTTTTGTGTTTTTGTAAAGGTTAAACTTCCTGTTTTTTATTGTAAAGTTAAGCTTACCATTCCATTACTATATGTGTTTGTGTGCATTTTGCTTGAAAAGGCCTTCCCCAAAATGACCTCTATTGTGTCGGGTGGGACGTTAAACCCAAGCCACTCACTTACTCACTTAGGCGGCGATAGTAATTTGATGCTGAAAAGCAACGAGGAGGCAACGGCCAGGGCACAGGAAGGGACAATATTTTTTTGTGTGTGGGCCAAATGTCGACCTTTATTCAGTTGTTGTGTTCATCGAAATGATGCAGCGGGGTCCAGGGGCAAAGGCCGCAGAGCCCATGCAGGGGGCTAGGGGGCTAGGAGGTAGGGG
>Ga0209367_1012174_pt1 | contig 11300 bp, 8 predicted proteins | sample WorMetLIZISLAND2_FD_187412 | JGI IMG/M metagenome (GOLD analysis project Ga0209367, IMG submission 187412) | Marine gutless worms symbiont microbial communities from Max Planck institute for Marine Microbiology, Germany - Olavius geniculatus... ... | reverse complement strand
GTGCTTATATAGTGACAGCAAAAGTTTTTACTTGCTCTTTGGATAATGCTAAACAATCTTTTTATCGGGCGTTTAATTCATTATTTGGCAAGATTGGTCATATCGCGTCCGAAGATGTCATTGTACAATTGCTAAAAACTAAATGCCTTCCAGTGTTGTTGTATTGTTTAGAAGCTTGCCCTCTAAAGAAATCTCAGCTTAATGCCGTTGATTTTGCCCTCAATTGTGCCTTTAGAAAAATTGTGTTGTGTAACATGTTTAAGGATGTGGCAATGAAAGAACTGTTGGCTATTGAGAACAATGCCAGTTATTAGTTTGTTTTTTAGTTAAGTTGTTTATTTTTTCTATCATCTTGTATTTTGCTGTCAGTGTTCTGACGAATAAAGTTGTATATACAAAGCTAGCACATAGGTACTGCATGAGTTGGGGTAACAACAAAAGTTGTACAAATGTTTTACATGGCTTTTCAGATCAGGTTAAAACTAAAAAATGCACTCGCAAAAGAATATAAAATCGACAGATTCTAAATGCATCTGACAGGATATGGTCCTCAACACTGATTAAACAGCTTTTGGCTACTGGCTAAGAATATAACACTCACAGTACGGTAGATAAATATCCCATTTAATAGTAGGAATTACACCACGGTGGCAAAAAAACACAAAGCAAACACAACAAAACGTTTCCGCTGAACATCAAGAAGCAATAACAAACCGTTAGAAGATGGTGGTGAAGCATTAATCAGAAGCCTAGCTTGGTACAGAGGCTCATATTCCTGCAGTACAAAAATCAACATACTTATGTGTTCAAAACGACTGTAATATTCTCATTATGTTAATAACTAACAACAGAACTAATGGATTTAACACAAAATAACAACTCCCAAACAAGACACGTCGTCACTATGCCCTTCAGCATAATCACTTAGACTTAAGACTGCTGGAACATTAAGGGACAAGTGATCTACTAGACAACAAAAATAAAATCTCATGAGAGCTGATAAATGAGTATGCAAAATACACAACACAAAACAATAACAGCCATTGTAATAGAGCCTATGTCTATATTGCAAATGAACAATGAACATGCTTTTACTTTTATTTAACTGTCCCACTGCTCTGGAGTTACTCGTGGTTTGGCCAGACGCCAAAAGGTAATTTTTATAACCGTTACCGTTACAGATAGATTGGCACCAGGAATAGATACATCTTATACAAAATTCTCCCTGATCAATCACCAAAGAAAGATCACTGAGAGTTGCAAAACCTGTTGTGACCACAAAAAACTATACAAATACACAATACATTGACAGCACCAATGTCAGTGCTTTAGAGACAGAGAAGCAATGAACTAAATGACAAGTGCCAGAAACTGACGAACCATGAGCTGACGCGTGAAGCCGTCATTGGGGTTAATACAGAATCGCTTTCGCTGGACAAAGTGGAATGCATCTCTAACAACAACAAGCACAGCCATTTGTCAGTCTTCAATAATTTTGCACTATAATTTATAACACATGCTGTTTCAGTGGTCACTTTTCAGGTAATCATAGCTGGACTAACAAATTTTCACTAGACTGTCAGTCTCCAATGATCACTATACTGAGAATCATCATGGGGCATGCCACAACTCTCTATATCAGTTCAGTTTGGTTTCTTTTCATTTCATGGCTCTTGAGCCTGGGCTACACAAACTTGCTATGTTGTCTAATACCCTTAACAGAGCAGCAGCACAAATTGTGAGCTTGTTTCTGAGCTGTTAGGTCTTAAGTAAATAATGATGAATATTTAATAGTAAGGAATTCCAAACTGTTATCCCGCTGCATAGAAAATAAGAAGGCTATAATATATTGTCAAGTTGAAGAAATATTGTGACAGAACAAGATGACTGCATACAAAGATGAATGAAATTAGTCCATAGCCTCAGACACATCACCGCGTTTTATTCAGATGTCCGATCCATCAATCTAGTTCCCATCAGCATGTGTCACAACCCAGTTCATGCAATCTTCAAATACAACAAGTCCGCCATAACATGTCACTTTCGATGGTCATGCCAACTATTTCTCTGGATAATTTGTTAAGACATTTTTCTTTTCTATTTCACAGTACTAATGTAGAGAGTACATAATAAGCTGTTCTGGCATTGCTGATGCACTTCATAACAACACAGACTTAGATTTAGGTCATCCCGTGTTGTAGACACATTGGGCCACACTTTTTGATGCCTTTATACAGATGTAGGCACTCCAATTGACATTTTACTTACTGAATTACTTCTGGATTATAACAGACAAGTAGAAATCTTACTGAAATGACTGGACTTAATTCCACTTCTTTGCAAAGTAAGCATCACCAGCCTCCGTTCTGCTTTGGGCAAAACTGATGATGAGTATCAGTAATGTCATCAAAAGAGTATTCTCTTCTAAGCTGGTTAGTGCCTAAGAACGTAATCTTACTCGTATTTGATGTTATATCTTTCCATGATGTACGCAATGACAAGAGTGGCACTGCACAACACAGTTTTCAACACACAAAACATTTGACTCGTGCCCATACATTATACAAAAATATATTCAGACAACACAAAAATTATAACAAACATAATATTGCAGAAGTTACTTTCAGTGCTGTTCAAAGGAAAACTAGCCTGTGAAAAGTCCAGCCACAAGCCACAACAATTCTAGAAACTTTAATGCCTGTTATTGGAACATCAAGTAACTCCAGATAAGTAGGCCACTTAAACAAAAGCTGCAAATACTGTACAAACAGAATCAACACGAGATATATCGTACCTTCGAGATATACCGGTATTACCATGCACAAGTGCCTTGCCTACAATAGCACTTATATATTCACATAACAGTCTGTGTCATTTGATCTCAGTAATCAAACTGACTCACAAATAATAAAATATAAATAAAAATAAATCACTGTGCTAGCCAAAACCATGGCAAAACATGCATGCCAATATAAACAGCTATCTGATAAAGAAATTTCCACACTGGCTTTCCCCACTGCTTCAATTATTTATCAGCAGTAATGTGTTTTCAAAAAAGTGAAAAAAAGCAGGCTCATATCCAGAAACACGTAACACCCAATAACAAGCAATTTGGGCATAGCTCACGAGATGCGTGACAGCCTATAGCAATTCCTGTTCGCAGGTTGTCTTGGTCTATCTTCATCCATTTCGTTGCAATTCATTGTTGAAGTGTGTGCTGCTGCTGAAAATTGCAGAAAATTGACTAAAACCCCTATTTTGGGGGTTCAAGGTCGTTCAAGATCATTAATGTTGAATCATTAAAAGCCTGTCAGCCGTTATTGTTACGGCAAGCAACAAGTCTATGTCTATCTGCAAGCGTTAGATAAGCCAACAGCAGTAAAATAACGATCTTTCACGGGGGTACCCCTCTTCGATGCCTGTGTGCAAAAGCCCTGACTCTAGGGGGTTGAGATTTGAACTGCTAAAATCCACATTTAATGCTGAAAATTTCGTATCTTGGTCTATTTCAAGCCATTTCGGCACAATTTACTCCTAAAATGTGTGTTGCAGCCCAAAATTGCAAAAAAATTACTAAAAACCCCCATTTTGGGAATTCAAAATCGTTGATCTTGATGTCAATCAAAAGGGTGTATATTGTATAGGACTTCCTATTAGTGATTAATAGTAACCTAGGCCCTACCTCGCCCCGTTTCTGAGATACGGCGACTTATTGGCTCAAAACGGCCAATTTTTTCAACCCCCTCTCATTTAGCACCCTCGATCGGGGTGACCCCTTTCGAATCTTGGGAAAAGCTTTACGGATCCTAAAACTAGAGTCTTCATGGCAGTCCATGGTGAAGATTTCGTGATCTTAACTTGCATTGTGTTGACACAATACTAGAGTGTGAGGCGGACGAATGCACGCCTCGACAATGGCTAAGACGCGCGAAACATTACATGCTGTCACGTATAACAAGTCGAGTTTTACTCTAAATGGTTTTCTCTAAATGTTCCTGGCCATTCCAAAAATGTCATACGTATTTCTCAGACAAAAAAATTTCCCTACAGCAGATAACAGAAGAAAAAAGTTAAATGATACATGTTGATGATTCAATGCAAAAAATACAAAAGGAAATAAATGATAAAAAAATACAAAAAGGAATTATGCATCCATCACAGCAAAAACAGTGACACTTTTACGAATCAAAAAATATAGTATCCATTAATCCTGAAAATAAACTATCGTGAAATATTTAAAGCACAGAATTGCAGGTTCTGCATCTGAGGTCTGCATCTTCAACGTAAAAAACAAGTATCAGTAAACAAAAGTGACTCTTACCGTTGGAAGCAAAGCATTCATCGAGGAATATCTTCACCTGCATCAAAAACCAACAGCAAGCATCGAAAGTAATGAACAAAAAAATGTCCACCTAAAAAACAAAACTTTTTCCACACCAAAAACTACCAAAGGCACTCAGTGCTGAAAACCTAGCAATGTTCAAGAATGTCAACCACCTACTTCACAGTAGGACGTCTGGCAGTCAACATTTCAAATACAAAGTAAAAACCATTACACCAAGAGGCAACTACTAAGTCTTACTACCTATGAACTGAATAGCAACAGATACCGGCTGAAAAGACTTCAGTATGTTTTCAAGTGGATGATCGGCAATGTCTAGCACCAGATATCTGTTACAAATACAGAGCAGAGCTAATTTTAAAAAATACATATGGCAGCCACAATAAAATACGTAAAGCTCCTCTGCTCCTAGCATTTATTATAGCTGTTGTCACCATTCATATAACCTCAGAAACATAAGTTTAATTAGGGATGTTAACGAGACTCACTCACTCGAAAAAAATTCTTGATCTCGAGAATTACATTTCTCGCCTGTCGAAAATTCCAAGAATCTGAATAAGACACAGTAGAGCCTTTTGTTCAGCAGTGAGTCGCAGTCGATCATTTATGACAGTTCACCAGTCAGTCGATGGTAACTGAGTTGGGCGAGATGAAGCAGGCGGCCCCCCTCCCTGTCCTCAGCGCAGCGTGGAGTGTTTCATGGACTGACCATGCGGGCCGTTTTCAAAGCCATCGACATTCCCATTTGATGTAAACTTAGATAACGCTTGCTGCAGAGACTGGCAGTGCTCACTAAGAGCACCCACCTTCATTGGCCCACAATACCTGCTGAAGTTTCTCAGTCACAGTATCTTGGTCTGCACCACGGGTCTACGCTGACACCGCCAAGTGCCTGTAAGTTGCACGCTGTTGTCACTGTAGCATGTGCTGTCTCTCTAATAGATATACCATTTGTGTTTGATAGTCAATTAGTCTCTAGTGACTGATGGCTCAAATTCACATCTCCCCCACTGCCTTGTGTGGTGTTGCCTGCCAAATATTTGCGGACACCGGATGCATCTGCTTGTGGATGCAGATCCGCAGGATTATTTTGCAAATGTGAACTGACGTACATCGCGTTCCATGACAAGTGTATTATTTTTTCTAACAACTGCTAACAGAGTTGGGAAAACATGTTCAATTTTTGTCCTGATAAGCAAAATGCTAAAGCCCTTTGGCCTTTATTGCCATTATTTTACTAACTACTAACTACTACAGTAGTTACTAACTACTGGGTAAAATACTACTATGCCTATTCAGTGCGGACGCAAACTGACAGCCGACACAATATTTCTCCTGTTGTGGATGCGGATCCTTGGTCAAAATACGCGGACTGACGTGGACTCAACATTTCAGGATCCGCACATCTCTGGTGTCCGCACATCAAGGGCATGCCTGCAAGCAGAGGACGACGATGTTGTGCCTGGGGCGTTCACGCAGTGCCCATGATGATGGGCGTGTCTTTTCTGCATGCATTAAAAGCACGGACCCCTTGATGATTAAGGTCAGTCATCGAGTTCTCCTCAAGTCTCGGGAACAGAAATTCTCGTATTGAGAATCAAAATTCTCAAAAATTAACATCCCTAAGTTTAATAAAATAACAATCCAGTAAGACACAGTTGTGATGACAACTGCCAATACATACACTGTGTCCGGAAAAAAAACATCCTGGACATTTTCGATTGTAGCTTAAGGAAGAATTATCAGATTTTAATAATTTTTGACAGAAATATTTTTGAGACAACTGGCCATCAAATGACCATTTAATTTCCCACCGCACCTAATGCGTGTTTCTGCACTACCAAGGGAAAACAGAACCAACAAAATATTGTATTTTTGTTCAAGGGAGAATTATCACTTAACGAAAATAAGACATAAAACACATTTTTTCACATTTCTGTCACTTAGGCTGACAGTTCATCCATTTGTCCGTTTTTCAACTGCTTACAATAAAAACGTTCAAAGTGTCAAGACGACAGGCACAGAGATGGTTTCTCCTTTCCTTGACATCAGTGTTAATGATGTTCTGCTCCAGACCAATCCGGACTTCACCAGTCACTTTTTGGATTCATCAGGTTATCTGGTTGACACAGTGCTGCACGACAGTCAAACCTTGTAATCAACTGGCTGCTAGGGGACACAGGTCCAAAGATATCAAATTTATTGAAGTTTTTTCGTTCATTTCAATGCACATATCGCTTGTTTGTTTTAGTTTTCCCAGGTAGTGAAAAAGCACACATTAAGTGAGGTGGGAACTAAAATGGTCATTTGATGGGCAGTTGTGTCAAAAATGTTTGCACCAAAAATTATTAAAATTTATTAATCCTTCTTCAAGTCACAACCGATAATGTTGGGATGTTTCTTGATGTATTTTTGTTCATTTCAACCCATATTTCGTTGGTTCAGTTTTCCCTAGGTAGTGCAAAAGCGGACATTGGGTGAGGTGGTAGAATGGCCAGTCATTCAATGACCAGTTGTGCGAAAAATATCAGTGCCAGAAATTATTGAAATTGGTAAACCCTTCTTCGAGTGACAGTCGATAATGTTTGGGATGTTTTTTTCCGAACACGGTGTATAATGATAATCTCAATAACGTGTAATTTATTGACAGCTACTTGTGTGGCGTAGCGGTAATGCGTCTGATCAAATCAACAAAGTTACTCTATGCCGGGCTGGGTTAGTACTTTGATGGGTGAATGCCAGCAGGCACGTAAACCATCTCTGTATGTAACTAGCCGCCTAGGTCAACTCAGCCTTCCATCCCTCTGGGGTAGGTAAATTGAGTACCAGCCTATCTGGCTGGGGTTAAGGCGGGGTGCGTTCACCTGTGTGATCCCATACAGCAGGGGACGCTCCATAGCTCTGAGATGGGCTTCCCATTAAGAGCTATATCACCACCTTTAACTTTTAACCTTTTAAAGTACTTATATTCAGCTGGCATTACTTCTGCCTGCTGTACCCATCAGAACACCCGCCAACTTGCAACTTCAGTGGTATCTCAAATGTAAAGCTTCTCACTTGTGTGGTTCTCAATGTCAAGAAATCCTGAAAAGACAGCAGAAAACTGACTGAAGATTTGAAAACAGCATGCCAAAATTAGCCAATTGTGTGCTATAACCTATAAAAAATAACATAAATACCAATAAAATCCATACACATTCAGTTTCTAGTAGTCTTTTGGCTACTCTTTCAGTGTCAGAGCATAATCCAAATATTAATCCTTCATATTAACATTCACATTATGTCACTATTCAGAAACGTATAGCACAATATAAAACAATCAAGAGTCATCAATCTTTCATGACCAGTTTCACACATGTATAGGCCTATAGAAATGCTACTTGAGTATATGACAGCAAATACCGGAAATGTTCTGGGAAGTTGACTCGAATGAACACATCTTTGCCTGGCTGTTTGACACAGACGATATGGGTGATGCCAACGTTCTGAAGCTGTGTCAGCTACAACAATATATCAGCAACAAATACATTATTGATTAGTGCACAAAAACTTGAGAAACTCACTTCTGAATCACAGTGATTAAGAACAAACATCAAAGTTCAATATACTACATCAAATTAAAATCCAATCTACTTCTACACAAATTCTACATACTGCAGAGTTTGACAGTGCCCTTATAATCTGTGACCATCAGCGCAGCTAAAGCTATTACTTAATGATATTTACAAACAGATGTAATCTACTAAAACAAAAACGAGAACTGTCCTTACTGATGCTAAATACTGACCATTTCCAGAATTATTTCAGCGGAATATTCCTTGGAAAATTTGCAACAAAACTGCCATCCCATATTCAAAATTATATGACATTCATTTTAATTTGGCCAATGACAACAAAACAGTTCACCACATCTATTTGAACTGTATGACACTAACAATTCATACCAACCTGGGATCTGTTGGCCACAGCATATGGACCCAGATATAGACCAGGAATTATTTCCTAAATAAACAACAATCAAAAACTAAAATGCATAATAATTATCTCCTTTACCTAACATTTGTATTTTTAGCAATCAATAAATCAATAAAACCTAAAATGCGGCATATTCTTTGCACAGCATAAACATTAGATCTGCAACTTTCAGACTGTCAGTGCCTGCCCTCTAAATATGCCTAAAACTCAACTTCTGACAACAGATATCCTTATTTCGCCTCAAGGGCAGCCACAAACACAATTAAAACTGTAACAAGACAAGCACACACACAGAGAAACAGATTTTTTTTTAAAATAAAAGAACTGTAGAATGCAACCAAACACACACACGCACATCCACACACCTACACATAGTCCTATGCTAAAAAACAGAGTTCTAAACATGCATTAAAAGCAGATTAGAAAATTGGCAATCACCAATAACCGTTCAATAAATGCACAATGTCTTCTCTCAGCCAATTGTTTTATCCCATCAAGCTTCACACAAATTCTTAAGTAATCCAGACTGCTGCGATCACATGCACCAAATATCTTGTACAAAGCCCTGTTTATGCAACTCTCAAAGACATGAACATTAGCTGCAGATAACAATGTAGCTTCAACCACATATAAAATAGATGGTAGACAGTAGGATTTCAGAAGTTCAATAGTGACCATTTCAGAGTTCACAGCTTTGGATTTGGAGTAGATACAACTAGAAATTTGGAGCAAAGCCCAACGTGAGTCCGCCCGGCGCCCTAAGTCCGATTGGGGGAAACTGAAAGGGAGGGGTAAAGAGCGGAGAGAATTTCCCCGGCATCAAAGTCACGGCGGCCCGAACTCAAATGCATTGGTATACGCCAAACGCACTTTGTTGACATAGGGTAGGTCAACATTAACGCTTATAACTTTGTTCGTAGTGGACAGAATTTCACAAAATTTGTTTTGTTCAACGCCAAAAGGATCGCACTCGTCAACGCCGTTTAGATTTTGTCGCTATCTTCATCGGCTCCAGAGACATTTGCGCTCAAACTCGAAAGTTGTCGTAAATCGCACAGATTTTTGAACGTTTTTTGCCCTCACAAATTTTAAGGGGGGTGGTGCCCCCAAAATTTGTACTGGCGTTAACACCCCAACTCAGAGCTGCGTCAAATGCCAAAGTTCCGTCGGGCTACACCCCCTAACTCTGAAGTTATAAGCGCTAATTTATTACATTTTAAGCCAATTTTTGACCCCCCTTTGAAAAAAAGTTGTAAGGGAAGCCCCCGTTCCCGGTGGGAAGTACGCTAGTAAGACTTGGTCATTCTCTAGCGCGTGTAAAAATTTGGGGGCGCAGCACCCCCTACGGGCCGAAATATGATCTTCCGAAAAATGCGACTTAGGGTAGGTCAACATTAACGCTTATAACTTGGTTCGTAGTGGACGGAATTTCACAAATTTTTTTCTTCAACACGGAATTAACCATATTTGATAACGCCATTTAGGTTATGTCGATATCTCTATCCAGTTTAAAGATATTTGCGGTCAAACTCGAAAGTTGTCATAAAACGTACTAAATTTTGGACGTTTTTTGCCCTCCCAAATTTTAAGGGGGGTGGTGCACCTAAATTTCGTACTTGCGTTAACACCCCAACCTAGAGCCATGTCAAGTGCCAAAGTTTTGTCGGGCTACACCCCCTAACTCCGAAGTTATAAGTGTTAAATTATTGCATTTTAAGCCAATTTTTGACCCAACTTTGAAAAAAGTTCTAAGGGGAACCGCTGTCCCCGGGGGAGGTGCGCTAGCAAGACTTGGTCATTCTCTAGCGCGTGTAAAAATTTGGGGGCGCAGCACCCCCTAGGGGCCGAAATATGGTCTTCTGAAAATTGCGCTTTAAGGGGTACGATTTCACATTTAAATCTCCAAGGTCACTGGACCAAACTTCACCGTACTTGTTTTGCCTAATGCAGGAGGAATCGCCATACATGGAATGACTATCTGATTTTGAATATCTTCATCCGTTTCGAAGATAATCGCCGCCAAACTTCGAAGTTGTCCGAAATCGGGCCAAATTTTGCATGTTTTTCGCCCCCAAAATTTTTTTGGGGTGCGCCCCACAAAATTTTGGACCGGCATTATAAAATTCGGCCTAGTACTGACCATCGTGCAAAATTTCAAGCCGGTCGGCCCACGCATCTCGGAGATCTCGCGTTGACAAAAAAATAAAACTAGAAATTTGGGGCACAGCCCAACGTGAGTCTGCCCGGCGCCTTAAGTCCGATTCGGGGAAATTAAAGGGAGGGGGGTTAAATTTTTCCGGCATCAAAGTCACGTAGCCCGAACTCAAATGCATTGGCATACGCCGAACGCGCGTTGTCGACTTAGGGTAGGTCAACGTGAGCGCTTATAACTTTGTTCGTAGTGGACCGAATTTCCCAATTTTTTTTTGTTCAATGCAGAAAAGATCGTTCTCGTCAATGCCGTTTAGATTTTGTCGCTATCTTCATCGATTCCAGAGATAATTGCAGCCAAACTCGAAAGCTGTCGTAAAACGTACTAAATTTTGGACGTTTTTTGCCCTCCCAAACTTTAAGGGGGGCGGTGCCCCAAACTTCGTACTTGCGTTAACACCCTAACCTAGAGGCGCGTCAAGTGCCAAAGTTTTGTCAGGCTACACCCCATAACTCTGAAATTATAAGCGCTCCTTTATTGCATTTTAAGCCAATTTTTGACTCCCCTTTGAAAAAAGTTTTAAGAGGGCCCCCGCCCCCAGTAGGGGGTGTGCTACTAAAAATTGGTCATACTCTAGCGCCTGTAAAAATTTGGGGGCGCAGCACCCCCTAGGGGCCGAAATATGGCCTTCCGAAAAATTTGACTTTGGTGGGTAAACATTAGCCGCGTAATCTCTGATGTTAGTGGACTGAAGTTCACACAATTTTTTTTATTCAACGTGGAATTAACTGTATTTGATAACGCCGTTTACCGCTTGTCGATATCCCTATG
>Ga0209367_1012172_pt1 | contig 11301 bp, 8 predicted proteins | sample WorMetLIZISLAND2_FD_187412 | JGI IMG/M metagenome (GOLD analysis project Ga0209367, IMG submission 187412) | Marine gutless worms symbiont microbial communities from Max Planck institute for Marine Microbiology, Germany - Olavius geniculatus... ... | reverse complement strand
GGACTATTTCTATTCTCAGTATCTCTCATTTCATTTTTCTTTTAAACATTTAAGTTCTTTTTAGTTTATGTGCTAGATTAAACTGACAGTGTGTTTGTCAGTTTTTGAGTGCAAATTTTTCATTGTAATTGTAATTGTAATTGTCATTTTCGTACAACTGTTTTATTACCGTAATGCGGGCCGCTGCAGTCTGCGCTGTGAATTTAGTTTGTGGCCGTTTTTGAGTTTTGACAACAAAAGTGACTAAGCTGTTTAGGCCTACTGTTGTTTAGTTTGCCAGAATACTCTGAGAATGACGCTTCATCAACTATATGAGTATCACATTTAATTTTTTTTATTTTGTAATATATAATAAAACTTGAACCGTCGTTTAAACGAAAATAGTCAATTAAACTTCTACCAGAGTTTGTTCAAACAATTAACAAATTAAACGATTGTAGCATCTCTATATATGCCAGCCGGATAGATAACTATTCTATGCTGAGTTCTCAGTGGTTTTGTGTTTTTCGGAGATTATATGTGTTTTTAAGCAGTTAATAAACAGACATTTTGGAGGTGATTATTAAAATGCATTAAACTCAGTAAAATAGCAAGATGCTAATAGTAATATGACGTTAGTATTCTCAGTAATTCACATGCTTGTAAAGTGGGGTGTGGTCTCATGGGCGGGGAGGGCGTGGTCGATTAGTTAGCCTTGAATGTCATCACTCATTTGTAATAGTTATAGGCATTAAATCTACCTGGTCATGAGTTCAACTCACTGCAAGTTCATGAATTGCTGTTTAGACGGTTAATTATATGCAGTTACTTTTGAGCCCAGACTGTTATTCTTTTTGCAAAACGGGCGTGGTTTGTAAGGGCATCTACAGGTTGGAAAGTTACTGTCTTTGGTGATGCCGTTTGTCTGTCACCTTAGAACAGTTAAAGTAAATAATGGTTTTTCTGTATTGTAAGATAATGAAATGGGTCCACGTTAGATGCATATTATGGGTTGCTGACATTTCTATTAACATTTTATGAGAGTTTGATGTTACTCTGATGTGTTTTATGTTTGTAGAATGTTACAGAATAGATAACTTCAAACAAATACATGATTTAAGATTCTTGGAGGGGTAACAAATGTTGTTCACAGATATGGCAGGTAAGGTAAAAATTGTTGATTTTTTTCAAGTATTAAGCTGCATGCTTGATGACAGTTGTAGATTTCGTCACAGAATTGTTAATACTCATAGCACTAAAATCAGTTTTTTATGATAGTGCTACTACTTTTGTTATTCGCAGTGTCTATGATCACGAATTCGTGATCATAGTCCGGCGATTGCCTATGATCATGGCAACCACGGTATTGGCTAGCTATTTTTAGAACATCGCTGGGCATGGGCATAGATTAGACAGGTGGCGTTAGATAGGTGGCGCTAGTGGTTAGGGTTAGTTATTGCAGCTTATTCAGTTTTGTTAGCTATTAAATTTTTAGCATGCAAATTTAAGGATATATTTTGTACAATTATGTAGCGATAGATGTACACCCAAATTAAGGTTGCAACATTGGCTATGAATTCGAACCTAGTGCTGCCAGGCTTGACTGGCCGACTGGTATGAAGGCGTGATACCTTGGCATTGTACCTTGCTGAGGTTGATCTCATCAGTTGCTAGCTGCCGTGATCACAGCTGCCGTAAGAGGCTGCCTACGGCAGGCAGTATGCCATGAGGCATGAGGCATACTGCCTGCCGTAGGCAGACTCTTACGACAGTTGTGATCATAGGCAATCGGCGGCGGCGATCCCGAATTCGTGATCATAGCATCGGTCTTTGTTATTATTATTTATTATTATTACTGTACGTATGTGTGTTTTTTGTTTTATGTTAAGGAATAGCTGCAGACGATGTCAACAGCCTGCTGGAAATATTTGAAAAAGGTTTGTACAACAACTGTACATATTGATTTACATATCGTTGCTTGTGCATGTATTTTAATCTTTTTGTATTTTATGCACAGCGATACATGCTTTAGCCACTTTTTATATCTTTTATTGCATTATAGGCTGAGCTGTTGCATTGTTGTGACTTATTTGTGTACATTTTAGTCACTCCTTTACTGACTGATTTCATTTGTGCACTATGCTTAAACTGTTCAGTGTATTTATTCATCATTTGGCAGATACTCTTCTGGGGTGTGTCAGATGTTGTACCTGACCCCACAAAGGAATCGGAGATTTGCTGGTCAAACTCCGAGCCAAAATATTTAGTTACTACCGACTTCTGAAAAAAGATTATTCATGTTTCATTGGATGGCAGTATAGATCAGCGATGCAGCCTTTTGCCAAACTACTTTGGTCCTGGTTATTGTTATTGTGGTTGTTATGATTGTACAGCTGAGTCTGCAGTAGCGGAAGCGGAAGAGAATGTGTCCGTGGATCATTCTGTTACTTCTGTCACAACTGCTGTGCCTTCGTCCTGTCCGCAATCCACAGTTTCCACTGCTGCGGCCAGTGACACAGTAGACAGTTCTGTTGAGCTGTCGACTGTTGTACCTTGTTCCCTACCAAGTTCAGTTACGTCTTCTTTATCATCAGTACTGGATCAAGATTTACACAGTAATGCTGGAGCGACAGTGACTGAAGTTGTGGCAGATGGCCCATCAGAACTTCTTGCATCCCCTGAGAGTTCAGCAACAGATCTAAGTCAGTTCTCTGAAGAGATTTCCACCAATACCGAGATGCTGTTCAATGACCAGAAATTGATGGACAACTTGTTTCTTAACAGTCGAAACATGTCTTCGTCATCTCTGTCAGAAATTTCGGACAGTAGGCGCTCCAGGACTACAAATCCTAATCGGAAACGCGGACATGAAGATGAAGCGCCTGAGTTTGAAGGTCTGACCTTTGACAAGCTGCCAAACTATTACACAGCATTGTCAATACCAGCTAGGGTGATGGCTGGCTCTGCAGCAAGATCATCTTCGGACCTTATTGCTGATTTTTTACGCAACGAACGTGATCCGTCACCGGAACGGAAATCCTGTTCAGTTTATGACAAACTTCCGGCTTATTACAGTACCTTTACTAATAGCACACGATACGATGATGATGGCTGTGCAGTAGAGCCACTGTTTGAGACCAGTTTTCCACAAGATGAGACAGAGGATGAACTCCGATATGGCAGATCATGTGATGACAGTTATGAGCTTCATGATTTGAAATCAGCGTCTGGTGAATTACCTCCTGGACTGAGCAGCACAGACAATGACTGTGTGGCAGAAAAGGACTCAAACACTAAAGATGTGAGTCATTTTTGAATACAGATAGTTTAAGTGTTAAATGCTTAAACTATGTACAGTAGTAGTGTTGTTACGGTTGTCGAAATCGGCACCAAAACCGCGGTTTTTTTAGCAATATCGAACTGTATCGAAACCGTGGTTTTGGGTTCTTCCAGTGGCACTGGAAACAGTTGGACCCATGAGTGTCAGCACCCAGGAGTTCTTGGCACAAATCGGAAGGCGTTTGACCAAGGTGATGACGGACAACGGACCCCCGTGAAACGACGTTCTTATTCCAGCGCTTGTCGGTCACCATCCAGCGCTTCAACGCGGCATGCCTATAGCGGACACGTTCGCAATTTCCAAGCACACGTCATAACCATTCCGGACATAATTTCTGTAGTTTAGTATTTTAGCCCTCGGTAATTGAGTTTTGGGGGCTATAATAAATAAATATATAAATAAATAAATGTTTTCTTCACAACCCAGGAAGTAACATAAATCCCCACATTATTAGACATGCTGCCACTGCACTCACGGCTGTACGCCTCCGAAGGCTGAGCCAAAGTCAACAGATAGGACGGAACGACAACGTCACTGTGTTGATCTCACTGAGTTTAATGACTGGCTTAGCGCCAAGCACGTGCCAGTCAATGCTTACCGTCTGTCCAATTCGGTTGGTTGGTTGGTTGGTCGTTGGGTGGCCAGCGTTGATAAGCTTTTGTTTTTTGGCAGCCCACCGTCAGTGTATGTTATTGTATTTCACTATTGTTAATGTGTTGGCAAATAAATACTCCCCCTCTCTCTCTCTCTCATTCCGAGCAAGCAATTACGATTGTCGTGTACGTAAGCTATAAATAGAGTGGACAGACAGACAGACAGACAGAATCTGCAGCTGCAGACTGCAGCACCTGAGCAACTAAGAGTGATGTCTAGCGCCAAGCGCGTGACAGTCAATATACAATTTTGAAACCTCAACCATGCTTGCATGTTCAATGACTTGTCTTATCTGTTACATCTGCCAGCTGTCAGTAAGCCACAGACCAAGAACAATATCTCCATAAACGGCACATTTTTGGAATGAATCTCTGGGCTGAAGCTTAAACTGCATTTCATTTGCTTGAAATCCTGACACACTGAAGTGGCTAGAATTAATTTGACTTTAACATTTGTACATGAAAATTTGTTCACCTGCTCAACTCATTTACTCGTCTCTCATAGTCGCTATAGTCGAGATGCGCAGCACACCCCACCTCTTTACTCACCTAACGATACAAGACCGACTGCATGCATGTGTTTCTGCATGCGTTGTTTGATCTCTCTTTCTGTCTCTGGTTGACAAATGCTTACTTCACTTGTTCTGAGCCATAATAATGCAAGTTTGCCTCATGCCACGGTGTCTGCCCTGCCGTCAGTCAAATCGATGGACCACAGCAAACTGGCAAACGTGAAACCGTAACAATAGCATCTGCAATCATTAGCAGGCATTGTGGGTGTGTCTTGTCTGCTCTCTCACCCCCTCTCCCTGTCTCTCTATCTGCAGTGTGCCGTCGCCTGACCACCCTTGTAGTTTGCGCTTAGCAGGCATCTGGCGCACACGTCTGGCTGTGAACGACGAATTGCCCAGTGGGTGTACCCAGAAGGGGTATGCGTTATCACTAGACCTCCACAACTGGTTTGTTGCTGGTCAAAAAACCGAAACCGCGTTTTTTCCCCAAAACCGAATCAAAACCAGCTGACCTCGGCCAGCGTGAAACCGTAACAACACTATATAGTAGCCTATATATCATTATTGTTTTAAAAGTGCTGTTGTTATTAGGTAGAATTGTTCTTGTACCGCAAGCAATTCTGCCTATTGCTGCACATTTCTTTGTAGTGTGGTCTGCCTGCATGTCACATTCACACACCCTACTTAAACTGTTTGATGGATTTAGACGTCATTTGCCATGTACACTTGTGGGTTTCAGTGGCACATCATCACCAGGGAATGGGACATTTTGGGTAAAACATGCAATTACTAATTGCTGCCAAACTGTCAGTCGGTCAGTTCTATGTATCACCTGACGAATGCAAACGAAGAGCGATTTTGCTTTTTGCCAAATTACTGTGGTCTAAGTTAATATGTGATATAATTGTAAAGTGTAGTGTATTGAAAATCTTTAATGCAGTTGTTGGCACTGAAATAGAGGACTGGATCGAGCGATTCAATTCACCACAGTGGCCATAAGTCTTTCTGTTGGTGTCTGTCAGGATCAGCGCTGCACTGTATATGTCGGCCGAATCCCACGCAGCTGCACATCTCGAGTGCTTCGTAGTCTGTTCCGGCATTTTGGTGACATCCAACATTGTTCTGTGCACTTTCGTGAGCACGGGTAAGCTTTGTACCTTTTCCTCAATGTTACACAATCTGGTTTTTACACGCAAAAGCAGCTAAACTGCTTTAGCATGTCTTAGCCATCGCAATTCTGTCTGTTCGTCTGTCTGTCTGTCTGTCACACAGGTGGATCAGTCAAGAACGGTGCAGGCTAGGATCACCATATCTTCACCATTGGCTGCTTGGAAGACTCTAGTTTCAGGAACCGTAAAGTTTTTCCATAAATTTGGAGGGGGTCACCCCGAATGAGGGTGCTAAATGAGAGGGGGTTAAGAAAAATTTGCGATTTTTAGCCAATAAGTTGCTGTATCTCAATAATGGTGCGAGATAAAGCCTACGTTACTATTAATCACTAACAGGAAGTCGTACACTGGCTCTCGATTGCCACCAAATTCAGTGACCTCGGATGACCTTGAATGCCAAAATAGGTGTTTTTATAGATTTTTTGCGATTTTGGGCTGCGAGTCACATTTCGAGAGTGAATTGCACCGAAATCGATTGAGATGGACATGGAAAAGCTGCGTATGAAATTTTCAGCATTGAACACAGATTTTGATGGTCCAAGTCTCGATTTTCTACGTTCAAGGAAACCTGCGCATGAGGGCATTGAAGAGGAGTACCCCGATACAAGTCGTTATTTTACCGTTGTTGGCCATTCATTCTTGAAAACAGTTGCAGATAGCCATGGGCATGCTGCCTATCACAACAAGCACTAATGATGAGCTTTTCAGTTGTATCAACATTGATGACTTTGAAAGATCTTGAACTTTCAAAATAAGAGGTTCTTATTGATTTTTGCAATCTTTGGCTGCAGCGCACACTCTAAGAATGAACTGCAATGAAATGGCTGGAGATAGACTGACAGTTTGCGAACAGGAACTACTATAAGCTTTTGTGCATCTCGTGAGCATTAGCTCAAATTTCTCGTTCATAATAACCATGTTGCCATGTCATTGCAAGTTACTTTATTTCTGTCATTAGCGTTTGATAAGGGTCACTGGTTTACTTAAATATAATTCTTGGTTAGTCATTAGTTGTAAGATAATTTTAGAGAATGTTAAGCTAATTAGCTAATTAATTGATATTTATCTATTTAACATTAAAATAATGTAATTGTTAGAATTTTGTGTTATTTAGTGCTGACGACATTCGTTATCCTCTATCCATATCTTTTATATCTTTGATAACTTTTGTGCAAAGTGAGGATCATCCAACCTGTTAATAGTTTTGCTTTGATCATCAACGTTTTCTCAAAGTTCACATTTTGGGACTTATAACCCTAGTTGAATGCAAGCTAAAAGTCATAGTTTTCATCAGTCTTTAATGTGTATTAATTCATTGTTGCTTTTGTTGCTGTTTTCTTTTGTCAGAGATAATTATGGCTTTGTGACTTTTGCACACTACGATGGTGCATGTGCTGCTGTTGAACGTAAGTTTATTTTACCAATTTTTTTTTTTTGTATTTCAGTATAACTATTTATGAGGGTAGCTTTTTGGGTATGATGTCTGCTGTTTTTTTTGCAGTATTCTGACCAGTAACTGCTTAAATTTCAACAGATTTTCAGATGCTAATTAGAACAATGTTTTGATGTATCTTTCTGATGTAGTAATTAATGTTATCTGTAATTTCTGTTATTATAAATGCACCTCATGAGAACTTTTTAAGACTTTAAGAGAATATTATTGAATGTTTAATTTGTTACTGTGGTTGCAGAAGGTGGTGATCTTGCTGAATGTAAGGGTTTCGATATCTGCTTCGGAGGCCGGAGAAAGTTTTGCAAGGCTGACTATTCAGATCTCGGTATGAATATTTGTTAGTTTGACTTCTGTTACTTCTGAACAGGGCTGATTTCTTAAATGAACTGGATGTCAAGTCCTGCTGCTTGTATTTCCATTATTGTGTGCACATTTTATCTGGATTTTTATTGTGACAGTTAATTATAAGTTATCTACAAATATTAATATTAATGCTAAGCTAAGCATCAATAAGTAAGTTAAATTAATATACAACTACCATATTCATATTACTGTCAAACAGTGAGCTTTAGTTGAATTTGCCCTGCATTAAGGCTGGTTAGTAGTGAGGTGGATATCCATCTTATTCTTCTTGCTTGTGAACCACATATCATCTAGGCCAACTCAACCTGGCAATCCATTTTCAGTCAGGTCAGTCAGTACCAATAAAAGCTGCTAGATTGATAAAGATGTACGACAAAATTAACTTGCTACTTAGCTTGTCATGTAGAGAAGGTTGGTTTCTGCCTGAGGGCTACAGAAACTGGAGATGTGCATTTGTTGCAACTGTTGTAGTAGAAGTTTACCCAGAAAGAATATTTGGGAGCCTTTGCTGTAAAATGTTAACAGCATTTTCACATCTTCTCCTGTTACTATTACTAGAAGCACCCCGGTGGGAGTTTTCCGACATGAAGCACTACACGGTGCGTTAAACTGATGGGCTTGGCAGAATCAGTGGGGAAAGAAGACCTAACAACTTAAACCCTGCCCCCTCAGGCTGCCTATGTTGAGAAGTGGGGGGCAAAATCGGGGCACATACCTAAGGCCCAAGGACTCGAACGCCATGGTTGGGGTCCACAACCATGCAACAGAGAAGGCGCTAGAGGGGGCTGACAGACAGACAAACAGACTAAGCGCATTATAGTAAGATGTATTCATATGTTGCAGATGGCAACAGAGTAATTGAGGAAGAACTTGTGCCTTTTGCTGTCTCTCGCAAGTCGGGCGGCAATGATTTTGACGATCTTTTGCAGATTGCACGGGAAAGACTGTCACAACGTTAGCACAGACTTACAGTTTGTCTGTTTCATCAGATAAGCTATATATATTCGTTATCTTACAACCTTTATGATTTAAACTGTTGACGTTTTGGCAACAACTGCTGCCCTGTCTTCCTCAATAAGTTTTCTGTTCACCACTAGATGTCGCCATGGTGGATGGAAATAGTTCTGAGGAAGGCAGCAACATTTGCCAAAACATTAGCAATTTAATTTATTAAGATTGTAAGATAAACTTTCATAGTCTGATAGCCACTGTTTTAACGTATGCATTTATTCAAAGGGAGTGTTTAACAAGTTGCAGTTGCAGTACGGGTTGTTTATATTTTGCTCACAGACTGATATCATATCTTGTATACTCATTGCCGGGTATCTCAGATCTTGGTTCACATCCGAACATTGCTGGATGAACATTGTAGTTGTACTAAACCTCTCATTGAGGCTGAATGATGTGTATTTTACTGGTGCTTTTAATCAACCGTGTCAAAGCTTCTGTAGAACTGCCATTGTAATGTTCTGTTTACTGTTACTTTCAATAATTAGTCACTCTCTCTGTAATGCCTGTGTTTGTGTTTGATCTCATTTTGCACAAATAACACAATTGTATCCATGTGCCAGGGTGTGTGAAAATGTTATGAAGTGGCATATAGTGTGCCTCTGGACCTTTGTATTTGGGCAGATATCCTCCATTGTTTTGCTGCTGTCTGACAGATTCGCTGAACAACATGGAGGATATATTTCCCTTTTTTGTTTCTGTCTGGCTGTTGTTGGTTTTGACAATGGTTTTGATGAAATTTTTGGTGAGATAATTTTGGTGGCGATTGGGATATAATCCATATCAAGGAATTTTACTTTTTGTTAAAGTGTTTTTGAGCTTTGGTTGGGTCTCACGTTTTTTGTTATATCTCTGTGGAAAATGTTCAGATTTGCACAAAATTTTCATGGAATGTTCAGTAGGAAACAAGTATGCCGAAGATGGAAAAGTTAGATATTTTTTGCTACCGGTGACCTCATGTACACTTCCTGTACACAATTTTGAAACTTTTGGCATATTACGCACCTTTCCATCAACAAACGTCGCTAAGTTATAAAAGCTCAAATATCCATCAACATCCATATGTTACAGTCAAATTTGGCAGAATTTCGGGGATGACGAATATTTATGCAAATCAGTCAAAGAATATTTAAATGCTTTACTATGCAAATTTGTCGTTTATTCTTTGCTGTATTCTGAAACTTTTGACTCATCACACGTCTTTCTACCACTAACCATCGCTGAGTTATCAACACTCAAACAGGTCCAGTTTTTTTGGCCCACCCTGTAATTACATATTTGCTATTTAACCTGTGTGCTATTTTGATTGGCTCAAGTTAATCACATTTTTGGGCAGTAAGTGTGTTTTTCAATGTGGACAGAGCTATACTGGAAGTAGAACTGATCTATTTGTTAACATTTATTGTTTATTCTGATGGTAACAGTTAGCAGTAATGAACACCTGTTGCAGACTAGTAGACAGTTGTGGTTTATTTTTTTCAACAGATCCAGTGTATTGCTTTGTGATATAATGTTGAATATTGTAAGTAGGGAGCATAGTTAGCTGAGCATTTCATTGGTAGTAATGTTTGACCTTGTCTGTCTGGGTTTTGGCTGTTTTTTCATGGTTCATCAAGTTATCATCATTTATTCACTACAGTATCTCTGTCCCATACAGAGTTATATTTTTAATGTATCCGTGTCTTTTGTAACCATGTGTGTTTTATTGTTATGTTACTTTAATAAAAAAATGCAAAATAAAGACTGTCTGGTGTATAATAAGTTATAATAAATTCATCAAATTACAACTTTTTATTATTGTTTTTGTTGACGTTTTGCAATCGCTGCTGCCTTCGTTGGAACGACTGTTTGCCAGGTGTAGCTGCGGTGGACAGTAAGTAGTCATAGATGAGTGGAAGTTGGTAGGACCTCTCATCTCGATTCATCGACTCATCTTGTTCTTTTCTAATGTGTATCGCTTCCCTGGTGCACTGGTCCATTTTGTTGCTTTCTCTGTCGATCACCTTGGCGTGGTCCTAGTCTATGACGTGGTTGAGAGAGATGTATACCTCTGTGACTGCTGACCTGTTTTGCAAAACAAGTCAGCAGTCAAGTGCCAAGGTGATCGACAGAGAAAGCAACAGAATGTACCGGTGGATCAGGAAAGGGATACACATTAGAAAAGAACAAGACAAGTCGATGAACCGAGGTGAGGGGTCCTACCAACTTCCACACATCTTGTCCGCCGCAGCTACACCTGGCGGACAGTCGTTCTGACGAAGGCAGCAGCGGTTGCCGAAACGTCAACAAAAACAGTAGTAAAAGGTTGTAATTTGATGAATTTATTATAACTTATTAGTCCGCCCGAAAGCGATAGCTTGCGGAGCGGACTTAAGTTTTACTCCTGATGTTAATTATTTATTTATTTTTTTCCGAGCGCGAGATCTCCGAGATGCGTGGGCCGACTGGCATGAAATTTTGCACGGTGGTCAGTACTAGGCCGAATTTTATAATGCCGGTCCAAAATTTTGGGGGGCACACCCCAAAAAAATTTCGGGGGCGAAAACATGCAAAATTTGGCCCGATTTCGGACGACTTCGAAGTTCGGCGGCGAATATCTCAGAAACGGATGAAGATATTCAAAATCGGATTTTTATTCCATCTACCGCGATTTCTCCTGCGTTAGGCGAAACAAGTCCGGTGAAGTTTGGTCCAGTGACCTTGGAGATTTCGATGTTGAATCGTACCCACCCAAAGTGCATTTTTCGGAAGAACATATTTCGGCCCCTAGGGGGTGCTGCGCCGCCAAATTTTTACACGCGCTAGAGAATGACCAAGTCTTACT
>Ga0209367_1012171_pt1 | contig 11302 bp, 7 predicted proteins | sample WorMetLIZISLAND2_FD_187412 | JGI IMG/M metagenome (GOLD analysis project Ga0209367, IMG submission 187412) | Marine gutless worms symbiont microbial communities from Max Planck institute for Marine Microbiology, Germany - Olavius geniculatus... ... | reverse complement strand
ATATACATAAATAAATAATAAAAATACAAAATAAATTTCTAGTCATATAATTGACAGTACTAATCATAGCAAAAAAGTTAATAAATTAATTTTAAAATATGAACAAATAGTAGTGGGGTGAAAAATTCACCCCAGGTTAGCTTATATGTGATTCTGCCAGAGGTCATCCTCGGAGTGTTAATGGAGTCAACATTGATGACCTTCTTAAACCCCCAAAATAGGGTGTTTTAGTGTTTTTTTTCAATTTTTGGTTGCGGCGCACATTTCAAGGGTGAATTGTACCGAAATGGTTGAAGAGAGACCTGGACAATCTGCATATTAATTTTTTTTGGATAGAACGCACATTTTTAACGATCAGTTTCGACCTCTCAGGTTCAAGGCGTCTCCCGCACGGACGCTTCAAATTTGGGTACTCCTTCAAGACGCATTATTATCTTATTGCACGCTATACACTTGTTGCCCAGACGGTAAGTCCTATGCTGTCGCGCGTTACGTAAGCTTTGCTCAAATTACTTCAGTTACATTTGTCACCACTTCCAAAAATGTTTTACGTTGAATACGTGCAATGCAAGTGTTGCAAAACATTCAGCAGGCATAAGGCTTGCTAGTTTCTCGTGGTGGCAACGCGGTCTGCGGCGTTCCGTGTCTTTTTTATCATCGATGTCTTGCTCATCTCCGAACGATCGGTGACAGTTTCTAGTAAGCTTAATTGTTTCTGCATATATTATTATACTGGTGATACTGTTGTGGTATAGGTTTATGACGTCGACTAAAGCGATACGAAGATGCTAATGTCACAACGCTTCCAGTTTTCTTCCGCCAATAGCCAAAGTTCTGGATAAGCTGCGGGATGGAACGGCATGGGGTCTCAACTTCGAAAAATGTAAAGAATTAGGCTACGCAGTACGAGAGCATACGTACAGGTCACTAATCTCCTATAAATTTTGAAATGAAACAGCAGTAGGCCTAAGCAGATGCCAAATATGACAGGCAGCCTACGTGTAAGTAATTCAGCGACAATTCGTATTTGCGTTCAGTGAACTTCAGTCAAAGCAAACGCCACAATGAAATTGGGATTGAGCGCCAGCATCATTCTACAGAAGAAGTGTTTTCCCTTTCCGCGCTCGTTGGCAACAGAAAAAGCACTCGGCTCAAGTGGCCTAAGTCCAGTAACTTAGCTCTAGGGAGTGGCTGGGAAGTTCTAAAATGGTTAGGACTAATTAAATGAAAGAAACGAAAGTGGGTCATCTTCAGTAATGACAAGACTGTCTAGTCGGATAGTTTACAGTGCGAAGTGTAGGCCAGGGAGAAGTCAACATCAGCAGTGCATGATTAAGTGAAAATGTACACGTGGAGAACTGTAATTTCTTACATGAAACTTTGCACCATAAGCTGGTGATTGTGAGCACGAAACTCAAGTCAACAGATTTAGCAGCTGTACTGGAAAATATTGTTTCCCAATAGTAATTTAACGCACAATTTGCTGATAGCCTATATAGTTAGTTACCGTAGCCTATCTTTCTCTTTTCGTTTCGCACTCGCCTCTCCGTATGCTAATCATTTATGTATGCACATAATTTTCACAAAAACCAAAAATTAAACGTGCTATTCTGGGCTGGAACAATACTTCCTAGAGCGGGCAGACCCAGGCGACCAGTGTCCCCCTGCATCTGTCGTAAACCTGAGATAGAAGAACTCCCTGAAATAAAAAAAACTGGAGCTGCAGAACTGTGTTGCATTGCCTCCTACGGCACTGTATCCGTTGCCATTCATCTGTCATCAAACAACTTGTGTTCAACAAAAACCAATGGACTGAAGACCGACGACCGTCGTCTGTCATCAGCTGACGTAGTCGAACGATGAAGACCAACTGTTTATATGGATGGGTATCATGAACGCTCTGTTCTCTATCTATTCAATCCGCGTCCAAGCTTCAGTTCCAACCTTTGGCCAAAATAACTTTCCACGACCGAGAAAGCAACATATTGTGCGAATGCTGCAGCTTATTATTTCATCACAACGCAGTAATCAATCACGAACCTTAATAACGCAACAATAACTCAGGTAAGTAAGACTCATATCACTCGACATGACCAAATGGATTGGCACTTGCTTTGCACAGCGAAAACGAACGATAATGGGTGCCTGATACCAATACAGTACTAACTAAAAAGTAAACATCCAAAAACGACTCACAATGCGGGCCAAATTGATCAAAATATTTCAAAAACAAGTCATTTGTGGTTGTTGTGCAAGGTACAACACAGCACAAGCAGACGAAATAAGTTCGAATAACACACAACATACTTACATTAATTTGGGAGAAAGTTCCACCTATTTAAAGAAACCCTACTGGCCAGGGGCCCCTGACCTAATCGGATATGAAAGGCGTTCCACCATTTTGTCCTACTTTCTTTTGACGGCTATTAAAACTTGACCGGCACTGTACAGGCTTACATCTAATTGTTAGCATGCTAGCTGCAATCCACTACACAGTATGAGTTAATGGAACAATCTTCCGACTACCAACAACAGTTAAGCATATAACTAACAGGCAAAGGACTATAGGCATTCATGCAGGAATAGTAAATGTGGATGAACTAACCTATGACAGATTTTTGCAACGACTAAGCTACGTCTTAACACGTTGACAAACAGCAAACACTATCTATGGAAAACAATGGGAAATGACACAACAGCAACATATTTCTCAATCAGAAAACAAAAACATGCATATTTGGCCGCAAGTGAAAGCAAAGCGTGCAAAAGCAAATTAAGCATAGGTGCCGACGTATAGGCTACTAATTAGTAGCAAGCTAGCGTTTCAAGGCACCACAGAGTACAGACGCCAGGATTCAGGATGCCAAAGACATCGAGCAGGGCGGGAACTTGGCAACGGGTCTTTCATAAGCTGACTATGGAGCCTGGAGTACAGAGTGTCGCAAACTGAGATCCCCAGAAGAATCTGGGGTAGAGCCCCAGCTGCCAATGCATTCTGCTAAAATTTCTAGTAGCAGGAATTGTAAATAATTGTGTGAAACGATACGAAATGCTTTGCAAATTGTTATGAATTACTGACAATCACAAGGGTGCAGTTGATTCCAGATGTTACTTGAAGCCAAAGCAAAATAGAACTGAGGCAAAATGATATTTATGCCAATTGCGCCAAGGGCACTGGGGCATTCTTTCTTACCATGGAATCACCACCTATAAAATCAGAACACAATACTGTAGTTGCTAGAAATCATTAAATAGAAAGTCCGAAAGAATCAACAACAACAACAACAAGCAAACGCACACCATTGTGCTACCTAATCACCACATGTCACGTGAGATCTCTACCCAACAAGCCACCATGAGATGCGGCCATCCATCGATCTATGCCCACATGCCATTTACTTATTCTGAATTCAAATTATAAGTCCACTTTTACATTGACTGGCATCAAGCATTAAGAGCAGACTAGATAAAGGCACAAGCTGCATTCACTCGTGATAAACGTTATTTTGTTGTACTTTTTGATGTTGGTGATCTCAACCTTCGACTTTCTGCGCTAATTAATTGGCACATCCATAACTCCAGCCAAGGGTAACATTCACACCAATTTTTGGTTGCTCTAAACCTTGTTGTTTTTGCAATAAGAGCAAGTATGGAACAGGCAGATGGACGGATGGACGTTCAGACCCATAATATGGCCAACTAGAAAGCAATCATAGCCCGCAGGTACCTCCGCCAAGGCAATGCTATTCGCCAGGTGGCATCACCATATTCGCTTTGCCAGCGGTTTCGCTTATGCCCCCTTTAACACAATGGTAACGAAAATTTCAGTGATCCAGAATCCAGGATTCCTGCCGGATCACCCCCAAAATTGAATCACTTGTAGCTTATGCCATGCCCGACATTCCCTCAAAATTTCAGACAAATCCGTCCATAACTTTTTGAGTTATCTTGCTAACACAAAGATAAACAAACAAACAAACAAAGAGAAACTGGCAAAAACATAACCTTCTTGGCGGAGGTAATTAGGACGACTGCATAACAAAGGTGCAAATGATACAACTCATCAAACATATATCACTAAGTCGAACACAGAATCTGGGCACAGCGGCTGGGCGGCTAAATACACATTACAAAGCTATGATTAGCTATCTATCCATCACACCGAAACTAACATCACAAAGAAAACATGCAGAAAACATAATATGTACAGAGTTGATGAATAACAAAACCTAACCTGGCAAAATGCATCACAAACGAAAAATACAAAACTGCATCATGAAAGCATTATAGGAAAGTGCAGGCAAAGCTGTATTTGCTAAAATGCTTGGAAGGTTGGTGTTAGACCCCATCTAAACAAAACTCTGACCCCCCTCACAAAGTCCATAAAAGTATGTAAACGTGGAGAGAGGGTCAAATATAATCGATTTACATAGATCTGTCGTTAATTTTAGAAATTCCTGTCCATCTGCCTAGCACATCAAGCGACGTCACAATTCTGTCCCCCACCAGCAGAAATATGAGAAATACAGCCCTGAATAACGGCCTGCTAAGCAATAGTGACAGCTTGCTGACAAAGATATTGCAAAACACAAGTAAATATACATGTATACACAGGAATTTTATCCCATATATTGTGGTGCAGAAATATCCAACAATTGCTAGCAACATTACAATATCACATTTCTTTAAACCAACATAGAGCAGCATCTTTACAGTTGCTACAATATTTCTGCACCTTCTTACTTGGTCGACAAACGCAATAAAACTAAGCGCAAGACATACACAACCAAAGTTTACTGACAACAAACATCGAGTTTCATGCAACGAGTTTCACACAACAACTCTGACAACAAAAAGTGGTGCCACAGCCACTGTTTCACAATGATATTTACGAAATTACTACTGTTTTCTGTTTACCCAACCAATTTTTCCAGAACTACTCCAGGTTAGAACAGATTCTCCAAAAGTGATGTATTTGGATAAATCTGTTGGGTTCAAAACCCACTGAGAACAACTTTTTCACAACAATAACTATAGCCCAATAATACATCAATAAGAAATTGCAAAACAGAAAAAAACATCAATGTCCATACCAAAGGAAAAAAGCAGACTGGAAGAAAATAGAATGGAAAAGAGAGGAAAGCACCAAAAGAAAAATTGGAGCATCTACAAGCAAAAATTAAACTAATCGATTAACTAAATTAATAAATTAATCTATCTACCGGTTACGTAATACATTAATCTAAATCAATCTAGTCTACTCTAATCTAATCCAATTAGCACAACTGATATTCACTAATGGTATGCCAATGTTTTTCAACCTCTTTGCTGCAGCGGAACCCCACACAAGCGTGAAGATCACTCACGGAACCCCGTGCATTGATCCATCAGTCTAGCGACGTACGCGAGGTTGAAGCTATAGGGTGTCTATGGACTCATTTCTCTCTCTAGCAGGGCAGAGCCCCCATGAGGACGACAAAGCAAGCAAAGATGACCAATTATAATATGAAATTTGATTGCATTAGTAGGCAGCAGTATTGTATTTAACCAAACATGATAGGCGAGGTGGTCGTCGGCAGCCATTTAGCCCCCGCTACCAATCCAGAAAATTTATCATGTGGACGGCCTAAAACACATGCCTACGTGTCTTTTTTTCTTAGCAGAGAGTTCAAAGAATTGAATTGACCAGGTAAATAATCAAACGATTTCATAACTATAATCCTAATCAATACGTTCTTTTTTCTTCTTTCTCATTTCCGATAATGCACTAATCCTCGTTGTTGAGTAATGTCGTGCATAGGGGCCTACAATACAGATATGCCAAAATTACTAACTGAGTGAGTAGGGTTTAACGTCCCACCTGACACAGTATAGGTCATTTCGGGGACGGCCTTTCCAGACGGAATGCACACAAACACATAGTAACAGAACGGTAAGTTCTTTACAATAAAGGAACAGAAAGTTTAACCTTTACAGAAACACAGAACACAAAATATAAAAACAAGCTAAACCTATAATTGTAAGAACTCCATTATACGCGTGTATGTAATTAACATAATGGTAGTTCTAATAATCTTCCCTGTTATACTCCAGACAGACATCAATGTGATACTGTCTATTGGAGGACAGAGGGAGAACAAAAATGATTCAACACAGTTACACAGTAGGTCTATCCAAAAACAGACGCGAAGAAGCGCAATTTTGAACAAAAGGTTCAGTGCTGATTTTCTATCACCTTGTCTGGCGTAATTTCGCACGTTAGGCTATTTTTACTGGTGCTGCGGAACCCCTGGCAGATGCTCTGGGTTCCGCCGAACCCTGGTTGAAAATCACTGTAATATGCACTGTATAAATAATCTACATTCTACTACACTAAAAAGTACTCAATCTCAAATGACGGTTTGTCAACTGCAAACTTCAACCTCATGACAATGTAGAGCATGAAAAATTGTGCAAGGACTATGTGCAATTTTACACACACAACAATAACAAAACCGATGATATTTTGTCGGTTGATAATGCTCACAACATTGTCGTATCAATCATATCAATCACATTTATCACAAAAATCAAAAACATCAAACTTGTGGCTTCTGGCAGATAACGGTCTACAATTAGCACCAAGTAACCTCAAGTTTCTAGCGTGGCATGATTATGCCCATTGCAAATATGGCTGAACATTGCACAGCTTCAAATGTATTGTTTGTATTAACGCAATTATTAGTGTGGTAAACCACTTTAGCGAGACATCTGCAATAACACATTACTATGCACAGCTCAGCTCATAAGTTCCCTACTGCAGGTAATTACCCCGTTTACAAGAGGAAGCAGACATGAAGCAGACATGAAGCACATGTACAGCTAGCTTCGTAAATGTTTGCAACGCAAGCCAGCACTAAGAGTGCATGACGTATGCTGAAAGCGATCTTAGTGCCAGCTCTTAGAGCTTCATCTCATGAAAGCTTCATGTATGCTTCCTCGTGTAAACAGGGTATAACCACAGACTAAGAATTCATATTTTATGAATTCTAAAAAATGTTAAATTTATGAATTTTAATAAATTTTAGTAGTTCTCATTACGAGAAATGTGCAAAAAAGAATTTTAAAAACTTGGTTGAATTTCTCAATTTGTACTAATATTAAAAAGCCGTGGATTCTCACTCAACGGCTTGAACCATGCCTTGCCCTCTGCAACACCATCTGGACTTTTTATTTCATCAACGTGGCCAGTTGCCAGCACTAGCAAGTGTTAACAAATACAAAAACAGCTCACTTTCACACGCTAAGCTAGCAGTCGACGCATAACTACAAATTCCTACAATTCTAGGCTATCATTCACCCACTGCAGTAAGTCACAACCACCGGGCCAGGCTCAAACACTGCTCAACAAAACAAGTCTTCCAACGTCAATCAGTCCATCAACTACCTGTCGACCCCATGCTTCTGGTACATTGAAGCAAGTGCAGCAACTTGGCAAGCATCCACTAAGACACTGCCAATAGCTAACAAGGTTATCATATGAATGTCATTAGATAAAAAGTTTACAAAACGGCGCCATTCCATTAATTATTAAAACAGGAAAAATCCAAGATATACGTTTTGCTGGAAATTTCATTCTGAACATACGTGACATTTTTTTGATGCTGACGTCATTATTGTGACGTCATCTGTTAACAAAAAACGGTCTATTTGTGTATTATTTTCTCCACCAATAATCTAGCATAGCTCTCACGTAACAACCGGCATAAGAGCAAAACAAAACGAATAAGCTTAATAAATGAATGTCACCTCTTCAAATGTTAAACATTAATGTTTCCTTTTTCAACATATCGTCCAAGTTTGTTCAAACTTTGTTTTATCTGTCAACATGTTTCTGAATGCCCGATGCAAAGAACAATGCTGGATGTTATCCGAGCCACTGACGAACGAATGATTGCACCTCAGTATCTGATGCAAATGTTTGCCCACCTAGCATTTTCTTACACCACACTCATACACCACACTTGTACTGTTGGCCTCGTAAAACACTTGTCGCCATACACTAAATGCATTATAAATCTGCTTTGCATGAGGTATTTTTGCACACACACAAAAAAAACAATAACAGCACACTGTTCATTACGAGACAATTTCAGTGCGAACGTCACTGAATTTATTGTTTATAAATGACGTCACAGTGACATCATGTTCATAAAACTCACAACTTAGATTCAGAATTAAATTCCCTACAGAATGTATATTTCAAATTTTTCCTGCTTTAAGAATTAATGGAATGGCGCAATTTTGTAAACTTATTCATCGAATGACCCTCATACATAAGATGCACCAGGCACAGTCTGTCATTTACCACGTGACAATCCACCACTGAGCTGCAGATGTTTTGCTACACACACCCAACTACAGGGTGGCACATGAAAAGTGAAACATACATGCTTCACATATACAGGGTGGGCCAAAAAAACTAGCACCATTTTTGTACGCCTTATAACTTCACCAAACATTTGCTGATTTCCAAAATTCTTTCACTGTCAGAATTATGAAAAAAATTGTAATAGCATTATTAATATAGATTTCACCACACCTCAAGCGTGTCACTCGCTACCTTGTGTCTTATAAAAACACCACGACATGACATTCTGCCTTCGAAACCAAGACCTGCTCTTTAAAACATTTTGCTTACTTGTACTTTTTTTGCCTGTGGACAGTGACATCATCATTGACGTCAATGGCTTTGGTCAGCATTTGTGGAAAATTTTGTTTGCTTATAAAAAATTTTGTGACTATGAGAGTGGGGTGGGGCAAATGGTTGCAGTGTTTCGCTGATCATGCCATTGGTCAGTGGCATCGCCGGCTTGAGTGCATCATCTAGCAGCAAGGCGAACATATTGAACATTTGGTGAAAAATAGCAACTTTAGACAATAATTCTGACATCAAACACGTTGTTTCCTGTTGCTAATGTCTTAAAATGTGCTGTTATAGAAGTCATCTTGTTTTTAATTGTTGCTTTTAAAACACTGACATATTACAAGGCAGTGTAGCGACACACTTGAGGTGTTAAGATCTTTAGTGACAATGTTACAAATTTTATCCTAATTCTGACAGTAAAGAATTTTGAAAATCGGTTAATATTTGGTGAAGTTATAAGGCGTACAAACATGGTGCCAATCTTTTTGGGTCAAACGTAGATTCAACAATTGGACAGTTATAGAAATGAACACTACAGTGAAGAGTGATAAGTTAAAACAATCTTCAAGTGTTCAACCTGACCAACATTCACTGCAGTGATTGAGTCTAATCGTTTCTGAAACTGTCCAATTACTCAGTCTACATAAAGCATGCAAGTTTCACTCACTATATGAAACCCAGTACTGGAAGCACGTTATTTCATCACTCCAGTACCAACGAACATCACATCCGTAACAAGATGTTATCTATAAACTGTTACGACAGAAAAACTCCTACAATAACATACGACAGAAAAAAATACTATTTTCAGCTCAAAGCTGCAAACTGACCTAGTCAGAGGCTAACAGAATAACAGATGCCACAACATACAATGAAAAACAGGTCACATCATTAATTTTGGATACAGTTTCATGACTGTAAACCACTTACAAGTATTCATATTAATCTATTAAATCAACAAAGTCAACCGCCGTCACCTAAACAAAAACTGCACTCAATCAACACTTTGTGACTCCGAACTCTCAACATGAACGAATATTTATGAAAATCTACCAACACACAAACTACAGTCTCATATACACAAAATTCTTGCAATAATACAACGTACTGTTCTGATCACCTTCAATGCTCATCTTCTCACACACAGCACTTTTTCAGCAGCATACTAATTATCAATCATTTGTATTTTGTAATTTTTTTAGGCTACTGGTACGTGCAGTAAATAAAATGGTAGCCACCAGTTCCTGGGTGTCCACTATTGATTACTGTATCCAATTACACTGCATCAAATGGTTCAGCTGATAGAACTGACCAGCTACAGATTACTGAGAATGAGATGCGCCTACAGAAAAACGTTCCACGGTGACAGCAAAGTTCACACAAACAGCAGGTTTACGTATAGCAGCATAAATGCAACATCAGTAATTGCCTTTCATATTTACATGTGTGCTGCTGCATTTCATCATTAGTGAGCCCAGCTAATGCATTCCAGTCTGATCCACAGTCAGTGACTTGAAAACCACACTGACAGGCCTCAACCAAGCTACATAATATTCAACAGTCAAGACAACAATACTACTAGTTGTGTTAATTATGCAAAACCAAAAAAAACAGTCAAAATGACAATTTACCCTATTACCTCTTCTTCAATACATTTCTTGAGGACTGGGGAAATATGAAGCAAAATGCTCAGTAAAACGTACATGAACTTTGCAATAATGGTTAAAACAAAAATTGCTATCAGACCAGCAGATGAGAAATCTATATGCAGCACGTATTACATGTAACCACAACTTTATGACTACGGACAAATATCACAACCTAGTGATAAGTGGCTACAGAGCATCTGGTAGAATGTGCCGCCTGACTGGACTTATAAAAAATGCATCCAGGCAAAGTCAGATTCACGTGTTGGCACAGAGCGAGCGTAGCACTCGAAGCAGTAATTGTCTCCGTAGTTGTTGTCCCAAAATGTGCGACCGATGTCGATGGCATCGTAACGAACGGCTAACTGAAGGCGGCTGCCAACAGCGATGCACTTTGGCAAACTGAGAGAAAAAGAGAATCGATCGGTGAAGCCGTCGTTCGAGTCCAGGACATAGCTAGCCGTAAGATCATCGAATATTACCCAGTTGTTGGCTGTGTAACGGACGGTCACCAGCTTGCGGAAGCACAGATTAGCCACACGAATGACACCGGACACTGCACGATCCTGCTCACCAATAATGCATCTGCCAAAAACACACAAGCACACAGTCAGTCAATGGCAAAATACCAAATCAAATACAAATGTCAAATTGCATTCATACAAGAGGGTGCGGCCGTTCAGGGGCCGCCCGCGATGGGGCCGTCCTTGCAGTTGAGTACGTGCGTGCTGTTTTGGGGCTTTCTAGGTCTGTGCAAGGCGACAAGGGATCCTTACGCGACCTGCCAAATATCAAGTTGATCGGACAACAGGCGGGGAAGTTATCAGGATTTTTTGCCAACAACGCAATTAGCCGCCGTGAACTTGACCTCTGACCCCTTGACCTTGAAATTGGTCCACGGGGTGCTGGTGTCCCAGGGACCCTTCCTACCAAGTTTGGTATTCGTAGGCCTTTTCGTTTTCCCTCTAGG
>Ga0209367_1012170_pt1 | contig 11303 bp, 4 predicted proteins | sample WorMetLIZISLAND2_FD_187412 | JGI IMG/M metagenome (GOLD analysis project Ga0209367, IMG submission 187412) | Marine gutless worms symbiont microbial communities from Max Planck institute for Marine Microbiology, Germany - Olavius geniculatus... ... | reverse complement strand
AAGCCACGCTGCCCTAGATAGGCAGCGGTGGGCAGCGATAGTAACAATGGCGTCAGACACCAACGGGCATTGAGCCCACGGTTGTCGATGATGATGATGATGAGATATTTGCGGAAGACTGTTTATGCCTGTTTTTTTTTGCTTTCAGCTGAGTCTGTGCTGAGGTCACCAGTGACAAAGCAACCTTCTTGTTGAATATCAATCAATCAATCAATCAAAGAAATTTGTATAGCACGTCCTACAGTCCTGAACGGCAGCCCTTAACAACTAAAAACACTACGCCTAAAATCTGGTGTTGAATAATAATGTGTGACACATAACTATGAGCAGAAATTTTGTTTCTCTGGTGTTGCTGTTACTGTTGATTGACTAGAAACTGTTGATTCTGATGATCGCTGTTTGTCATACTGCTGATACGTTTTATTACTTTTATTTAGAAACTACTTAATAATGCTTACAGGGTGTAGCTAAAAGCAGACCTGGCCAAGAAATAAGCTGTATATTGCAAGTAACAACTTAATATTGTTGTATTTTACTTTTTTGAACTGTTGTACACATTAATCAAATTTCATTAATGTTTTCCAGTTACATTGTGTGAAAAGCACTGAAAACATTTGTCCTAAAATATTGAAAGTTGCAGTTCACACATTTTAGCTGCAGTTTAAGGAATGTAATATTAGGATCACATTTATTGCATTTTAAAGCATATTGTTGTGCTTATAATTACAGTTCTGTTGAGTGCATTGACTTGTGTGAAGTAGCTGCAGAAGACTGCATCTTGACTAGTGATTGCAATCCCGGAATCCGGGATTAGGAAATTCGTAATCCTGGGATGCTGGGATCCCGTTTCTGGATTAGGCTTACAGATTTGGTCATTATTTTGGTATCCTCGTTGGACTTATTTAATACATAGGATGTAGTAAACTTTTACGGAATCGTATATCCGAACCGTAAGAAATAACTGCGACTGTTAAAATGAAAATTACAGTGAACAGCAAGAAGTAAGACTCTAGCGCGCATGAAATATTTTTATTTACCAGATGCCTATAATTGCTATTTGTATCATTTAACACTCGAAAAATACAATTTTAATGAATTTTTGTGATCCCGAAATCCCGGGATTGGGACACCGTCAATCCTGGGATTCGGGATTGGAGAAAACGGCTGGGATCCCATGATTGCAATCCCTAATCTTGACTGTGTTTGGTTATTCTTACTGATCTCGTTGCAAGTGTTGCTGTAACTTCTACTTTAGTGTCTGAAGTGTGATGTACGTGTAGTCACCGTGTTTTGCTTTTAATAAGTATGCCAGTGACAGTTTAACTGAAACGATTAATTCATAGAAGCAGCGCTGCTGCACGTTGCAGAGTTATTAGTTATTATGTCATCATCCTATTACTGGTCTTGCCCATCCATCCCTTTGCTTCATATGGGATCGTGTCTCAAAAACCAAGACTTAAAAAAGACCAACATTTGTTTGTATCATGTTTGGCATTGTGTTGAATATTGCGGCTGAAAAAAATGCATCATACACCGTGTCTCAGAAAAAAAAACAGTCAAAATTATTTTCCCACAACTTTGTCAAATGTTTACTAAATTTGATAAGTTTTGGCACGAAGATGGCCAAGACGATGAAATCGTGCAACGTGCACTCACTTTCCACCTCACCTAATTTATGTCAATGCACTACCGTGTGAAACATAAACGTTCCAAATTCTTGCATAACCCTGAGTTATTTTCTAAGTAAACTCTGTAACAACTTTATTAAACACAAAATAAATCTCAATGTAAATTATTTAGCAGATTTCCAAGTTTGTGTAACAAATCGCTTGCAAATCACCAGAATTTATGTCCAAAGTGGGCCCCGCATACAAAGACAGTGGCTTAGATGCATCGCCACTGGTTGATAGCGGAATCAACAAACAACTGATCAAACAGCATTCACTTGTTTTAAGCGCATCAGTCAGCTATTTTGTTGTCTGCTGTTTTTACCATAAAATATGTAATACCACAAAAGTATTAAACCACATGGCACCCACCCTCTGTTGAATTGATGATGCAAAGGTAAGCAATCTGATACAAATTACCACCGTGTAATGTAACAGTTTGGAGCGTCTGTGTTTCACACGGTAGTGCATAGACATAAATTAAGTGAGGTGGTAAATGACTGAACCTTACATTATTCTATCGTCTTGGCTATCTTTATGCCAAAAATTATTAGTTGGTGGAAATTTGATGAACTTATGACAAAAACAATTTTGACTGTTTTTTAGACACGGTGTATATACTGGGCGGTCGAAAAAGTATGCCAGTTTACTTTTGTCAACTAAGATGCTAAAGTGCTTGAAATACAAGTTATTTTTGAGGACTCATCGCAGTTATTATTACTGCCCGTGGAAGTGGCGGCAGTATTGTTTGTGAATCATTGCAGTTTTTTCTCTGCTATCATGATAAGCTGCTGAACTGCTGATGTAGCTTGATAAAATTTTCAGTTTTGCATGAACATGTAACTTTGCAACCGCTGGAAGTACATTGAATATCAGGGTTAAAGGTTAATCACGTGTGTTTTTGTGCATTGTTGTGTGAATGATCCTGTGACTACCGGAGTCTAATGGACAGTACTAATTAGTCTTGAGCAGAGCCAATGGAAGGACCTCCATACCCCTCGGCCGGTGGGGCCTCACGTATATTTAGGGGCCTCATACTACGTATGAAAAAGTCTAGTTTTTTTAATATATTAAAAATTTAAAATAAATAAACATGTAAAAAGTTTACCAAAAATGGACACAAGTCTATTAGTTTTCATTAATGCACAGTAATCTGTGACATATTGCAGCCTACTTAACTTCATTTTTTGCAAAGACAACACAAATAGTATCTGATTTTGTGCGTTTCGAAATTTTACAAAAGTGGGCAAATTTGCGGCTTCCATTGAACGTCCAAAAACCAAACGTGTTGCAGCTTCAGGGGGAGGGGCTTCGCCCTCCCCCCTGAACACCGGGATCTGCCCCTAGACCCCTGTTATAAGGACCTCAAGAGTTGTACTTGAAGGCCTCCAACTCTATATCGCCGGCACTAGTCTTGAGCACTGGATAGCACCCAAATTTGGTGGCTAACATATTGTCCCTCCCAATGTGGGCCTTAATTAAGGCTTGTAATTCACCAAAGGTATTGTGACCTGTGACTTGCTAATGTGGAAAGTGTTTTAAAACGAATAGCAAAGCAAATTTAATGTCTTCAAAATTTTTTATGTAATTTATTAGAACGACGTCATGGTCACATATGAGATTTTGCATTTAGCACACACAGCGGCACATAAAGTCGTAAAAGTTGCATTTTAGATAGTAAGTTACCGTAGTAAACCTACGTGGAATTCATTGCCAAAACAGGTGTGTCCTACGTCTAAAAAAGCTTCGATGGTGGTTTGTTGTTACGTTACGTTAACTGAATAGCATTCTATGGTTGTTTACAAACAAGTAAAATAATAAAAGTGTAGAATGGATCTAAGTTGGGATCTAAAGATTGCGGTTTGTTGTTCTAGCAATCAGAATAGAAGTATGGAAGCGCACAGTTTTTTGAGGTATTATTTTATATGCCGAAACCGTAAGATTTGAACTGCAGCTTGGGTAGAGTGGAGTTTACTGGGCGCCATAGGAATACATTGCGCCTATTATTTCACATATATATCGTATAGGGTACCAATAGGGTTAGGGTTAGGATTAGGGTTTAGGATTAGGGTTAGGTGTAGGGTCAGGGTTAGGTGTAGGTTAGGGTTTAGAGTTAGGGTTAGGTGTATTCCTATGGCGCCCAGTAAACTCCACTCGTCCCCTGCAGCTTAGTTCTTGTTGTTCTTGGATGTACTGTTGTTTATCTTCGTACAGTTATTAATTTTGTTCCCTGTCAAAACTGGGAACGTCAAAACTATTTTACTACACGAACCCAAAATCTAACTTTAATCTTAACCTTTATCTAACCATATCCCTATTTATAACCTTATCCCTAACCTTATCCTTAATTTTATTTCCTAAACCTAAGCCTATATCACCGTTTCTCGGTTTTGTCGGGACACCTATTAATTTAACTTATTTTTACTAATACGTCAAATTCACTGAAGCCACCAATAATACTGATGGCATGAGTAAGCACAGGCAGCCATATTAAGCTTACTATCATAAATAACTACTAAAATAAATGTATGTATGGATATATAGCATTTTAGGTATAAAATGTGTTCTGAATAGTATCATTTCATTGTGTGTGGCATTGTATTGTAGCAAGCGGAACTTCAATGTGAAGTCTTTTGGGACAGGAATTAACGTGAAGCTTCCTGGTGTTTCAGCTGACAGACCCAACATCTATGATTTTGGCATTACTTATGATGAAATGTACAGAGATTTGAAGACAAAAGACCCTCAGCTGTATCTTTTTACGTGGTAATATCTGTTGTGTAAGTCAATTTTTGGTTTGTATTTATTGTATTGTTTCAGTTATATAGTGACATGATTGTTGTTATGTACATTGAATACTGCTAAAATGCTGATTTTACTGTGGCATTAGTAATCACAAATGCACAGAACATCAGTTTATACACTTGTTAACGGCAATATTAAAGAACTCGCACATCGAAAACAGCAAAAATCACAAAAGGTGATATTGCCCGCATCACACTGACTGTGTGTCAATGTGCTGCTGAATAATACCACCTTTTGAAGCCTCCGTACTGAAGACTCTGAATTTGGCAGGTCAAAACTTAGATTGTTAGCAATGTGCATTATGTGCTAAAAATTTCATACGCAGGTTTCCAGGTCTATTTCCAGCTATTTTGGCGCAATTCACTTGAAATCCGCGCCACAGCCAAAGGTTGGAAAAAACATTAAAACCCTTTATTTTGGAGGTTTAAGGTTATTCAAGGTCATCAATGTTGACATTATTCAAAAGCTTGTCACTAGTGCTTGTTATGATAAGCAGTATGTCTGTGCCTATCTGCAACTGTTTTTATGCTACACGAGTCGATGCTGATAAAATAACCACTTTTAGGGGGTACCCTATCTGATGCCCGCCTGCACAGGCGTCCTTGAACTTAGGTGGTTAGCACTTAGACTGCTATAATTTGCACTTAATGCTGAACATTTCATATGCAGGTTGTCTTGTTCTATCTCAGCCATTTCATATCAAAATTTACTCCTGAAATGTGCCCTGCAGCTAAAAATTGCGAAAAATTTAATAAAACCCCCTATTTTGGGGGTTCAAGGTCTTTCAATGTCATCGACGTTGATAATTTTAAAAGCCTGTTGCCAATGCTTATTATGATAAGCAGCAAGTCTGTACCTATCTGCAATTGTTTTTACGCTATATGAGCCATTAGCTGCGAAATAATGTCTTTTTAGGGTGGTACCCCTTTTCGATACCTACATTTGAGGGGAATCCCTTCACCCAGGGGCATTAAATTTTGTCATGATAAATAAGAGTATTTGGGCAGTCCACAGTGAAAATTTCGTCATCCTATCTTGCACCGTTTTGATACAGATCAAGGGTGTGACAGACAGACAGACAGAGACAGACAGATGCCCAGGCCAAGGGTAAGACGTGCAAAGCATTCTGCTGTCGGACGTAAAAAGCACTGCAAAAATGTGGTCTTTGTCTGTGAAAATCACTATATTTGTTGTGAATTTTAAGTCATAATTTTTTCACCTACCAGTACTTTTAGTATGAAAAGTGCTATAATCAATACAGATAGTGAAGTGATGTAAGTGTCATATCCGTGGTTATTAGTAGCCATACTTATGTTGCTTTGCCTGCTTAACAGCTATTGGAACTTTCTGAGTTTAATAGTTAGAGATTGTATGTATATTGTTTAAGTCATCATATAAACAATAGTTTACCTTGATTTTATTGTATTTGATTTACTTAATTCATTTAAAGCTACACCCAGAATGGAATTCTGCACATGTTGGATCGTAATCGCAGAATTAAAGCTAAACCGGAACGGTTTCAGTCGTGCAATGATCACTTTGATATCATTGTGACTTGCGAAGAACGAGTTTATGATCAAGTCATTGAAGGCATGTTACAACTTGACTATGCTTTGTGATATTTTGTGTTAGTTTTTTCAGAGCTTGAGCCAATAACACTTTTAAAATTTTAGTATAGCTTAAGATAAGTGCTGAAAATTTATATATTGAGAACTAATTTGTAAATTAATCGATTTTTAAATTAGCAATTCTGTTAGTAGTTAATTTACTTTTAACACATAACTCACACTTGCTATCGCTTTCTGTTTAATTTGCTCGATGAAAGTTGTCTGGTATATTTAACGGACAAAATATCTGTAATGCAAATCACTGATCAGATACTTCTCTATATTGTAATTTGAAATTTAGCCAAACTTTTGGTGTATTTATGCTCTCTATATAATATAGATCTGGAGTCGAGAGAGAAGACCGACCCAGAGAGGGTTCACATTATTAACATCGACATACAGGACAACCAGGAAGAGGCAACAATCGGTGCATTCATGATATGTGACCTCTGCACATTGGTATGCACTGCATCTGTTTGTTGAGTTGCAGTTAGTCATTGCCTATCATAGTTTTAACATCTAGACACATAGCTAAAAATACCGCTGTGGGTTTTACTGGGTAAGCCCACCCCAATTTTCACCATAAACTTCATCCAGTTTTAGTTTTTTTGTTCTACTAATTATGAAATGTTTCATAACAAATAAGTTTAAGTAACTGTAAACCTATCAATTTGCAAATTTTTTATGATATTTACTTGATGCAAATATTGCCTAGCAGCATTTTTTCTAATAATCTCTAACTTATGAAAAACATAAAAATCCATAAATATGAGTTTATAAAATCCAGGTTAATTCAAAGAACCCAAAACTTGCTAAAGACTAACTGGGTTATCGTTTTTTAAATGGCACATTGGTAACATTGAGAGCACATTTGGTACATATAATGTTTGCATGATTGAAATGGAAATGTGTGCACTTGGACAATGTAAGTCCCAAAATTTCGGGTAGTTTATTTAAAATTAAGTGGGAGATCTCTAACTCTTTCAGCCAATCAGTGTGAAACTTTGCCACGTGATTTAAAGTGGGTTCATTTTTATAATCTAGGTTCCAGAATAGCGTTCACAACTCGTAAATATTTCTGGAACAGATGAAAATATTGATAAGCAGAAGTGCAGCCATTAACTACAAGTTTTTCCACATTTCAACGAAAAAGACGCGGCAAACTTTGGTCAACTAACAGAATAGTCCATTGGCAAATGTTTACCCAGTCAAAAATCGGCATTTTGGTGCTAATGCTTTGGCACATTTGTTATTGCTAGTAGCTTGATCTCAAACTCCTAAGTTGTCAGCGCAGTCTACTGTCATAAGGCATAAGGTAGGTAGTCTTCATGCTGGTCTCTGCCCCAAATGATAATGGTTGTAACGAAAAGTGCTGGAATGTTTTGCAGTTAGCGCAGACGGATGACTTGGACAATGACATCGATGAGTTACTTCAGGAGTTTGAGTCTCGTTGTCAGCGGACAATACTTCACACACTGCTCTTTTATTAGATGTTTCGTTCTCTCTGGTCATCAGTGCTGTTATGGCACATTCTGCTGCAGTGAAACTGAACTCAGAGCCATTGCTCCTAATTGTGTTCATGTGTTATGTACATCACTGTGCATTTTTATAGTTATGTGATTGTGTTTTGGTTTTAGTTGTTTACTGAAAACAAGAGAAAACTTTTTCGTAAATTGTTTCAACAATTTTGGACAAATTTTTTTGAAACAGTAGTGAAACAGCAAGCTTTGTATGTTGTCTGCATGTCTGAACGTTTAGTTTTACAATTCACGTGTACAGACTGAAGTGTGACATTTTACAATTGTATATAGCCATTTTAGTGATTTGTAGTTTGTTTTGTACGAGATGACTTGTTTTGGGCATTTGAAAACTGTTGAGTGTTTAATATATATTATTAGGTTATCAACACCATAAATAACCATTATGAATATGTTTTTATTATATAATAATATACACTGTGTCTCAAAAAAACATCCCCAACATTTTTGACCGTAACTTGAAAACCAGTGACCAGATTCTAATAATTTTTGCTAAGAATATTCCTGACACAACTTGCCATCAAATGACCATTCAGTTTTCCACCTCACCCAATGTATACTTCTGCACTATTTAGGGAAAGCAGATCAAGCGAAATATGCATTGAAGTAAACAGAAAACCTGAAAAAACATCCCCGACATTATCGACGGTAACTTGAAGAAAGATTAGCACATTTTAATAATTTTTCGCAGAAATATTTCTGACACAACTGGCTACTAAATAAGTGTTTTAGTTTCCACTGCACCCAACGTCTGTTTTTGCACTACTTGGGGAAAGCAGACCAAGCACAATAAGTGTTAAAACGAATGAAAAAACGTTGATAAATTCTATCTATTCTAATCCGTCGGCCCGAACAGGTGGTCTATTACAAGTTTTGACTGTCATGCAGCAGTGTGTCTACCAGATGAAGTTTAAGAATGTTTGTGAAGTCAAGAAGCGACTGGTAGAGCCTGGATTGATCTGGAGCAGAACTTTATCGATACAGCTGTCAATGATTGGAGAAAGTGTCTCCTTGCCTGTGTTCCCATAGTGGGCCAACACTTTAAGCAATTTTACTACGGGCAGTTGAAAAATGAACAACTGGATGAAATGTCAGCCAAAGTGTCAGAAATGTGAACAAAATGTGTTTTTACGAATTACGTTAATTAAGCAATCATATCGCATTGGATAAAAAAGTGATATTTCACTGGTTTTGTTTTGTTTTCTCCATGTAATGGAGAAACAAACGTTGGGTGAGGTGGGAAATTAAATGGTCTTTTGATGGCAAGTTGTGTCAGGAATATTCGTACCAAAAATTGTTAAAATCTGATAATTGGTTTTCAAGTTACTGTCGAAAATGTCAGGGATGTTTTTTTTGAGACACAGTGTAGTATAGAATATGCAGGTCGTGTAAACACATTACTTTAGACATCATTTTGTTGCTTTAGTAAGTTGTCTGAATCAGGGCCGGATTACCCGATGTGCCAAGTATGCCATGGCATGAGGCCTTCCGCGCCAAGGGGGCCCCTGTGGCGGCAAGAATTATTTTTTATACCAGTATTAGTTTGGTGACTGTAACTCTGCACGTTGCTTTTTTTAAAATCTCAACTTTTTCATCTTTTGATTTAACTGATATAAAGTTATAGTGCTCTTAATCGCACTTTGTTATAGTTGAAGTTGAACAATGCCATAATGGTTTTGTTTATCGCCATGTTCTTGGACGAGATGTTACAACTCGTGGACTTTGCCAGATCAAAGCTGTGATTCGCCTGCTTCTCTTGCTTAGCAGCATGTCTGTACCAATCTGCAACTGTTTTCATGCTAGACGAGCCAATATCAGTAAAATAGCCACTTTTTAGAGGGGTACCCCTTTTTGACGCTCGCGTGAGCAGGCCTCCTTGAACGTAGGGGGTTGGCACTTGGACTGCTGAAATCTGCGTTCAATGCCGAAAATTTCATGTGCAGGTTATCCAGGTCTGTCTCCAGCTATTTCGGCGCAGTTCACTCTTAAAATGTGTGTCACAAACCGAAATCACAAAAAATTCACTAAATAACCCCTATTTTGAGGGTTCAAGGTCATTCAAGGTCGAAGCTCATGAGTGCTTGTTACGATAAGCAGCATGTCTGTGCCTATCTGCAACTGTTTTCATGCTAGACGAGCCAATATCAGTAAAATAGCCACTTTTTAGAGGGGTATCCCTCTTTAACGCTCGTGTGAGAAGGCCTCCTTGAACGTAGGAGGTCGGCAGTTGGACTGCTGAAATCTGCGTTCAATGCTGAAAATTTCATACGCAGGTTGTCTTGGTCTATCTCCAGCTTTACTGGCGAAAGGGCGTCGCGACCCTTCCGTGAGGAGCGAGGGACATGCCGACAGTCGTTATGGCATTGTGACTGTTGGTATAACACGTCTACACTTTACACTGTCAACTACCCGACATGGTCTGGAGTCTTCAACAAGTTGAAGTTTGACCATCTACTGAAGAAGAAGATTCACTCTTGAAATGTGCGCTGCAGCCAAAAATTCGCGAAAAACCCCTTCTCGTTATGCTTGTTATGATAAGCAACAATGCAACATGTTTGTACCTATCTGCAACCGTTTTCACACTAGAAGAGTCAATAGCGTCAAATAGTGTCTTTTAGAGGGGAGACCCCTCTTTGACGCACTCGTGCGAGGGTAACCCTTTCACCGTAGAGCAGTGGCGGCGCTATACACCAGTTTGAGCCAGGTCAAATGACCTGGCTGGAAGATCCGCCGCCCTGGCTCCCGCCCTGCCTCGCTAATAGTGTAAACAGAAAATTTTTTTAATGTTACCATATCTCAGATATTTGATCGTTTTGTTTGCTTTATTTTGACGGTAAAGCAATCTGCGACAAAATTGTTTTTAGCCGCGTATTGGCCTACTGTTTGCGGGGGGGGGCGGGTTATTGCTTACTTTATTGACTTACTTGATAACATTCTGCTTTTTAGATTGTTTCCAATTTTCGACAGTTTCGTTAAACGGTTGCGTGTTTCTTGTTGATAATGTCACGCTGTAAATTTGCTATAATAATAAACGATATCAAATTTTGAGTATCGCCCATCACTTTTATTAAGTTGAGCGAAGGTAAGGTTAAACATTCTTTGGTAGTAGCTAAACAAAACATGGGTTCCTCAGAAAGTTCGGTAAAAAGAGTAACTGTTGAGAGAGAAAGAGACAACTATATAGTGAGATCGAGCTTGTTTTTTTATTTGCATTTTTGTATTTTTATATGTGTGAAAATGCAGTACAAGGCGTGTACTATAAGGTGGGACGAATATGCCACGCCCACTTGAGTCACTGTATGGTCAGTTGAACTTTTCGCAAAGGTCAGTGCTAGGGGTAGATCGGCGATCTCGCACTAGTCAGCAGAAAATTACTAGTGGTAGATCGCCACTTTATCTAATTACATTTATCACATTATTAATGTAAGAATGCAGCCATATTTCTTCACTGCATTACCAGTACTGTGGTTGGGACTGAAATATCAGTCACTTTGTTATCAATTACCAAATTTATTCAAAAACAATATATTTTTAAATCTGTGTTACAATTTGTAACTTACAAAGAAACAGATATGGCTTGAGATGGACTCTGATATAATACTGAATAAGCCTGATTTAAATACGTGACAGTGTCATGACATGGTCATATGACTACAGGAACATAAGTTCTACCATGTACCTAATAA
>Ga0209367_1012169_pt1 | contig 11303 bp, 6 predicted proteins | sample WorMetLIZISLAND2_FD_187412 | JGI IMG/M metagenome (GOLD analysis project Ga0209367, IMG submission 187412) | Marine gutless worms symbiont microbial communities from Max Planck institute for Marine Microbiology, Germany - Olavius geniculatus... ... | reverse complement strand
GACTAGGAGGGGGGGGCGCTGAAATAGCGAGACCTGACATCGCAAGACCTGACAATGCGGCAAAGGATCTGTAGGCTACACAAATATTCCAGAAAAAAAATAAGGAAGTGCAACGGTTGTTGCCGCAGTTCGCATCGACGTATGCAACGAGAAAGTGTCAGTAGCGGGATTGCAGCACGTCTACAGCGACGCTGCATGAAATTGTCTGGTATTGGTTCCACTACGCACAGGCCATTATCAACCGCACGGATAAAATCGGTCTGAAAGAAGCGTACGGAAGTGATGCGGACATCCAGAACGTCGTTCACTGTCCGGTGAATCTGCCGCATTCTGCCATTCTGTCGGCGCTCATACGTAGTCCCTACAGCAGCGTGTCGACGGAAGCAGCAGCAGCAGCAGCAGCAGCGAAGACGAAGCCAGTCAGGCGCCGATGTCAGCAGTGACGACGTCAGCGTCAGATGTTTGATTTTACGTTTCTATTGGATTCACGCTGTGCGTCGACTTTGCATTATATGCCTTTGCAAGTAAGATGGAGACGTTCAACGTCTTCTTTAAACTTGTCACATAACCCGTGAAATAACGGTAAAAAGGCAAATAGAATCATCAAGTATAGCCTACAATCACGAAAGCAGCAAAAGCAGCCAGTGCAACATTGAATAAATGCACGCTTAGTCAGCGCTAAAAAGACAAGTAAGTTACCATCAACGTTTGTTGTTGGTAGCCTAACTCAATAAAACCACCATCAAACAGTTACGTAATAGCGTCACTAACTAATGGTTTACTTTGTGTTGCCTGTCTTTAGCTAGTTGCCACATAAAAACGCTGCTGGCTTTTACTTTCATCAGTGCCGGATTAAGATAAATGTTATCGATGCTGCAGCATTAAGCCACTTGTAAAGAAAACTTCAAAATGTCAAAAGATAATGGTGTGTAACAATGTCAAAAATGCTTTCGATGCTTAAAATCAGACACAAAAATAAAGGTGGTATTGGCCCAAAAATAATTTTCAACAAACCGCTAGAGAGGGTCGTTTTGACTCTTTTCTTAAACACAGGAGGATTAATTAAGCTACTGACGCAAAACGCAGATTAACAAAAAGCTTCATCCAGGCTGTCAACAGCTAAAATTTATTGCAAAAGTAACAACATACTTATTTGGGCTGCATAGAAATCAACCAAAATGCGACCTTAGAAAACGAAATTCAACGAAGTGTTTTGCGGCTAGGCCTTCACACCGGACCCTAATGAAAGAGCTTACAGCGCTTTTCAACAGGGCCGTATTTATAAGGGGGTTAGCGGGTTCAAGCCTCCCACCCCCGAAATGTTGGAAATTTTTAAAGTTGATGTGACAATTCTGCGTTCCAATTTTTTCTGCTCGCTTTACTCGCAGATTATTTGTACCCCCACTTTTAAATTTGTTTCGCCGCCCTTCTTTGTTTTTATTGTTTAAAGTGCGTGCACTAAATTTGTTTAGTTGATTCGGGGAAAACAATTAAAATTGTTGCCACCAGATGCCATATTTTAAGGCTAAAATGCACTAATTTGATTACGGCTGGGGCTCCGCCTCAGACCCTGCTGAATTTGAGGGGTTCTACTTTTAAAGAAAAGGGGGGAAAAGAGGCGAAAAAAAGAGAAAAAGGAGCGGGAAAGGGAAGGGGAAAGGAGAAGGTCAATCCTCTCCCTCTCCCCCAAACAAAAATTCTGGCTACGGCACTGCGGCGGGACGATTACGCGCCGGTCGGTCGAGCTGCTTAAGCGCCGATAGTAAATTAGGCTTATAAGTTAGTTACAGTCAGCGCAAACGCTTGTCAACTGGACGGCGGACGGCTGCGTACATGTCGACACTGAACGCCTGCGTCTTTGCTGGCTTCATAACGGTTGCTCGCAGCAAGTAAATTCCGGACGGATTCACGACGTAGGTCAGATTCTGAGCGGGTTTCAGCTGTCCGACAGGGATATCGTCGAATACCTCGGTGATGTTATAGCCGTGCGGATCGGTGAGGTTGATAGCAGACAGTGGCAGTGAAACGTGTATCGGATATCCGTGCTGTTTGCTGTAAACTGCTGCGACTGCGTAGCTGCCCGGTGGGCTGATCGATCTCGTCCAGATGTGAAAGGTGTCGTTGTACAGCTGAAATGCGCACACGAGTAATTCAGCTTTAGGATTATTTGTTGCAGTGGCGACGTGCAGGGCGAATTTCATCCAAATTTTAGCTTGTTCGGCATTTTTTCTTGTCGGGAATTTGAAGCTGTAAGTCCCCAATTTTTGAAAATTTTAGGGGCAAAATTAAACTACTGAGCACCGCGCGAAATTTTTTCTGTCGGAAATTTGCAGTTGTCTGTCGGAAAATGCCCTCCGTAACATATTTAACCCATCACGACGCCGCTGATTAAAGCATTCTAGTGTGGACAGTGACAACGGTGTAGGCCTAAGTAAGTAAACTTACAGTTAGGGCGAGTGAAAATGCGGAAGTGAAAATAAGTTCCGAAGCCTGTACATTAACTTAATGTGGTTTTCAGTTTAGACAGTGTAGCCTGAGGAAAAATTTTTAGACTTATACATAAAAAACACAAGGCCTGTTGGTGATAGTTTAAAAGGCTTTGGAAATAAAATTAAACCACACTTAGCTTGCACTGGTACTTTTTTGCTCAATAATTGAGCTACAGTCATGCGTCATAAAGCAAACGACGGTGTAGTCTAGGCAATCTAAGCGTGGTTTATACCCCGTTTACATGATCGAGCAAACATCGAGCAAATGTCCAGCAAACGTCCAGCAAATATCGAGCAAATATGAAGCATGTATTAAGCATAGCAAGCATAGGACAGACATTGAGCAAACGTCGAGCAGACATCCAGCAACAGCAAGCATCGAGCAAACATCTAGCTGGCTCGTTAGCTAACATATAGCCAGCTCGTCGAGCCAGTTTGATCGTGTAAGCGGGGTATTAAGTACGATACCGCACTGTCTGGAGCTTACCCATTCCAACAGTACAGCATCAAGTACTTAAGAGTAAGTGAGTTAGGAGACATGACTACTTACACTGAGCACGTGTCGTCCTGGTATACCAAGCGGGTCCTGGTTGATTGCAATAGCTCGCTTGTTGAGCAGCAGAGCTTTCGAGACGTCGTTGATTGTCCGTAGGTCGACGGACATGAGCAGCTGCGACGCGAACATTGACCACAGACCCATCTGAACTCGCTGCTCGTCATGGCTCAGGCCGTAGTCACCAATTATCAGCTGATACAACAAGAAAGTCCAGCTGTCGCTAGGGAAAACGCGCTACAGCCTATACAGTTCCTGTTGCAGAACTGACCTTCAAGGTTATCCTAGGTCAATAATTTTCATGTCATTTGAAAGCCAATGTGTGACGTCATTGCGATTAATGCCAACCCAGGCCCTATCGCGCAACGTTTAGATAATACATCCGTGACGGACAGGCGACAGTCGTGCCATAGACGCCTACAGCATAGCTGTAGCGCGTCAGCAACGTAGGCCTATAATAATCACAAGCCAAAACACCAATTGCATTTTGTTGTGGGTATGTTGTAAAACATGCTGTAACCTACAGCGATATTGCACCAGATGGAATAAAATGGAATTTGTTCTTTGCAGCGTTGAAGGCTTTCCGTTGTTTATTCGTGACCAACGTGACGAAACTAAGATATATCATCAGACGTCGAAAAGATGTCAGTAGGCCTAGGTCTAAATTGATTACAGGGTATATCACATTTTATAGTTCTGCGATTGTTGCATTTGAAGTAGGATACGTTTGGCCAAAGTCTGACAAACCTTACAAGTTCTAATGCCATAAAATCGCATCTCGCTATTTGCATCAACATCATGACAAAATTAATTTGAAAAAAAATTACAAGAAGCCCAACTGTCGCTAAAATAGCCGACCATACCGGTTGTCAGTGACCTTAAAAGTTATCCGAGGTCGATGATTTTCATCTCATTTAAAAGAGCGTATGCGATTTCGTATTAGTGATCAGTAGCAACCTTGGCCGTATCACGCACCCTATAGCCACACTACATCCGTGACGGACGACGACGACGACAGACAGACAGACGGACAGACAGGCGACAACTATACCATAAGCTCGACCGTTGTTTAACACCGGTCGGCTAACAGTTATCGGCATAGTGAATCTGCTATTAACCATGTCGGCGTCAGTGAAGCTGCCGGGTCTGACGACTTCCAGGAAGTGGCCGGGGTTCGTGACGTACCAACTTGTGATGCTGCCGATACTCTGAAAGCTGTCCATGATGTCGCCGTACACGCGAAACGTATTGCACGTCTCGGCAACCGCCGTGTAGTTCGGCTATACAGCAGTTCAAGTAGGCTTACGTGTGGCGGTGTGACACAAGACAAAGTAAATTAATCACGTAGAAAAGATTGCAGACAGGCTTACGCCGAAATGCTACCGTCAGTTTTATATCTAGTCTGGCTCGGTAGCATTTCGGCGTAAGCCTGTTCCCAATCTTTTCTACGTGATTAATTTACTTAAAGCCTGAGAGCCCGTAACGCATATTCCGATATATGATATATTTTATCTATCAGAAATAGGCATAACGGCAGTCTGTAATAAGAAAAATTTGTGCGAGTAATTACAAAACACTGAGGACGTCGCCAAATTCAACAAAAATGTCCAAAAATGGCAAAAAATTTCATAGACCTATTGCGTTGCGTCGCTTTAAGCCTTTGAGTAAACCAGGGAAGGGAACCCAGTTAAAATGGCATAGACTTAGAATCAGACCAGTCGGCCAGTTGGCAGGCAAGCTCCATTAATAGCGAGCGCCTTCAACCAATTCCTAAACAGAGCCTACTGCTACGCATGGCTCGTCGTTTTTCTTTCATCGTGGCCAAAACAATCACGAGGCTCATTACCATTCATCAAAAAATAGCCAGGCTGAGTTAGCGCAAGACCAAGACGGTATATACATGTACGTTACCCGTAAATGGTCACCCATCATCTCGGTATAACCCGACTTGAAGTAAGGCCTAAATACGTTGATTAGCCCAATAAACGTCACCATTAGGCCTAAGATTATAGGTTAAATTGCCACAAAATAAAATATGTGCTATTGTTTCGTTGTAAATACCGTGGCGCCAAGAGCTCTCATGTACAGAGGCCATTCGCATGAGTACAGAATCGGCCGACCAGTTCGGTTCAAATAGTGACCCATTGCAGGGTACCCTACACAAACAGTTCCGCAACTTTCAAACACACGTATAGGCTTATGTTTGCACGATATCATTTCACTAAACATACTACATAGGCCTACATGAATATAATATGGGTATACCCACAACAAAAGATCTTTGCGCTAAATTCACTCGCATATTGCCCTGACCACTGTATTTTGGGACCCGGCCTTCATTTCTACAGGGCGGGCCCTAAAAACGTGGCACTTTACTTTTGTCCATATCTTCGCCAATTATTGATCGATTTTCAAAATTCTTTCGCTGGCACACTCTGCAGACAATTTGCAATAACGTGATTATTACACATCTCACCAGATCGTAAATACCTCTCTACACTACCTTGTCAATGAAATATGCATACATAACGATAATAACAAACAAACATTTTGGTAAAATTGAAAAAAAACACTAACACTTCAGACTAATATTGCAGCGAATGTTCTGTATGACACTAAACTGTTTGGGTCTAACACAGTCTACTGTTATGCGGATCATTCATTGCAATGTTGATCTAATGTGTTTTTAATTACCTAAATTTTTGTTATTATCATTAGTTTTTGCTTACATTTATATTTCACAAGGTAGCGTAAAAACGCATTTATTGTGTAGTGGAATGCGGTGCGCGCTAATCGGTTTGGTGAACACCATTTATTTGGTGAACACCTGTCGGCTTGGCGCCCACCATACGGTCGGATAGGTCGTCGATAAACGTCACCCATTGGGCTGTTCACCACGGGAGCTGCAAGGCTAATGCCACTTTTCTTCTGTTTTGGGAAGAGATAGATTAGTGTATTGGTTTGGTGCGAAAATCGGAGTAAGTGTGGGTTCAAAGATCAGAATCGTTGAACACTTGCCCACCATTCGTCATCTCCGCACCATACCTGTTACGCTCGCCGGGGGTAGATAGGGACAGGTAGCCGAGTGTGCACTTGGTGCCGAAGACAAATTGGAAAAAAGGGTGAATATTTTTCCCGTCCTTTCTGCATTCGACGTCTAGTGTTTATTCACGTTCCGTTCGATCAGCACCTAGGAGTTTTTAGGGATAGGGCGTAAAACATAGGTTAGGGACCTTTAGGCACCCTAAGGAAATAGGCACCAAGGTCATAGATATATACGGAGCAAGTACGATTTGAGCGAAGTAAGCGTGGGTTGAAAGAACCTTAAGGTACACTTCCCCACCATTCGCGCACCGTTGGATACCTTAATCTTCTGATTGTCTTCGTGTCAGAAGAGGCTTTGAGGGACCATTTTCACCTCTGTTGAGTCGATCTGGCAGAGAGATTTCACTGTTCACCGGTAGGCTATGCTCTCGTCTCGCCTGTCTGCGCGCGGCGGTTAACGCGGATACGGTTGATCGTTTGAAGGTGCTCTTCAGACAGTACATTTCCGTTCACTCGGATACTCGATTGAAGACACTACTCAAGCCGTACGTATCCGTTATACGCTCCAGTCGACTGTGTGGCTAAGAACTGAGCATCAACGGTTGGATAGCTCATCTTCTGCTGGCCGGTTCGGCACCAAGGGGTGAGATTGGTAAACTATCTGACGGTAGATTACCGCCATCCGTATATCAAAAGTCTTCTTTTTCATAGGTCGATCGCTTGTTCACCAACGCGTATTAGGTTTAGGCGCGTCGTCGTCGTCGTTCGCCAAAGCGTAAGTACGTAAGTAAAGGTCTAGGTAGGAGCACCAAAAAGTAGGTATGTCGTCTGTCATGAGGTTCTGTCGATAAGTCTGTTTTGGCTAGGTAATAGAAGTGGCGGGGATTGTCCGCTACTAGGGGATATAGGTGCACCAAATTGTTAGGAGACCAAACCGAACCCACACGAAAAATCACCAATTTCTCTAACAAAAACACCAAATATATCTTCTAGTACGCGGCGGACTGAGTCCGTCTTAACACACTTCTTACCACCAGGAGTAAGTAAGCACACCAACGTTGGACGTAATGAGATAACCGTAGTACCGGGTGGGACCGGTGGAAGGTCACACGTGTAGCCACGGCATTACACACCGAAGTTGTAATGTGCCACGTCGGTGTTGCAGCCGTCGAACTTGAGCATATCGACGCCCCAGTCAGCAAACGTTTGTGCGTCAAGCTCGTAGTGATCCAGTGTTCCCGGGAACCCAGCACACGTCCGACTACCAACGTCTTCATACACGCCCAGCTTCAAGCCTTTGGAATGTATCTACAACGCAAGCAAACCACTTCAACTACAGCCATGCAAAAGTCCATGCTTACAGCCTACAAAATACAACACACCTCGCGAACGACTGCGCTTTCGCAACGAAAATTTCTTGTTCTTGTTTTTTCCTTTACCACATTCATTCTATGAAATTGCCGGATAAAATATGCGGCGGATTACACCCGCTGTAGCCTAAAAATCCACACGTGCTGCACTTGTAACAATGTGTTACATACAATAATTATTGTACAAAGCGCACACGGTGAAAAACATCATAAATATTCCATTTTACAAGCCACAACAAATCCGCACCAATCATGAAAATGATTATAACTGTGCGAGACGTAAGTTCAGTGATTCTGAATGAGCGATAGTGCAGAATAAGACCCTATAGTCCTTACGTAGTCGGCGAGATGCTTCATTCCGCGTGGAAAACGCGCCGGATCCGGCTGAAGTCGTCCGTTTTCGTCGCGAGAGTTGGCCAGCCAGCAATCATCGACTGTCACGTATTGATATCCAGCGTTCAAGTAGCCTTCAGCCGCCATCACGTCAGCCATCGCCATCAACAGTTGCTCTCTGCAAGTACCACAGTCACACCATGTGGCTTGGCGGTGTAATAGCCCGTTTACGCGATGAAGCAAACATCAAGCAAACATCAAGCAATTAGTGCACACGTCGTGCGCGTGCATTTTGAATAAACTTGCTTGATGTTTGTTCGACGTTTGCTTGGTGTTTGCTTGATCGTGTAAACGGGGTATAACGGTAGGTTGTCGGACTTACAATCGCGAGGTCGTGGGTTCAACTCCCGGTCGGGTCACTATCAATTGGTTACTACTTGGATGGGTGACTGTAGACGAACAAGTAAACCACCCAGGTATATAACCAACACCAAGGTCAACTCAGCCTTCTATCCCTCCGGGGTAAGTAAATCGAGTACCGGTTTTTCTGACTGGAGTTAACGCGCGTGGACAATTTCAAATGTATCCGCTCTTCTAGGGTGAAATAGCGCTTGGATTAGGGCTTGATTGAACAGTCAATTGAGATTGTCCACGCGCGTTAACGTATGGCGCGTGACGCGCGCAGTGAGAATGCACCTTAACGGTGCCGGTGGCCTACGTGTCTACGCTCACGTACGCGTTGGCAATGACCAGTGGGCTCGCCTTCCTTGTCCATTGGTCAGTTCGTCAAAAACTAAGAAGTGTCAGTTCAGTTCAGTTTAGTTGCGTCGCTCTGTACGCGCATTTGTAACATACTTTTACTAGTTTAGGTAACCAGAATAAGCGTAAACCAGAACAAGCGTTCAAGTGATAGGCGCATTTGACAGCAATCGCAGGCTATCAGTTTGTATTTCAAAGCAAAAATTTTGGATAGGCTATAAAGGTGCGTTCTCACTGCGCGCATAGACGATCTCTATTGACTGTTGAATCAAGCCCTAATCCAAGCGCTAGCTTACCCTAGAAGAGCGGATACATTTGAGATCGTCCACGATAACGCGCGTTAACGCGCGTCACGTCGCGCGCAGTAAGAAGGCGCCATAAGGCCGTGGCCAATACTTTAGCTCACACTTAGCTCACCCGATGCAATTGTCCGGGTCGTTCATGCAGTCCGTGTTGCAGCCGAAGCGTTCCCACGACAGCCAACCCATCGGAGGAGTCAGAGCCAGTCCGTTGTCAAGAGCTCGAATGACTGGAATGATGAGCACCAGTCCCACGAACAGCGACCAAGTAGACCAAGTAGACCCGCTTTCTGACCGTTTGCTCATTGCGTTCTTGTATCGTTCGACCCTATTCTAATTTCCAGCTGTAGGCTGGCGAGATACCGTCTTCCGTGCAGGGCGCTATCAAAAACTCTTTGACTAAGATATGTTCTCCAACTGATGCACGGAAAACATTCGAATCTGTGTCAAATAATATAGCAGCATCGATGAACAACTTAACCATATCGTTCGCATTATCTGCATGTCATTTAATTTGTCACGTAGACGTTTATAGACAATGCTATAGATCATATGCCATAGGCTACCAGATAATACTAGACATCAACCCCAATCAGTCTCGTGTAGCTGATTGAGACGGTGGTATGTCCGCTGGCTGCTCCGCCGCTCCGCGGGCGCAACTACTTGTTGACGCGGACAATGGATGGCCGCATATTGCGCCTAATGCGTCGCAGTATCGTTAGCTCATGCCAATCAGTTGCCACGTCCAAATTGTAAAGCGCTTCTGGTCACAAGTCTGACTCATGTAAGCAGCGTTATGGCATGTATCTGACCTTCACCTTTTTGCATTTAGTGGTGTTAAACCGGGGTTGTGGAACCTCAGAGTAGCTACATGCTTCAGACAAACGATAACTATAAAATACGTAGGCCTACTTTTACTCGCTGCGTGTATGCATACGCTGCACAGCCTACGTTAATTTATGGGCAAAAATTTCATCCGTAAGGCCAAGCTATCAATATTATAAGAACTGTAGACTTATAACAACGCTAACCGTTCAACACTTCCGCTATATTCAGCTGATATTGTGAAAACTAGCTAGCCTAATAGATCGTAGCCTGGCTAAGGCTTTCGTCACGCTTGAAGATCTCGCCGCCTCAAAGCCATGGACTGTCGCCAACGGTGTATGCACACAGGCCTGGGTCACAGTATTTGCCGGAATCTGCGGCCTAACAATTATAATAGCAGGAATCGCCTCCGCCAATGACCTATAAGCTGATAATTATAACGCTTTCTCCTGTTGTTTATTTCTGTTCACGGCAGCGACGTCAGTATTGTTTCCAGCATCGTGGCGAAGTTTTTCGTCCGTTACCATTATCGCAAAAGCCGCTGCACTTAGTTCGATGAAATTTTTGCATAAACATGTACGTCGACAACCGCAAGAATTCTTCCTATTGAATTTCAAGATCATATGTGTCCAAAGTCAAGGTAAGGTCATATGACCGGATTCTCCAATACCTCAGCACTGCGAGGTAGAACTGCGACAGGAACTAATAAATGCCAATAGCTAATGGGCCTACGTCATTATATTTTGATATCTCACTAGCACAGAATAGGCCTATTTAGAGATCTATGAAACCAAAGCTGGCAAAACCAAATGTGGAGGCAAATCATTGGGATAATAATATAGTTTTCACCGCATACACAATTATAATGTTATCCATCGTAAAGCACGGCACATAAGGCTTAATAAAACAAAATTCGACTCTGCAATATATACGGCCTAGCTAAAGCATTTATCATCAGTAGATTAGAACAAGAAAGAACTAATCTGGCAATAATCTGGCTATTCGCAAAGTGGCAACACGTCCGACCATGATTTGGCTGCAGGGAGTGAGTGAGTGAGTAGGGTTTAACGTCCCGCCCGACACAGTATAGGTCATTTCGGGGACGGCCTTTCCAGGCAAAATGCACGTACACATAATAACGAAACAAAAATGTTTAACATTTACACAAAGATTTGGCTGCAGAGTTTGACCCCCAACTCTCTCTTTCTCTCTTGCATGGTAAGGGTAACACGAACGCAATGTTTCCTTGGATCCGACGTGTACCTTTGCCAAACGGCATCTAAGTCCATTGAATGGTTGAAGCATAACGGACATTATCATAATTGCCACAAGTCACAAAGGTTCAGACAGACAGAAGACAGCCAGACAGACAGACAGACAGACCACGCTACGGAGAAATGAGTAGGAATAGGCGAAATCGCTTGCGCTCCAAGATGCAATTCCGCCAAAAAATACAGAGTTCAGACAAAACTGACACAAACAACACGACGTGAGTCAAAATCACAGTGCAACCTGCAATTGTTTATTTGCAAAAAAAGACAACCAGCATGAATCACACAGGCCTTCAAATATCATGCAGATAGTATAAAATGTAAACAGAAAGCAATAAAAATCTCAAAATACTACATCT
>Ga0209367_1012168_pt1 | contig 11303 bp, 11 predicted proteins | sample WorMetLIZISLAND2_FD_187412 | JGI IMG/M metagenome (GOLD analysis project Ga0209367, IMG submission 187412) | Marine gutless worms symbiont microbial communities from Max Planck institute for Marine Microbiology, Germany - Olavius geniculatus... ... | reverse complement strand
GTTGTAAGGGCGATGAACGTTAAGTATAGGAAATGGTGTTTGGGGGAGGGGGGGGGTCCTGTAACTCCGAAACCCCTTAACCGATTTCCATAAAACTTGGCATCTGTGATGACATCGCCCACGCAACCCCATGTGCAAAATCTGGTTACAATCGGTTTAAATGGACGTGGCTGCGCATGCGCGAAATTCGCCGTTAGGCGTCTACTTTTTCTTTCTCTCTTTTTTCCTTGCGCACAGCTACAGACCAGCCCGTTGGATCGACCGACGCCGCTAATGGCTCAAACGAAGCGTCCTGACGCCGGACACATTCCTTATATGGTTTCAATTAAAATTTTTAAAATTTATCCCTTTTATGCCCAAATTTTAAAAAATTGCATTACGGCCTATGGGGACTTCAAAGCGCTATTTTATAAACTCAACCCCCGTGAAAGATAATTGTGCTAGCTGACATTTCAGAATCGTCAACAAACACAAGAAAATAACACGAAGCCCAGCTGTTGCTAAGATAGCCGATCATAGTGGTTGTCAGCAACCTTCAAGGTCATCCAGGGTCAATTATTTTTACAACATCTGATAGGCATTACGCACAGTCCTATTAGTGATCAACAGCAACCTAGGTCCTATATCACACTGCTTAGCCACAATACATCTGTGAAAGACAGACAGACAGCAGGACAGATGAACGTACGACAACTGTACCAATAATTCGACTGTTATTTAAGTATGATCGGTTAAAAAGAGTATTTTGATTAATTTCTACATGTAATTTGTTGCAACTTGAAATGAAAAATATATTTCTCATAACAACTAACATAATATTTATTGATTTATTTATACTTGTTAGTCCGCCCGAAAGCGATAGCTTGCGGAGCGGACTTAAGTTTTAGCCCAGATGTTTTTAAGAATTTTTTATTTATTTTTTTTTCTCCTGACGCGAGATCTCCGAGATGCGTGGGCCGACCGGCGTGAAAATTTGCACGATGCTCAGTACTAGGCCCTATTTTATAATGCCGGTCCAAAATTTTGGGGGGCACACCCCAAAAAAAATTTGGGGGGCGAAAAACATGCAAAATTTGGCCCGATTTCGAACGACTTCGAAGTTCGGCGGCGAATATCTCCGAAACAGATGAAGATTTTCAAAATCGGATTTTTATTCCGTCTACCGCGATTCCTCCTGCGTTAGGCGAAACAAGTCCGGTGAAGTTAGGTCTAGTGACCTTGGAGATCTCGATGTTGAATCGTACCCACCCAAAGTGCATTTTTCGGAAGACCATATTTCGGCCCCTAAAGGGTGCTGCACCCCCAAATTTTTACAGGCGCTAGAAAATGACCAGTCTTACTAGCGCACCCCCACATGGGACGGGGCCCCCCTTACAACTTTTTTCAAAAGTGGTCAAAAATAGGCTTAAATTGCAATAAATGAGCTCTTATAACTTGGGAGTTAGGGGGTGTAGCCCGACGAAACTTTGGCACTTGACGCAGCTCTAGGTTGGGGTGTTAACTCAAGTACGAAATTTGGGGGTACCGCCCCCTTAAAATTTGGGAGTGCAAAAAACGTCCAAAATTTAGTACGTTTTACGACAACCTTCGAGTTTGACCGCAAATATCTCTAAACTGGATAGAGATATCGACAAGCGGTAAACGGCGTTATCAAAAAAGGTTAATTCCGCGTTGAACAAAAAATTGTGCAAACTTCGATCTTCTACGAACCAAGTTATAAGGGCTCATGTTAACCTACCCTAAGTCGAATATTTTGGAAGATTATATTTTGGCCCCTAGGGGGTGCTGCGCCACCAAATTTTTACAAGCGCTAGAGAATGACCAAGTCTTACTAGCGCACCCCTACCAGGGTCAGGGGCTGCCCTTACAATTTTTTTCAAAGGGGGGTCAAAAATTGGCTTAAAATGTAATAAAAGAGTGCTTATAACTTCGGAGTTAAAAAGTGTAGCCTGACGAAACTTTCGCACTTGACATGTCTTTGTGTTGCGGTGTTAACGCAAGTACAACTTTTAAGGGGCACCGCCCCCTTAAAATTTGAGAAGGCAAAAAACGTCCAAAATTTAATACGTTTTACAACTTTCGCGTTTGACCGCAAATATCTCTGGACTGGGTAGAGACATCGACAAGCGATAAGAAGCGCTATCAAATACAGTTAATTCCGTGTTGAATAAAAAAAATTGTGCGAACGTCAGTCCACTAACACCAGAGATTACGTGGCTAATGTTTACCCACCCAAATCAAATTTTTCGGAAGGCCATATTTCGGCCACTAGGGGGTGCTGCGCCCCCAAATTTTTACACGCGCTAGAGAATGACCAAGTCTTACTAGCGCACCCCCGATCGGGGATGGGGGCCCCCTTTACAACTTTTTTTCAAAGGCTAATAAAAAATTGGCTTAAAATGTAGCGTATTAGTTGCGAGAACTTTGGAGCCAGGGGGAAGCAGCTTTATTAAACTTTGCCACGTGACGTGCTGCTAGATGGGGGTGATAAGGCGGGTGCAACTTTTGGGGGTCACTGCCCCCTTAAAATTTGGGAGGGCAAAAAAACGTCCAAAATTTAGTACGTTTTACGACAACTTTCGAGTTTGACTTCAAATATCTCTAGAATGAATAGAGCTATCGACAAGCGGTAAAAAGCGTTATCGAGCACAATTAATACGGCATTGAATAAAAAAAATTTGGTGAACTTTGGTCCACTAACACCAGAGATTACGTGGCTAATGTTTACCCACCCTAAGTCAATAGTTCAATAGTGCGCGTTTTGCGTATGCTAATGCATTTGTGTGCGGGCCACGTGACTTTGCTACCGGGGGAATTTCATCCCTCTAAATTTCTCCCCAATCAGACTTAGGGCGCCGGGCGGACTCGCGTTGGGCTTTGCCCCAAATTTCTAGTTTATTATGGAAATAGACAACAGTAATTAGATTAAAAGAAAAATGTAACATGTTATCCACAAATATTTTGACACTTATTATCTGGAGACATGTCACCAAGAAAGACGACCAAAAAAACATAAATGGAGAACATAAAAGACAGAAAACATAAAGCATAGAAGAAAAACACAGACAAAAAAACATAAATCTGACGAAGCAAGCTCTTACCTGGTGATTTCCTCCTGAAGAACGTTTGGCTCTGGGACGAAAAACTTCACTCCAAAGTCAAAGACCCAATCACGAGCTACGAAAAAAAAACACAAACAAATGCAAAACAGTAACAGCTTTAGTAGACGTAGTCTAAAGTCAACCACCGAGTCCAGATATATGCAGAAATGTGACAGACATCATGTGACAGCTTTTTGCCTGAACAAATAAAACAACACTTGCTGTCTTAAACGCATTATCTGGACTCCTAATACATTGTGTAGAATGCATTTGCAGCCAGGCTTCACCCTGAACCCCACTGGGGGAGGGGAAATAACAGAACTCCCCAGACCCCCAGCCCCCCCACTTACAGATTCTACATCGCTGCTCTTGGTACTGGTGTCGTGCACTGATTGGTGGGTTACGCCACGTGGACATTGACTTCTACACACTTGTAATTCTTCACTGTTATAGCAGTGATATAATTATTACATAAATAACTAAACTTCACCTCTAGCAGCCATAATATGTGTGATAAATAAACACAAGTAAATGGATAAAATGATGTTACTTACTGCCGACTTGCTTGGATATTCTTCTGTCGGGTATGATCCAATACTGCACACAGAGACACAAACAAAGACCATTGGATGACTTCACTTTCTGACTTTGACTTTGACTCAGCCAACTCACTAAGCTCAACTTTGCTCTAAGTAGATACTTTAGTAGGCTACAGGTCCACTTAATGCATTATTCAGCACTAAGATTCACTCAGGTTGTCAAGTATAGCTCTTGAAAGATACCTATCTCAAAAGATACGGAGCATCACCTGCCATATGGAAACACAGACCACCTGGTGCAGGTGAACGTGCCCACCTTAACCCCAGCCAGACAAACTGGTACATGATTCAACTACCCCGGAGGGTTAAAAGACAGACCTGACCTCAAACAGGCCGAGTTTTGTGATCTTAGCACAAAAGCAAGATTAAGTAAAACAAATCGGAATCCTAAACTTGACAATATAGTCCCGAAAACACAACTCTGACTGGCAAAATAAAATGGATGATAACAAAAGTTGTCTAATGATATGTCAGAACATATCTGGTGATAAAAATTATGCCTGCTTTTTTTTCAACAAATAACAAATGTCAGTAGATACCCTATCATATCAACAGATATAAACAAAAGCTTCTTTTTCAATGTGCAACTTGTATTATCCTAAATAATAACTAAAGACTACTTGTCAATGAGTAACATATATCAACGGATATCTTATCTCGTATTTGGTTTTACTAGCTGACACTTGCTTTTATCAGCGGATATTGAGAATGTAATAAAACCTTGATGCCGTTTTCATCGTTAAATGAGCAAGAGAAATAATCTTTCTCCAGTAGATTGACATGATCACAGACCACCTCTACCAACAGACTGCCCCTAGCATTCGACTACACACAGACATATAGACAGATATACAAACATATACATGCTGTTTCATAAACAAACAACCCTCTTTTTCATAATTTATCTGTCAGTATATCTGTATGTCTGCCTGCCTGCCTGTCTATCTGTCTGTCATTTCATTTTTACTACCTGAGTGGTGAATAAATGTATATATAATTCACTCAAATAATGATCAATATACACAAAATTGTTGCCAGTTGTAGCTGATAAAATACTAATTCAAAATATTTTAACAAAATATGACAGTTGAATACATATTCTTTGCTAGTCATGATATAACGCAGACATCACAGTGTGTTGAGTGTGCAAGCTTGCTTGTCTCAGCTAATGCTGTCATTTGCTACTCTGCTTCAATGGCGAACTTAATCTTGTTCACTGATGAAAAATGTTTATTGTGTCAGCACTGAGCAACATGGGGACATAAAATCAGGCGTCTCACAATCCAAAAATGCAACCAATTTGCAAGCTCGGTGTGCTAGTGCACTGTCTTGCTCGAACATGTGAAGTCCATCTATCCCCACAGACACGTACCTGTAAATGTGATTGCTTTGCACGTTTTATTGTGGCTGCAAGTGTAAAACTTCACAAATCTGTCATCACCATTGAAGCAGGGTAGCAACTGACAGCAAGATTGTACCAGTGACACATTATGACGTCAGTGTTACGTCACCACTAGCAAAGAATATTTAGTTAACTGTCATATTTTGTTAAAATATTTTGAGATACTATTTCTTCAGCTACAGCCATTTAAAAAAATTGTATAAATTGATAATCACTTTAGTGAAGTATGAAAAACAAAAAGGGATTGTTTTTTTATGAAACACCACGCACAGGCAGATATGTGTACAAATAGCACCTGTAGGCCTAGTAACTGCGCATAAGCAAAAATATTAATATAAAAATCAGCCATAAGCTGATGCAGCCTATTATCATTTAACACCAGTGTCCTAGTTTTTGTGCCACTGTGTACAGAATAAAAATGTGCCAAAATATTGTTTTACCAAACTTTAATCAAACAACTCAGCCAAAAGTTAACGTAACACACGTTAGTGACACTAACAACCTTATAACCTGCATTCATGGCAGTAGACCTACATGGCCCATTAACTACAACAGGAATGAATGAATTTTCCCAACGTCATTATCCAGTTCCCAGTGTGTCATTTACATGTCATTGTGTCGTTCAAACTCACCTCTAGTTCAAAGTCATAGTCGGTGCCGTCCAGCAGACGCACACGGCACTGTGTCATTTTCCTTCCTCCAGCACCCTTTGATCGACTCAGGAACCCCAGTGGACCAGTGCTGGGTTTTCCAGTGACGCCGGAATTTTCCCGACGAACCCTTCGCCTTCGCTCAGCCGGGGTTTCCGTCTTTTTCTTGGCCTCTGCCTAAAATCAACAAGATAACGAGCACTCTATTGCATAAAATTCATATTGTCATCAACAATAATTTATAATATGGTGCAAAAATAGTGGCGTTGTGGGCTAAAAAAGTAGGCAGAGCACAAAGGTGCCATTTTCCAACGAACAGCTAAAGATTTCTGATAGAATGCCGAGAGACAGCTGCAAACCTTTGACAGTGGAGATTATGAGTGCTGAAAAGAAAATTATGCATAAAAATTTGCGGTTTTCAACCCCAAATTTTGCACTTTCAAAACAACATTTATAAAGAAATAGAAAAGTTCTGACAATTTTCCACTACCCTGCCGTGCTGGCATTGGTAAAAGTATGATAAAATATCAGCTGATGCAGTTAAAAATTCCAATGTTTCCTTAGTGTGTTAGTCACGTTATAATCTTCTCTTTGTCTCATTTTTCATGAGTAAAAATGTATAGCATTAAAACCAGTAGCCCTAACCGTAACCCTAACTGTAAAGCTAAAAAATAGCCCAGTAAATAGAATAAACTGATATAGCAACACAGCTCAAAGTGGGATAACGTAAGTGCCAGTATGGTTGGTAGCTTGGTTTTCTTCCCGTTCCTAGCGCTATTTTGGTCACTGATCATTTGCAAACATCAGCGACCAGTTGCCTAAATCTCACAAAATGGCCTGCAAAGCATACCGGTATGTGTCTTTTCTTAGAAAAGAACTGTTGGTATGTTTTCCAGGTGGCCAAGGAAGTGCCACACCGGTCCATAGCATCCCACTTCGAGCAATCACTGAAACCAATAACCGAGGCCTATATCTACCTACATCCCACAAATATAGCATCTATTAATAACCCAGTTATAAATATGTTTATTCTGTTATACTTGGTTATTCACATTGCTGTTGTCTTGGTAGTAACAATGTGTCCAATTTGGCAGATGTGGAAGTTGTATCGCATTAAAACCTGCGAAGAATCATTACAGCTAACTGACCACTACTGCTAACTCTATAGCTAACCATAACCCTTATCCATAACATCACAAATGTTACATTAGCTTCGACATACAAATACATCTACAAACAAAAAAGTTTCTCAGTTTGGTTACTTTAATGAGTTGGTCTTGTTCTTTCAGTTTTCGTTTCGTTTCTTCTTTCTCTTTCTTCTCACGAGCTTTTGCTTCCTTTGCACGACGTTTTTTCTCCTTCGGACTGAGGTTCTCATCATCTGCTGGGGAATCCCCGGTGGCACCTGGGGGAATCCCGGCAGGCCCAGCAGGAAGTTTTACATCATCACTCATGATCGACTCAACTCTGGCGACGTCTTCGTCTCTCACTGCAGCGTACCGAGGGTCATACTGTCAACAGCCACAACTTTATTCATCATTAGATTAATTACCTCCGCCAAGGAGGTTATGTTTTGGCCAGAGTCTGTCTGTCTGTTAGCAAGATAACTCAAAAAGTTATAGACGGATCTTTCTGAAATTTTATGCGAATGTTGGGAATGGCAAAAACTACCAGTGATTCAATTTTGGGGGTGATCTGGAAGGAATCCTGGATTCTCGATCACTTTGAAATTTTCGTTACCATTGCTTTAAAGGGGGCATAAGGAAACCGCTGTCAAACCGAATATCGTGCTGCCACCTGGCGAATAACATGACGTTGGCGGAGGTATGTGGGCTATGACTGCTTTCTAGTTATTTACTTTATTCACTAACTAATATTTCATTTATTCTGGTGATGTCTTTATCTCTCGCTGTGGCATACCAAAGGGTCATACTGAACAACAAACATACTTTTATTATTATTTATCATTTCACTTTTTTTAAACTATTTATTTTGTTCATTCTGCTGACATTATTTTCTTTGACAACAGTGTAGTGTGAATCATACTGTCAAAATTCAACAACCGTACCTTTATTTGTCAAATTATCTTTATTTACTATTCGTTATTTGTTAAATATATATTTTATTTATTCTGGTTATGTTGCCATCGTTGACCATCACATATCGCAAATCATACTCTCATTACAAAAAACTATATACACGTAAATTACCTTAATCACTTCGTAAACATTAATGATTATTTCAATCACTTCATATCTAGAGAGAATATACTTTGATATACTTCCGGTTTCTTGAACATGGTGAATGTTGCTATATTATTCTTTAAACATCGTTGTTAAATGCCAGTTGCGAATAATTTGTTGGATCATATAAGTGTATTATATACTTATCTTGTATTCTAACTTCTGTTTTGCACGTTTTATGTTTCAGTTTGTTGCACGTTTTATGTTTTCAGTTTGCATGCACGTCCCGTAACAGCCTACCCCGCTGAGGTCCCGCGCCCGCGAGACGGCCGTGGGACGAAGATTTTCTTGGTCCTAAAAACAAAGAGTCTCTGTCTATCGCTTGCTGTTTCAGTTATTGCATTATTTATTATATTTCTATATAATGGAGAGGAGAGGGTCAAAGTCAGGTAAAGAGGACATGAAACAAAAGCAAACTTGGACCTGTGAAAAATGTAAAAAAGATTCCAAGATCAAGACAGTAAAGTGTTGGAATGTGAATGTTGTACCATGCATTTTTGCATAAAATGTTTGAAAATTTCTGAGCAGGGCTATGATTTCATGAGTGAGCGCCCCGATGTTCATTCGTTTTGTGGCAGTTGTGATGCTAAAGTGGTTCAGAGTATCTGCATTGATAGAGATATAGAGAAGAGATGTGAAGTTTTTTTTAATGACATTTCTCAAAAGATGAATGCCTTTGAGGACCGTGTTAAGACACAAATTTGATGATTGTGTCGGGTGCAAGGAAATGGACGATGCGCTCATAAAATTGAAAACTAAAATTGAAAACTCGTATAAGAAATCTGAAACAGAGGTTGAAAATTTTCGCAAGGTCATAGCTGAGATGCAGGAGTCTGTTAAGACAATGGTCAGTTCAGATGAGCTGCAAACTACATGGGCTGACATTGCCTCCAAACAGGTGAATAATTCACTAACTGTGGCTGCTGAGGAGATCAAAGATATTGGTAAAGCCATACAAGAGGTCAAAGTAGCTAGACTGGAGGAGGAGGACAAAGAAGCAAGGAGAAATAACATTATTTTTTACAGAGTCCCTGAAAGCTAGGCCGCCATAGGGAAAGACAGAATTGCTGAAGACACGGGTTTCTGTACTCAATTACTGCTTGGTTTGCAGGCAGGGGTTGTCCCTGAGGATATCCGTAAAGTATTCAGGTTGGGTAAAAGAATAGACGATGGCAACCCACAGAGGGGTCCTCGTCCCAAACTTGTGCAGCTGGGCTCAAGGGCAGTGAAAAATCTTTTCAAACTCAAATCTATGGAAATTAAATTCAAATCTGTTGTTATAGCACATGACATGACAAAAACAGAGAGGGATCAATGCAGTCAGGGGTCGAGTCAGGGGTCCCCTGAGACAAATGCTCATTGTGCGGATGCGCAAGGTTTAGGCTTTAACTCTAATGATAATGTCATGATTAATCATAACATCAGTCTTGGAGATGATAACAAAAAATTAAAAATACTGTACACCAATGCTGATAGCCTCCACAATAAGTTATATGAACTGGAGCAAGTACAGAGGACTTCTGCATCTGCTCCAGATATTGTAATAGTTACTGAGGTTAAACCAAAAAGATGTTACAACTTAAATGTATCTGAATATTCTCTTCCTCGCTATAAAATGTTTACAAATAATTTCGATGAGTCTAACAGAGGCATTATTATTTATGTTAATCATGCTCTTAGATGTGATGTGGTTTCATTTCATTGTACTTTTTCAGAACATCTGTTCATAAAGACTCACCTTACTGTCCAAAATAAATATTTACTTATCGGTGCTATATATAGAAGTCCATCCAGCACTGGAGAAAATGATGACTTGTTAAATGAACTGATAAATACTGCTTTTTCTCACAATAACAATAACAATGGGGGCATATAAATAGTGGTTGGTGATTTTAATTTTCCTACAATAGACTGGGAACGCTGGGTTTGTGTTGATAATAAATCTTCTTGTAATAAGTTTCTAGATACTCTTCGGGATAATCTTATAGAGCAGCATGTCATGAATGCTACTAGAGCTAGAAATAACAGTATTCCTCATATACTGGAAATAACAGTATTCCTCATATACTGGATCTTGTACTAACAGATATTACAGATATTAAATTTATGAGTCCACTAGGTAACAGTGATCACAGTGTTCTGGGCATCAGTTGTGACTGAAGTGAGTACAGTAAAATTTCTTCTGCTGCAAAGTTCAACTTTACCAAGCGTGATTATGTAGGATTAAATAATGCATTTAACATCGACTGGGACATATTTTTTGATGACTGCAACAATAATATTGATCATATGTGGATAAAATTTAGGCAGTTTATCACTCAGAAGACTGAGGAATTCATTCCTAAGGTTATTCCTTTCCATCAGAATAAAAAAAATATGGAAAAGGCCACTAAGCTCTTCTGTACGTCACATTATTAGGAAAAAACACAGGGCTTGGAATAGATACATAGAAACAAAAAATCCTGCAAAGTTTGAGCACTATAAGAAATTACGTAATGCGGTTACTTCGCAGATTAGTAAGCTCCGTGCAAAGGAACAATTCGATATATCGGTATGCTGTAAAGATAACCCTAAAAAATTTTGGAAATATATTAACCGTAGAAGAACTACTGCATCTGATATTGGTGAACTTATCCAAGTTGATGATTATGGAAAAATATCGGTTGCCAATACAGATGAACTTAAAGCTGAATTTTTACGCAAAGCCTTCGGCAGTGTTTTCAGCTCCGAAAAAGATGTCAATACGTGTAAACTACCTGATGAACAATGTAGTATTACTGATATGGAGGCCGTCAGCATTGATCACAATGTTATCATTTCCAAATTAAGTAAATTAAATGTTAACAAATCAGCTGGTCCTGATGAAATCTATCCCCGTATCTTATTTGAGGCTAAAGATCAACTAGTCTGTCCATTATATATCCTCTTTAACACTTCTCTAAAAGCTAAAAAAACTTCCGGATGATTGGTGCAAAGCAAATGTCACACCAATATATAAAAAGGGTAACAAAAATCAACCCCTTAATTATAGGCCTATCAGTCTTACGTGTATTGTATGCAAAGTTATGGAGTCCATTATCCTGGATTGCATTATTTCTCATTTTGTCTCTAATAATCTATTTAGTTGGCAACAATATGGATTTCTTAAAGGAAGAAATACTGTAATACAACTCATTAAGACGTTTGACATTTGGACTGAATTACTTGAGGAGGGTGGTCAAATAGATGTAATTTACACCGATCTGGAAAAAGCTTTTGATAAGGTTCCACATTATAGGTTGCTACAAAAACTAAAGTATTACAAAGTA
>Ga0209367_1012167_pt1 | contig 11305 bp, 10 predicted proteins | sample WorMetLIZISLAND2_FD_187412 | JGI IMG/M metagenome (GOLD analysis project Ga0209367, IMG submission 187412) | Marine gutless worms symbiont microbial communities from Max Planck institute for Marine Microbiology, Germany - Olavius geniculatus... ... | reverse complement strand
TCAACTACTTAGTGCTGAAGTGCGACACGTAGCAAACAGCAACATCTGTACAAAAGCTGCTGATAAAACTCTGGAATTGTCATAAATTAAACTAAAAGCGCTAAAATTCACGAAAAATCACGGATTTTTACGGAAATCGGCGTTTTTCACGGAAGAAGGCCAATTTCACGGAAAATGTCACGGCCGTGAAATCGTGAATTAAGTTGGTCCCTAAAAATAGGCTATAACTCTGCTTGCGTAAGAGATTTTTTGCGCCTATAGGGGGGTTTTCGGGGATGGGCCATCAAATGCTGGCAATTGCATTTTCCCCGACCGACCCTCGTTGCCACGGCAACGAAATTCGGGACAAAATTGGCTGTAACTCGGTTTGTGTAAGAGATTTTAGCGAGATTTGTGCGTCTATATATTGGGGTTTTTGGGTATGGGCCATCGAATGCTGCCAATTGCATTTTTTCCCGACCGACCCCCGTTGCCATGGCAACGAAATTTGGGACAAACTGGGCTATAACTCGGCTTGCGTAAGAGATTTTTTTGTGAGATTTTTGCGCCTATGGGGGGTTTTCAGGGATGGGCCATCGAATTCTGCCAATTGCATTTTTCCCCGACCGACCAACGTTGCCATGGCAACGAAATTTGGGACAAAATGGGCTATAACTCGGCTTGTGTAAGTGATTTTGGGAGATTTTTTGCGTCTTTAGGGGTGTTTTTGGGGACGGGCCATCGAATGCTGCCAATTGCATTTTTGCGTCATTTTTCCCCGTTCCCTTCCCCTTTCCCTTGCCCTTTCTTCTTTTCCTTTCCATTCCCTTTTCCTCTTTTTCTTTTCCTTTTTCTATCCCTTCCCCTTTTCCTTCCCTTTCTTTTTTTTCTTATTCTTTCCCTTTCCCTTTAGGTACATGATACTGTCAGAGCATGGTGTGGAGCATCACCTGCCATATGCTGTGTGTATGGAAGATGGAGGGGTGCAATGTGTGATAGAGCATGGTGTGAAGCGTCACCTGCCATATGTTGTGTTTTCCCGTCCCCATTTTTCTTCCCCTTTCCCTTCTCCTTCTCCTTTTCCTTTTCCTTCCCCTTTCCTTTCCCCTTCCCCATTTTCCTTCCACTTCCCTTTCCCTTTCCCCATTTTCCTTCTCCGTTTCCTTTTCCTTCCCCTTTCCCTTGCCCTTTCTTCTTTTTCCTTTCCATTTTCCTTTCCTCTTCCTCTTTATTAGTTATAATATTAGCGGAGATGTAACCGATGTAACCGACGCACGAGGCCAGTTCTATTTCAATAACGTTGCTGCTGTACAATTTGAGATCAAACATTTTGATTTTTTTATTAATCTAAACAGCTAACTGATTATATTTATACAGACGTATACTGTAAACTATCGAAATGCATTGGACAGACTCCATGTTCGTATTAACATTATTTTGTTAAACTATAGAAATATATGTTGGCTGAATTTCTTCTCATCTCATTGGGCATAAACAACAACTTGCTAAAATAAATAACTCTTCTCCCAACACTACTCACTCTGCTCGTAACCTTGGCTTCATATTTGACAAACACCTCACTTTCTCGGATCAAATCTTTGCACTGTCTAAATCTTGATATTTTCACATTCGTCAGCTTCGTTGCATCCGTCCTTCTCTTGATTCAAAAACAGCCAGGCTCATTGCAACTTCCATCGTTCAATCCAAACTTGACTACTGTAACTCTCTATACTATAATCTTTCTAATGAGGTGTTTACACGATCCAGCAAACGCTCAGCAAGCTTCCAGCAAATGTATTCAAAATACACGCGCTAATGCTTGACGTTTGCTGGATCATGTAAACACCCTATAAGTTTCAATAAAATCGTCTTCAACACATTCAAAAGTTTTGTTCCAAAACTCCCTTGCTTTTGCTGTCGTCAGAGCTCCTAAATTTAGTCATACCACTCCTATTCTTAAATCTCTTTACTGGCTCAAAATAAATGAACGTATTGAATATAAAATTCTCTCTCTTAGTCCTACCTTTAAACTTCTCTACACCACTTAACTTCCTTACCTGTACAATTCTTAATCTCTTTCCAGCCACCACGTAACACTCGACCCTCGTCTGTTGTCACTCTCGCTCATCCACCTACTCATTCCTCCTTAAAAATTCAGTCGTTCCTTTCGCTATGCATTACCTCACTTCTGGAATCAACTCCCTCATTCACTTCGTCAGCTACGTTTTGATCTACGTCTTCCTGATTCACCATACTTCCATGATCATCTCACCTCGTCAGCGTCACCATCACCACTCTTGTCATCCATCACCTCATCATTCTTTCATTTTAATCTCAAAACTTTTCTTTCTTTCAAATCATTTTCCCCATAGACATCTGGCACCCCTCGGACTGACTCCACAGCTATTCGGATTTGCTCACGGTTTTTATTTTTTTTCATTTCCGTTTTTTCTGAGTTTTAGTTTTCATTATTATTTTTATTTCTTACCTTTTCATTTTTTTTCTTTTTTATTTTAATTTTTTTTATTTTAGTCATTTTTTGGATTTTTAAGTTTTACATTTAACAGTATTTATATTCTCAGTAGGCTATCTCTCATTTTATTTTTCTTTTAAAACGTTTCAGTTCTTTTTAGCTTATGTGCTAGATTTAACTGACAGTTTGTCTGTCAGTTTTTGAGTGATGCAAATTCTCTATTGTATTGTATTGTATTGTATTTTATTGCCATATTTTGCGGCTGTCCGTCTAACATTTGCCCGCCTTTTGAGCTCTAAATTGGGCAAGCGGTTACTTGTCTATGTGGAACGTTGACGCCAATTTTCTCTTTTTATGCCTCTCTGTTTTCAAGTTATTAGACGTTTGGTGTTTGCTTCAGCAAGTTATTGGGGATTAAGCGTACGAAACTTTATTTAGATTCGTTTGGATTTGATATTTTTATCGTACAACGTCTAGCGGTTTACTTTTTTCTGGACGCAGTGCATTTCTCACCGTTTTTGAGATACGGCGACTTATCGGTTGAAAATCGCCAATTTTTCCTACTGCCGTCTGTTTAATTCAAAATTTGGGTATATTTTCCTTGGACTACATCGCTGAAAGTTTGCAAGAAGAGCTGTGGCCTTAGGCTAACTGATCGTGTAATAAAATTAGAGGTAGCTTAGCCAGTAACCTAAACTGTAGCGTATATCATCATATATCAACGTTACACCGGACAGACAGATGAACAGACATCATACGATGCCCCGTGCATGCATGTGTGCAGTGGTAAAAATGGTGCTATTTTTGGCCTGCTCTCTAGTAGTCTCTATCTCGTACCCTGTAAAAGGTATTACCGGTACGACCGGTACGTACAAATTGTCTGGCAGAATTTGGTACAACAGAGGTAGGCCTCCTACTTAATACTTATCCACCGTTAAATGTGTCTTGTGTAAAATAGCTTTCTGCATGTTGCTGCTGACAGGAGCGTCTATACAGGGCCACTTATGGACTGCACTCCGCCAATCAGTCAACACCGTTTCGTCCCAGTCCCAGTCAGACGGTTACGAGGTACAAACCGAATGAACAGGCGTCTCGCTGGACCAGCGAATCCATTGTACGTCACACATACCTGGCTAACTAGCTCTGTATATGGCGCTGTATAAATACAAGTAAAGTATAATATGATATAATAAAATAGTAGGCGCGCATGGTGCCCAAACGGCGGCGCCGAAACGTTGGCGCTTAAATGTCACGTACCCGTAAAAGAGATGTGGCGTACCGCGGTGGGGAAGCTGTGGGAAGCTACATTTATACGCGAAACGTCGTCGTGCAGCAGCCGTTATACCTCGTTTACACGATCGAGCAAACATCCAGCAAATGCATTCAAAATACTCGTGCACGACGTGTGCTCTAATTGCTTGATGTTTGCTTGATCGTGTGAACGGTGTATTAGTCAGCGGCGGCGTCATCTCTGTATTAGTGGTAAAATGGCATCAGTGATCAGGTGAGATAAGGCCAGTTTGCCTAGAATATGTAACCGAGGGTGTCTGAACCCGGTAGCTAGAGAAATGGGGACGATAGCGGTTTTGAACGTCCAATAACAAGAATCGACATTTTGGCATGTGTGCAGCGAATAACGATGTCAAAGGTACCTAACGAGTCAATGACAAGCGAAACGTTTCGATATCGTACTGACTCGGCGGACACCAACGGAACCCACGGTCTAGTTGCCGAGCTGACTCTCGACAAGGACCCAGCCGAGTTAACCCGGCTTGGTTTTCCCATACGTATCTTCAGCTTCACCACTGAACAACGTGACGATGAAAGTCGGCGACGTTGGTCCGCTGAGTTGGTGTTTGTGACGGCGGCCAGTGAGAACTTCGTCAGGCCGGTCTTCACCGCTATCGCACTCGTTCAGAAGTTCTTTCTCACTACGCCCATCTACTTCTACGACCTCGGAGACGTCGGCCTTCACAACGGCGAGCAGGTGCCGGATTTTTTTTACCATCATAGATCCAGTGGCTTCTATCTCCATATCTAGTGGGCGCATCTTGCGCCCAGTGAAAAATAATGGGGGACGTTTTGATAAGGCTGTAGATCAAAATTTCCCCTCTATTTTCGCTGGGCAAACTACACCCGTGACAAAACTTCCCCCTCTTATTTTTTTTGCTTTCCTACTATTTTTCAATCTGTACCCTTTACAAAACTTCTCCGCTATTTTTATTTTTCTTAATTTTTTACTGTGCAAACTACACCAGAGATGGACACGGGTCACTTTTTTGGACCCGGATCCGACCCGACCCACGTACGTCATACCCTTGACCCGACCCGACCCGCCACAATTGTCTACAATCTGACCCGCGACCCGACCCGACTTGATGCAGATACAATGCGTTACATTACAGACTACATTTTTACAGTAAACAGCAGCGCTGTTTAAAGTGCTGAACATAAGTACTTGAAGAAAAAACAGTTTTCTGCTATTTTTTGTTCCTATTAAAAGTAAAAACTAAAACGTAAAAGTACAAAATAAATAAACTTACGCATTTTTTTGGTTTATACACAACCATAACTAACTACGAATATTGTTATTATTATTATTGTACAATTCAGTTTAAGGTGCCGTAAAGTCATAACGTTACTGCAAGGACAACTAACAAAGTATACGAAATGGCGAGGTATAGAGACTTAAACAAAATCTTTGCGTAATAGTTAGAGACATGAAATAACGGGAAAAAGTTAAGTCTTGAGGCGTTGTCTGAAAATTTTGAGAAGTGTTGTTGATGCAACGATGGCAAACTAAATTAACTACAACATGAACCTTACCAAAAGCAACGTTTTGTCAAAAGTTTAATATTTAATTGTGAACACCAATGTGGCAACTTTGTCCGTTACACGGCTAAATCAACATTGTTTAACGTTCAACATAGGACGAAGAGTCATGAGTTAAACGTCTCTAGAGTAAAGAAGCTTCAATGGTTTGTTTTTCTTGAGTAACATCAAGTTTTCAAAAAGTTCGTCTAGTTTGTTTCTTGCTTCTTTGGACTGGCGCCGCCGCCAGCACTACTGACTCTACCCGCTACCACCCCGCGTCATGGTACCAGTCGTCTATTCACATTTCGAAGGCGTAGTACGAGTGATCATATAGTCGTCTGGTTGGCAGAGCTATAATGCAGTGAATACTCGTTACGCGGTCTCCTGCTGGGTGTTTTCCGGGTTCCCTGAAGTTGGTGTCATGCTGTCGGCTGGCCTGTTGTTAACGTTGCAAACTGCGGCTGCGACTGATCTCATGCAGTGAGTGTCTCCGGCGACTCGGCGCAACTAATTGTCGTTGCTCAGTTTTCCGCTGCCCGCTGTACCGTCGTAAAACTACTCATAAAATTACTTGATCTTGAACCACACACTGGTCGATACTTTCCTGGTCAGGAGCAAGAATACAAATAATAAAAAATAATGCACAAAACAAAAAAATATGTGGTAAAAGTTTGTCTGACCTGCGACCCAACCCGCAAAAATCGCCTTGAGTCTGACCCGTGACCCGACCCGACCCGACCCGATCCGCGGATGGACCCGATCCGTGTCCATCTCTGAACTACACTGTTGCCAAATTTTTTACTTTCCCCCTATTTTTTAATCTACACCCTTAACAAAATTTTCTCCCTAGAGGGGAAAGAAGCCCAAAATAGAGGGGACAACTTGAGTCAGAAATTGGGGGGGAACCAGAGTCAAAAACTGGGGGAAGTTATGCCTGATTTTAATTACACATTTGGGGGGATAGAAGCCACTGCATATATCTGCAACATTGAACAGAACATTGAACTCTTTGATCCAGCTATTGCTGTTTCAAACTTTTCTAGTTGCACTGCTGCTAAGCCTAAAGCTGTGCATAAGTGAATTTGACTGCACGGGACAAAAACGAAAAAGCAGTAAAATCGCACAGAAAAAATAACGCCCAGTTCTGTCCGTTGGTTGATTGTTTACTGCTGATATTTTTGGGGTGGTGAGTTTGGGGATTTATGTGATATGTGATATTAGAAATAACTAGAAATTTGGGGCGAAGCCCAACGCGAGTCCGCCCGGCGCCCTAAGTCCGATTGGGGGGAAATTTAGAGGAGTAAAATTCCTTTGGTAGCAAAGTCACATGGCCTGCACACAAATGCATTAGCATACGCAAAACGCGCACTATTGACATAGGGTGGGTAAACATTAGCCGCGTAATCTTTGGTGTTAGTGGACCAAAGTTCACCAAAAAATTTTTATTCAACACAGTATTAATTGTGCTTGATAACGCTTTTACCGCTTGTTGATATCTCTATTCGTTCTAGAGATATTTGCAGTCAAACTCTAAAGTTGTCGTAAAACGTACTAAATTTTGGACGTTTTTTGCCCTCCCAAATTTTAAGGGGGCGGTGACCCCCAAAAGTTGCACACACGTTATTATCCCCATCCAGCAGCACGTCAGGTGGCAAAGTTTAACAAAGCTACTCCCCCTGGCTCCAAAGTTCTCGCAGCTAATACGCTACATTTTAAGCCAATTTTTGATCGCCCTTTGAAAAAATTGTAAAGGGGGCCCACGTCCCCGATGGGGGTGCGCTATTAAGATTTAGTCATTTTCTAGCGCCTGTAAAAATTTTGAGGCGCAGCACCCCCTAAGGGCCGATATATGGCATTCCGAAAAAGTCGATTTGGGTGAGTAAACATTAGCCGCGTAATTTCTGGTGTAAGTGCACTAACGTTCATCCAATTTTTTTTGTTCAACCCTGAATTAACTGTGCTTGATAATGCCATTTACCGCTTGTCGATATCTCTATCCAGTCCAGAGATATTTGCGGTCAAACCCGAAAGTTGTGGTAAAACGTACTAAATTTTTGGACGTTTTTTTGCCCTCCCAAATTTTAAGTGGGCGGTGACCCCCAAAATCTGTCCCTGCATTATCACCCTCATCTTGCAGCACGTCACGTGGCAACGTTTCATGAAGCTACTCCTTTTGGCTCCAAAGTTCTCGCGGCTAATACGCTACATTTTAAGACCATTTTTGACCAACCTTTGAAAAAAATGTAAGGGGCCCTAGTTTCCGGTGGGGAATGCGCTAGTAAGACTGTCATTTTCTAGCGCGTGTAAAAATTTGGGGGGCCAGCACCCCTTAGGGGCCGAAATATGGTCTTCCGAAAAAGGCGTTTTAAGTGAGTACGATTTCACATCGAGATCTCTAAGGTTACTGGACCAAACTTCTCCGGACTTGTTTTGCCTAACGTGGGAAGAATCGCGATAGACAAAATATTTGTCCGATTTTGAATATCTTCATCCGTTTCCGGAGATATTCGCCGCCGAACTTCGAAGTCGTCCAAAATCGGGCCAAATTTTGCATGTTTTTGGCCCCTAAAATTTTTTGGGGAGGGCCTTCCAAAATTTTAGACCGGCATTATAAAATTGGGTCTAGTACTGACCACCGTGCAAAATTTCGCGCCGGTCGGCCCACGCATCTTGGAGATCTCGCGTTGAAAAAAAAACATCTGCAGTAAAACTTAAGTCCGCCTCTGCAAGCTATCGCTTCCGGGCGGACTAATTAGAAGTCTTCACTCGGTCGTGTGGCTCATTGGTTTGGTTACGCGTTAGAGCATTCGAGGTACCTAGGCCTATATACCGCTGCAGATGTAGTGCTGGTACGAGTGCTGCCATTGAATAATACATTAGGCCTATGTACGAATCTGCATCGCATTGTCAGCCGTATAAAAGCTTAAATGGAATTGAGTGACATTTTTGTCATGAAATTTGTAACTTTTTGTTTTCGTTTCAGCTTCGTAGGTTCTGTAACGTCCGCTATCGTAAGTTCGACTTCTCTCGCTATCCGGGACACGTGCGAAATCTGCGCACCTACGCGTTCAAACCTATCATCATTCACGTACGTATACGATTAGGCCTACGTAGATGATCGATAAAATCGGCCGATTTTGCCGGCCGCTAAAACATGTTCTGTCTTCGACGATTTTGTCAGCCGACTTTTTGTATATCCGTCGACAAATTTTGTTTATGTTGCCATGGTGACTGTTAACCAGTAGCGTGTCACAGCTTGGTAGCTGCAACACCGCGAGCTCGTGATTAATATACACTAGCTCCTACTCGTCTATAGGGCCTAACACTCTCTATATATTCCCATAAAGGACAAGAAATTTGAGTTAATGCTCACGAGACGCGCGAAAGCCTATAGCAGTTCCTCTTCGCAAACTGTCAGTCTGTCTCCAGCCTTTTCGTCGCAGTTCATTCTTGGATTTTGTGCTGCAGCAGAAGATCACAAAAATTGATAATAAACAGCATTTCTGTACCTAAATCCGTGTCACGGCAGGTCTGGTGGATCCAGGTGGTGGATGGACGACCGCTGGCGCGTCTCCACTCCTGCTAAGGCCGGTCACTGTCCCTCGTCTTGGTACAAATTCGGAAGAAGTTAAATGGTTATATTTCATCACGGTGTCATCCGATCGATGATTGGTTCTAGGGTAGGGTTCGTGTTGTCGGCAGATTGAACGGCGCTAGTTTGAGTTGGACGAAATCCAAAGTGCTCGAAGAGTGTGTTAGATTCGTCCAGTCTAGAACAGTACAGATCTTTGTTATTGCTGTAGATTCACCAAATGTTGGCCGATTTTCCAAGTCAGCTAACTGATAACACTTAGATGATTTGGAGATAAGTCTGCAGCAAAGTGATTAGATTATTATATGATCCAGCCACACGTCATTGTCTGTCCAATGCAGTGCATAGCATTGGACAGAGTATGTATAAAATCACCTGAGCGTCCGTCCTTTCGTGCGTTTGTCCGACTTTTAAGGCGCCATATCTCGACAATGGTGCAAAAGGAAGTGGCCCACCGCGAGTCGAATGATCACGTGACCGATGACGTCACGTGACCCCAAAAGGTCAATGTCGTGACCCCATTATTTTCGAGGCGGCAATTAAACTTTTTTAATTTTTACCACTGGCCCACCCAGCTCACTCAGTTAATTTGTACGGACTTCACCGTTGGCTATCGAGATGCATTGGACAGACTTCATGTTCGTTTGAACAGTATCTTGTTGCCGATATGACTGCTTTTTAAAGCGAAACGTTTGATAGACCATTACACGGGTGATATGTATATTGTATAGGAACTGTTGCATGTTCACGAGACGATTTTCTGGGTGGACTCTTCAATACGAATGCGGAAATCCGACCTCAGTCAGGTATATGAGCAGGCTTCGACCACTGGGCATGGAATAGTGATGTTCGACGTTACCGGTCATAATATCTTCCAGGCAACGCACCGCGACATGTATCGGTATCTGCCCATCACTGAAGAGTCGGCGATTAACGTCGACATGCACGGCGCCAATGCCATTTTCATCCGTCGTTCCAAACAGGTTTGATGACAACTTTCTAATGTCATTTTAACAAAATGTCTGCGTTCAATGTGTAATTTTCAAAGTTCGTTACATATTACATTGCAGTGTTTACGTTACGCAGCTGTCACCGTCTAGGCCTATAGTCTGTCCTACTCTTCGTCGCTGCTTGCGTTAGATAATGATTTAGCACGGCAGGGATGTGTAAAAACGTCACCCTTTTTACGCGCGAAAGCAGCTATGCTTTCAGCGCGTCTTAGCTATCGCAATTCTGTCTGTCCGTTCGTCCATCTGTCTGTCTGTCTGTCACACGGGTGGATCAGTCAAAAACGATGCAAGCTAGGATTACCAAATCTTTACCGTCGGCTGCCTGGAAGACTCTAGTTTTAGGAACCGTTAAGCTTTTCCTTAAATTTGAAGGGGGTCTCCCCGAACGAGGGCGCTAAATGAAATGGGGTGGGAAAAATTTACGATTTTTGGCCAATAAGTCGCTGTATCTCAATAACGGTGCGAGATAGGGCCTAGGTTACTATTAATCATTAATAGAAAGTTGTACACTGGCTTTTGATTGCCACCGAATTCAATGCCCTTGGATGACCTTGAACGCTAAAATAGGGGTGTTTATGGATTTTTTTGGCGATTTCAGACTGCGAGACACATTTCAAGCGCGAATTGCGCCGAAACCGATTGAGATAGACATGGACAAGCTGCATATGAAATTTTCAGCATTAAACGTAGATTTCGACGGTCCAAGTTTCGATTTTTTAGGTTCAAGGAAACCTGCACACGAGGACATCAAAGAGCGGTACCCCCGTAAAAGTCTTTATTTTACCATTGTTGGCCAGTGACTGCTATAGGCTTTCGCGCCTCTCGTGAGCATTAGCTTAAATTTCTTGTTATTTTTGTGATGTCTTTGCTAGATGTTATCTGATTTTCTGATTTTGCTACTTCTGGCAGAAACGCATGACGCAATTTGAAAGAAATTACGTTTGCACTGAGCACCAAATTGTGTTCGATGTGTTCATCATAGTATGATACTGCACAATGTAAAAACTAGCGACGATTTTACGGTACACAGTAGGCCTATAGCGTCAAATATGAAGTTTTTACATAAAGGTCCAATCGTTAATCAGGTAACAGCAGTTTATTACGTAGAAGACGCTGTTCATATCGTCAAAGCAGACATTCGAAGTGTCGCTCTAAGTTGACGCAGCTAATCTGAATCGGCTCCTGATCATGTTCTGTTTTGCAACAGCATGTTATCGACGAGGCAATCGACCAGTGGCGTAAACGGCTGCTCGCCTGTGTGAGAACCGTTAAGCGACACTTTGAACACTTGATTCTCTATCTCGTTAAAGGTTAAAGGTCCGAATATAGCTCCTAATGCGCGAACCCATCTCAGAGCTACGGAGCGTCACTTGTCATATGGGATCACACAGTGTTACCTGCCACCCGACAGAGGTGAACGCGCCCCGCCTTAACCCC
>Ga0209367_1012166_pt1 | contig 11305 bp, 9 predicted proteins | sample WorMetLIZISLAND2_FD_187412 | JGI IMG/M metagenome (GOLD analysis project Ga0209367, IMG submission 187412) | Marine gutless worms symbiont microbial communities from Max Planck institute for Marine Microbiology, Germany - Olavius geniculatus... ... | reverse complement strand
CAACTCAGCCTTCCATCCCTCCGGGGTAGGTAAATCGAGTACCGGCCTATTTGGCTGGGGTTAAGGCGGGGTGCGTTCACCTCTGTCGGGTGGCAGGTAACACTGTGTGATCCCATATGACAAGTGACGCTCCGTAGCTCTGAGATGGGATCATTAAGAGCTATATGCACCTTTAACCTTTTAACCTTTAAGGTTAAAGGTACTGTATAGCTCCTTATAGGAAACCAATCAGTCGTCACAGAGCTACGGAGCCTCACCTGCCATACGGGATCACACAGTGTTACCTGTCGCTTGACTTTGGTGAATGCGCCCCACTTTAACCCCAGCCAGATAAGCCGGTACTCGATTTACTTACCACAGAGGGATCGAAGGCTGAATTAACCTTGGTGTCGGTTATATGCCAACATGGTTTACCTCCCCACAGGCAGTCACCCGTCCAAGTACTAACCCGGCTTGGCGTAGAGGAACTTTGTTGATCGGACACAACGCGTTACCGCTACGGCACGCCACCAGCCTAGAGGAAGGGAAGGAAGAGTGGGTAAAAGGAGGAGTAGGAAATCCGTTCCACACATTTGGATTTTTGGCAACTGGTCAGATTGTACGCACTAGCTGCAGAAAATATTATGTTGCGTTATCAAGCAAGTGGGTTTCTGTTTGTAGCGACAATTACATAATGAAGTGGGGTAACCAAGGAATGCCGAAGGATCTGGATCAGCTCAATAACTTGCGAGTGATCTTCACGGTTTGTTGCCCCGCTATTCTTTTTTTACTCCGTAGTGGATGGTTCTTACGGAAAGTCAGTGAAAGTCGGGGAATTTTAAGAAGTCAGAAAGTTGGGGAAAACTCCGAGGGTCGGAAAGTCAGGGAATGTAAAATTACTGGGGTGCAAAAGTTAACAAAGATGCTCAAAAATTTCTTTAAAATGGCAAACATGCGCATTAGTTTACTTGCTTACTTGTCAGAAATTCTTATTGTGCTTCTTATGTCTCGATTCGGTGATTTCGGTGCTATCTAGTGATTTTTACATTTTTGTTACTGTTGTTTTATTGGTATTTTGCGTGAAGAAATTAGTCAGGGAAAACTATTCATTTTCACGTGAAAAATGAATTCTGCAGAACAGTAATAACCATGGTAGTGTCGTGTGTGGGTGAAATATTTTGATTATTATGTATACTGCAGAATTGAGCATTCAGCTGCCATCTGTTGATGTGCATAGAGATTAAATAATGGCCATCAGCGGCACTGTTAGTTAACCCAAAAGTTTGTAGGGCAGAAGGTTGCAATTTTCTGAGAAACACGGTAAATTTTGGACAGAATTCTGACAGACAGCTGCGAATTTCAGACAGAGGGAATTTTGGGAGCTTGCAATTTTAATTTTACCTCAAAATTTCCCCAAAATAGAGATTTTTTAGTCCCAAATTGATGACAATTGTGCTTTTTACCTAGGAGTCTTCGTGTGTTATGAAGTTGTGTGTTTACCCATGTCGGTCAGTCAAATGATGTGTGATGGTGTGTATGTTTCAGGATCTGAGCAGTACGCAGGACGCGGAGCGTGAGCGTGTGTTTCTTGTCTGTCAAATCATTCGTGTCGGTCGGATGGATCTGAAGGATGTCGAATCTAAGAAGCAGGCGAAGGGCATGAGACGACCATTTGGCGTTGCTGCCATTGAACTGACGGACGTGTTCCGTGGAGGAGCCAACTCCGATGAGGAGAAACAGTCCTTCATTCCATTCCTGCAGTGAGTCCGGTTTGAGTTTGGTCCCATTCTGTTGGATACTGGCCCATTATTCCGAAGGTTAGGGTTAGGGTTAGGGTTAGTCAGTAGCGGGCCTTGGAATAGCTGATCTTTCGAATAGCGGATCTTCAGAAAAGCGGACACAAATCTTTTGTTGTTTTGGTCGTGCACTGTTAATAATAATAACAACAGTAGTAAACTAATGTGTATAGTGCCAGTATGTCGATTGACTTCAGAGGTGCTGCAGCCTTAGAGGGCTAGCTGCTAGGTCAGTGAAAGTGGATATAGAGACTGCTAAACTTTAGAAAGAAGTTCAAAACTCACTTTTGCTCAACTGCATATTCGTAAAGCCATATTCACCACCTCGCCAGCAATTCCAGATAATTTGTTACATTTTGACACGTTGTTGGCACTACCACAATGTATCTGATCTGTGCTATGCTGGATAAGAAACTGCTTGCTTACTTGCTTACTCTCGATATCAGTGTTTTGGGCCAACCGCTAAGCTGTAAGCTTAAAGGTCGACCCTTTGTCATGGTTGTCATCCATCCATCAGTCTGTTCGTTTGTCGTTCATGGATGTATTGTAGCTAAACAGTGCAATACAATAAGGCTTAGGTTGCTATTGATCATTAGCAGCGGTAAAGTGTAACATATCTGCTCAAAAGAAAGCTGGCTTCTCTCTCCGGATTTTTGAAATTTTGCGGGTCTTTGGGGCAATAAGCCCCACTATCGCGCCAAGGTGGCCGATAGGTGGGAGTTGTGTGTGTATAGATTTCTGTTGCTTTTGAGTAGCTGTCATCTTACCTATATTTCTACGCTGATCGCTATACATTTTAATTTACACCGTGTCCCAAAATTAGCAGCCCCCCTACAGATAAAATGGTGCAAAAATCGTTAATACCTGACAAATTTTCACAAGATCTGAAACAGTCATTCTGAACCAGCATTTAAAATTTGAGCTGAAAGTGGCCACCATTGGCCTTGACGCAAGCTCTTAGTCTAAGGCGGTACACTGCTGCTTGATCCTTTTGTCAGTAACAACGTATTGAACGTTACCGTAATGTAAACAAACTCTGGCATCATAATGATGTTCACTGAGCACACACGGTAAAGTGCATACGTCATAATGAGTATGACCATAAGTAATGTTAAGATAGTGCAGTGTACTATATTTTATTAAAATTCATGAACTACAAACTGAAGGAGGCGTGTTTTTAGCGGGGGGCTGCTAATTTTGGGACACAGTGTATGTTATCGGTAATGAAACTGTCACAGATGTTGATATCGGCTGTTCTCAGATGTGGTGAACGTGATTTTATGGATGCAATCATAAGAAAGGCGATCATCGCTAAAGACATTAACCACAAAGGCCAAGGACTCTGGGTCACAATGAGGAAACTGCTTGGAGATTTTGCACAGGTCAGCTGTCCGCTTTACAGCTTGCAGCTAACCTGTCCTTTGTCGATGATAGGCCGTGCTTAAGTTTAGTAGAACATTTCATCAAAATGTTGACAGTTTCAGAGGTACAGGTAAATGTCTCAGGTACTTACTGGCACCTTAGACCTTAGTTCCAGTTCCTCGGAACATTGGGCGACGAGTTTTCTCCATTTTGGTCTGTCGCTGGCAGATCTCTTTGCACCAATCCAGGTAAGCCCCATATCTTGAAGGTCTTCTTTGAATGTTGCCCGCCAGGTCTTCGTCGGTCTTCCTGGTCTGCGTTTGCCGTTGTCAGGTAACTAATTCATGGCCTTGTAGGCTGGTCTGTTTTTAGGCACACGTAAGATGTGACCCGCAAATCTCAGCCTCCTTTGTCGTACTATCTCGGATAGGCTTCCCAGATCAACTCTTCGCATGACATCATCATTGGAAATGTGGTCACGCCATGATATTCCCAGAATAGTGCGGCACACTTACTGGCACACTCATTTGGAACAATCTTTCCAAGGACCTGCACTCTACGACCGTCAGTCATGGGCAATTCAGAGGTTGGCTGAAAATTCATCTTCTCCACCAGGCTTACAAAATGGACTGACCTCTGAGAAAGTTTTTATGCTACCGCCAGTGTAGTGGCTGGAGGCATCATGTTTCCAGAGTGTTCATGTGTCCACGCATTCGTGCATGCGTGAGTCCCGAACAAACATTGTTACCATGATATACTGTGTCCTGGATATTTTTTAAATGTAGTTTGACCAAACTTTTACCACTCGTTAGACTTTAAGGCCGGGATGAACACACATTTTGGGGTCAAAGGTGAAGGTTCAAGGTCACGGTGGCATCAAATATGCTCCAAAATGCACTTTTTGACTTTGTTAGCATGATATTTCAAGTGTTAGTTGTCACTTGACATTGGCGGAGACATGATAGTCGATGGAGTTGTAACCACTATCTAGTTGAACGGTGTGCTAACTGAACTGAACTGAAGTGAACTGTTTACACTGCTTATGCTGGTGATAATAAGAAGAGCCCTGCTGACGCAAATGGGAGCACGCAACAGCGGTGCATGTTTCAACTTTGAAAGCCCAGTAAAACAAAATCAGTCACCAGAGGGCGCCAGACGATCGGCAGCCAATTATCTAGTGTTTAGCTTGTACTCACCAGAGCGCGCCACCTGTCTCATTTAGCCAACGCTGTATCGGCTGAAAATCGCAAATTTTTCCCACCCCTGTCTCATTTAGCACCCTCGTTTGGGGTGACCCCCTTTCGAATTTATGGAAAAGCTTTACTGATCCTGACACTAGAGTCTTCCAGGGAGCCGATGGTGAAGATTTGGTGATCCTAGCTCGCACCGTTTTTGACTGATTCACCCGTGTGATGGACAGACAGACAGAAAGACTTGTGAAGGCTAAGACGTGCTACAGCAGTAGCCGCTGTCGCACGTAAAAAGTACTCTCAGTATTCACAGTCTCATACATGGCAGGTCACTAACGTGAGCTAATCTTATAGCAAAGTTCGATGCAGGCATTTATGATTTGCGCCAGCAAACAGTTGAACATGCTGTGAATATGCGGTGAGCCATATATATGGTGAGCCTTATAGCCCATACAGTGCACAATGCTACTTATTTTTGACCTGCTGAGGGTAGGAGGCTGAGTTGACCGTGAAATTGCCTGTGCGTCTGTTTAGGTGCAGAAAGATTATCCACATCTTGTTGCTGGAACTTCGGTCGCGCGCAAGATGGGCTTTCCGGACGTCATTCTGCCAGGTGGGAAATTCCCAGTGCAGTTCTGTTACATCCCTTCTGGTGCACATCATCATGTCGTTGGTTTTTTGGTTTTTTTGTCACGCACATTCAGTTGTTGATTCGCTACAGTAATACAGATAAAGTTATTCAAGTATAGGTTAACTTGTTGACATGCTGTTGGTGAGTAATTTTTGCCATGTCAATCTAGCGGATGCTTTTCATCTAGGTGTGTGGTCTGTATGTGCCTATAGGTGGCCTGTCTTTGATGTCAGTGTCCGTGGAATGCTATTGAGTTGCCTGAACTAGAAGTCACATCTGAGACGTATTTGGGCTGTTTAGGCAGCCCATATGTAGTAACAGGAGGCCTTGTGTTTTCGCTATGTTTTTTCCTACTTTTTTGTTATTTTTCTTTATTTTTTTTTACTTTTTCTCCAAAACCACACAGCAGACCAAGACCAAAACTGGGGGGAGAACGACGCTTATCTGAAATTGATTGAGACCAGCTCTCAGCAAGGTCCGTTGAGGGGTTATGAGGGGGTCATTTTACCACGTTCAACGGCTTGGCGAACCAGCAGTCGTGGACCAAGACACCTCCATTCGTACTTAAGGCACTGGCTGGCCTGACGTTGGGCACTTCCCCAAATTTCTAGTTTCTTCCTGATATTTGTCATGTTTTGATGGTAGCATCATGTGCTGATGAAGGACCAAGAACAAGAAGAAAATAACATTAGGTGATGATGTTTGCATACACCCAAAAGGCGATGAATATGTCAGTGTAAACTAGAAATTTGGGGCAAGGCCCAACGTGAGGCTTCCTGTCACTGTAATGTCGATTGTCTTTGTCCATGGCTGCTGATTTGTCAAGCCGTCGATTATAAATGCAGTAAACGGTTTTTGAGGAGAAATGGATAATCAAGATTAAAGTAGAAGAAACAAAAGAAAAACATAAGGCCTCCTGTTACTATGTATTGGCTGGGTGACATTGTCAGTATGTTTGCTTACAGGTGATGTGCGGAATGACATCTACATTACGCTGATGCAAGGTGAACTACGTCGTGGGGCTGGCGGCAAGGTTGCCGACAAGAACATCGAAGTGACTATCATGGTCTGCAACCAGGATGGCGAAATTATACCGGTAATATACTGTTAACTGTTAAGCTGTCTGATGTCTGTTTTAGCTTCTCCGTACTGTTAATTGAATACTACGCGGTGTGGGCCATAAAAAACTGTGCCGATTTACTTTTGTCCATACCTTCGCCAATTATTGACCGATTTGCGAAATTCTTTCACTGGCACACTCTGCAGAAAATTTGCAATTTGTCCCAAAAAGATGAGGAATTCCACCAGATTCTCAATGTCCTAGAACACGTCTTTTACCAAGTTATTGCTGGCGTTCTCCTGTCCATTTTCCACACTTTGAATCGAGTGCTGTGCACTTTGTGGATTATGGTAGTCGGCACGTGAGTAATGAGTGGTGATTTGCATCATTACCTGTTCTAGGAACTGGGTACCCGCTTGTAATTACCCGAGTACCCAGATCCAGTTATAACTTTTAATTGAGCAAAGAAAACCGACGGTGCAGTGGCACTTACACGCCAAGTTACCGACTATTTTTCTCAAGGATAGGAATGGCAGGTGTAAAAACTTCAAAACAGCTAAAAAAATCCTCTGCTCTAAATCTGCTGCCAGTTCACTGGCGTGACGTGAAGTTTTTTTCGAAGTGTTATTCCATCAATTCTGCAAAGAAACGATCTACACAAGGACATTGCTGAAGCGCCATCTCCGAGCTGCTTCCAGAATCGTCTGCAGCCGTAGCTCATCTTTGTCTACTCTACGTTGGCGCGATCGATATTCCACCGGGAGCTTGCCAACTACGTTCCAGAATCAGAGAGCAGTGGCATCGATCATCAGTAGGGCCCACAGTTTTCCGCGGTAAATTTGGCCAAATTCCACGGGCCAGTTCGCAAAATTCCGTGGCTCACCGCGGCAAAATTGTCCAAATTCCGTGGCTTACCGCGGCCTTTCGTTTGTGCATAAACTAAGCTTTATTCTGTTTAAAAAACTTTACTTTTTGGATGCTGGCATGGCACTCAGTTATGCTAGCACATACAAAGGAAATTATCGATTTTTTGTTCAAAAGTGCAATTTGCCAATTAGTTATGTTTATTTACGATTGTGGGGGCCGTATACGATGGTAATTATTAGTAGGGATGCAGTTTTAGGCAGTTCATTACATTTTTCTTCATGATATAGTTAGTTTAATGTCGACGATCGTACGAATCATGAGTCATTTTTTAACTTCTGTAAAATTTCGTGAAATTCTGCTGCAATAGCAGAATTCTACGGAAAAGGGCAAATTCCGTGGTTTGGCTCGAAATTCCATGGTCCGTGGAAAACTGCGCCCCTAATCATCAGCGCAAAAAGCGGGTACTAATTATCTGGATTTGGAACCGGATAATACATTTTGGAGCCAGATCCGGGTGCCTGGTTTCAGCTACAAATCACTAGTACTGTGTATAGAGGGCGAGCGTGTATACTTGGTTTGAAGTTTAAATTGCATATTGTAAATTGTATACTTCATTGTCATGTGTTTTCCACTGTGAAAGCCATAAAATGTGCTTACCTTATTTTCCAGTGGCTTTGTGGTACATAGAACGTGATTAGTGAGGGTGCCGGTGGTGATATGGTAAGCCAATACAAGTCCATCATTTACTACCACGAGGATCGACCTCGCTGGTTCGAAACCATCAAGGTATTATTGGATTTCGTTCATTGTCTTCTTCACTTCATCTGTCTGACTTGTGTACTAAGGTCTTGATCAATTACTGACGAGTTATTTTATACATCCAGTAAGTTTTGTGATGTGAGACATAAGTTCTGGGATAAATTTGGTGTTATTTTTCATGGTTTTCTCAGCATCCATTTTGAATTTTAATTTGAAATTTTACAGATTTACTGACTGCACCATTCTACATCTCAATGCCAAGTGAAATGTGATTCTGACAAAAAAGATGAAGTTATAGACTTTTTAACATGGCTGACTACCGATTTTTTAGCACTGAAAAATGTTTTAGCTAAAAATGCTATTTAATATTCAAAAACCATTTACCATGTTACAGCTCATAATGTCAAAGTGACGTTTTGATAAACAGTGTATTACTAAATTATCGTTCTTTCAAAGCAATCGCCGTCTGCCCATCAGATTCATCTTCCAGCAGGATGGCACGCCAGCACACACAGCAAGCACGCCGCACAGCGCACAGAACTGGCTGCGGACCATCTGTCCAGATTTCATCACAAAGGACCAGTGGCCTCCAAAATCGCCAAGTGGACTATCACGTGTGGGTTGCAATGTTGGAGGCATACTGCAAGCTTAAAATAAAGCCAAAAACAATCGCCGAACTCAAAGAAGCACTTCAAGTTATCTGGGGCAATCTGCCACAAGGACCGATCGACAAGACTGTGAAAGGCTTCTCAAATTAAGCGACTGAAAACTTGCGTTAGAGCTTGGAGCTGGCGATGGACACTTCGAACATTCACAGTGACAATGGAATTCTGGCATCTGATCATTAGTTAACTGTGTTGTTTCAATGATTTTATTGAATTGGTGTTGTAGCTTGATCTTTTTTTAATGCTGCAAAAATTGGCAGGCTGTTAAAAAATCAATAATTTTGTCATTTTTCAATCGAATCACATTTCATTCGCCATTTACATGTAGAATGTTACTGTCAATAAATGTGTAAAGTTTCAAATTAAAATTCCAAACGGTTGCTGAGAAAACAATAAAAAACTATAGGGGGCTACTTTTTTTGCCGCACCCTGTACTATTTGTCTCCGGGTTGTTGACAAGACTAACATTAATGTGCAAGAACAGTTTTAGTTGTGATTCATTATTTGACATGCTGTTGTTAGTTTGGTTTATTAGAAAGTTTGTTGTAGTGCACAGTGCACACGGCAGCTTGGCTTAATTGTTAGCATTGTTGGTTGCGTAAACGAAGTTATTCAACGTCAGGCTCGGTTAGTACTTGGATGGGTGATCACCGGTAGTTGGGTAAACCATCTTGGTATATAACCAGCCACCCAGGTCAACTCAGCCTGGCCATCCCTTCATGAGTAGGTGCAGTGAGTACTAATGAAAGCTGGGACATAAACAGGTACACAGTGCGATGCACTAGTCTCGTATCCGTGGTCACCTCGCAGTGTAAACTTATGTCTGGCAGAGGACTAAGGAAACTAGAATCAGCACTGCTTTATGGGCCTTTTGGCTTGCAAAGTTTTCTCTACGTAGCGCTCATGCAATAATGTAATAATGTGACGATTCAACGTTTCAACTCCATGCTTTTTGCACGACTCTTTCTCCATGAATTTGCTGGACCAATAGCCAGCCCAGCTTTGTTTTTACTCCTCGCACACTACATTCCTAATGTACTGAAGAAGAGTATATAAGATCAGTGTAATATTGAGGACCGACCAACGACTGACCTCTGTTCCCTGGAAGAGCCTTCCTGAAGAACTTCAAACGGCTATATCTCCATAACGGTGCTAGATAGACACATGGTCACTATGGACCACCCATAGAAAGTCGAGCCCCAGGAGTTAAATGGTCACGTGACTGATGATGTCATTTGCGGTGTGAAAAGAAAGGAACTAAAAAGCAGTTAAAAGAATACACGAGAAAATAATGCGTGAGAGGAGTACATTAGATTGGTCACAATCTAAAATATTTCTAGTTAACTTTTGTTTTTAATCTCGGGGAACCTTTAGTACCAGGGGTAAAAGAATAATAATAGATATGAATAGTGCCTTTAGGTCGTAACTTTAGAGGCATTATGTTTAATGTTTCCCACATATTGTATGATATTATTGCATTGCAGCTGGCAATACCATTCGGTGAAGTGTACACGGCTCATCTCAAGTTGCTGTTACGGCATCGCTCATCATTGGAAGGTTTCTGCACTTACAGTATTATAAGCCTATCTGTCAATCAGTCTAAGCACATTTCTATAATACTAGATGCCGCAAATGAGTCCGCGGTGCAATTGAAAGGGAGCAATCTGTACTAGTAGCTTCAAACAGCTAGGTCGACTCAGCCTTCTACCCTCTGTGGGACTGTAAAATGAGTAGTAACTCATTTACGTGGTTTACGGAAGGGTACAGCTGACTGGGGTTGCCTAGCCGGCCGCTGCGCCAACCTGTGTCTGCAGGCTGCACACGGTGGCCGTGCGGCAGGCGGCTCTGGTTAGTGACGAAAGTGCATTAGAGACGTGCGCATGTTCGCGACGTCGCGCTATACAAATTGACGACCTTTACCTTCACCTTTAGCATATCGACGGAGGTCAAGACACAGCTACTGGTGACATGGGTGTCTTATGTTTTACTGTATGCTTTCGAAACGTGGACAATGAAGAAGGACAGTGAAAGAATGTCACTGGTCTACGAAATGAGATGCCACAGAAACATGCTAGGTGTAGATTGGCAAGAAAAAGACAAATGAAAGCATCAGAGAAAGTGTGCACAGAAAAGAGGTTACTAGTCAATTGTGTCTGTTGAATTTTGTGTGCAGAATAAGGTCAGAATGAAAAGCCGTTTGCGATGAGCTGCTACAGTAGTCTAATTTTTATCACATACAAATCTGTTGTTAAAGTATTTGGCCTGACTGTCAACGTCAAGTCAAGTTCAGGAGACTAGTTTTTGCTGCTATCGTCAGTTTGTGTGAGCAGCAAAAGATCGGAGTGAAAAGCCGTTTGCAATGAGCTACATCAAGCTGATGAACGACGATGGGACGACGCTGAGTGATGCAATACACGACCTTCTTGTCTACCGAGTACGTGCCTCGATTTGTTCTACTAATACTATTAGCAGTTGTTGTTGTTATTCCACGAGTTTGCTTTTCCAGATTTGCCATTAAGTATGTAACAGATTGCAACTCTTTTGCTGCATTCATAATGCTAATCTTATGCACGTTTCGGCTTATGCTATTTACAGTTTCATCAACTAACACAGTACGATTTGGACTATATTATTATTGTTATCATTATTAAGGACATTTATATAGTGCGCTTTTGCTACACCCCAATAGTAGGACTGCTTTAGCTTATCACCATCAAGCATTTTTGTATCTTTGCACTGGAAAAATCTTACATTAAAATGATTCTGATTAGGATTATAATGGTGCCCAGTACTGCCCAACAATGCAGTTGCCCTGTCTAGTTAGGTAAGGTAAGATTGTGTTTACTAGACTTTACATATACTGTACTAATACAGGGTGCGGCAGAAAAAAGTGGACCCCTAAATGTTTTCGCCGTTTTCTCAGCAACCGTTTGGGATTTTAACATGAAATTTTACATCTTTATTTAGTGAAACATTCTACATTTAACTGCCAAGTA
>Ga0209367_1012164_pt1 | contig 11306 bp, 10 predicted proteins | sample WorMetLIZISLAND2_FD_187412 | JGI IMG/M metagenome (GOLD analysis project Ga0209367, IMG submission 187412) | Marine gutless worms symbiont microbial communities from Max Planck institute for Marine Microbiology, Germany - Olavius geniculatus... ... | reverse complement strand
AGTTTGAATAACAACTGATTGATCGTCGGGCGGCTGACATCACTCAGCTCGGCGATTTTCGAGGCCGGTAAATCGAGCGCAAAAGAGCGGATAATCACTCTGAATTTGGCTTCCGAAAGGTGTGAATGCCTGAAATACCTGTTTTTCCCTTGCATAACATAACCTTAGCATGCTCTCGCAGTGGCTAAAGTTATCTAGACCCTATGCAAAATAAGGTGAAACGGGGTGCTCCTCAGAAATAGTACGTCAGATCGATCCGGATGAAATCGTCCGCCGCAAAGGTCGTCAGTGGATCGCGGGAGTCCATATCCGAAAAGATCTGCCCCTCGACGGAGAGCTTGTAGCTTTGTCCGATACGGCGACTTGCCTCGAGTCGAAACGATCTGCTGCGGTAATCGAGATCGAAGATACCGCCGACCAGTACCTCGGTGCTCTGGGTGTCGTTGAAGGTCAGTCGGGTACCGGTAAAGAGGTCGTTCTGATACGGTGAGCGCGCATCCCGTCGGCGCGAGTCATAGTTGTATTCGGCCAACAGACCCAGGTCGAGCGGCGTGTCGTTGATGCCGACGAAGGTATATTCGAAGCCGCCGACCGCCGCGTGATAGTCTTTCCCCTCGGTGTTACGGTGCACTGCTTCCAGCTTCCACAGCCACGCCTCGCCGGTGTATTGAAATTCCAGGCCCGCCTGTCGCAGCAGGGGGTAATAGGGTATCAGGATGGGCTCGCCGCCCCTGGTGTCAGGCACCAGATCCGGAGCGCGCGCCGTTCCCTGGAACCAGGAGAGCGCCGCATCGACGGCGCCGATGGTCCGGTTCCAGCGCAGGGCGTAATCCAGGTGTCTCTCTTCCGTATCGGACTCGTAGCGCGCCCGGTCGGTGTCGACCACCAGCGGCGTGCGCAGGCGTCCTTCGGCGCCGGGAAAGGTGCGTTCCCGAAACCAGGGCAGCAGAAAGAAGTCGATCGCGCCGTTTTCCAGGACCCTGGTGACGCGCACCATCGGTTGGCCCAGCTTGTCTTCGCCATCAATGTCTTCGATCAGGTCCGTCTGATTGACGATGTCGACCAGATGCTGGGATTCGGTCACTCCCCAGAACACCTTGTCGATGCCGGCGTGCAGCTCCCAGCCGTCGGCCACGTGCAGATACTTGAGCTCCCGGATATCGGCGTGGGTGCGCTCCTCGTCCATGCTGTCGACCCGAAAGAAGGGAATGAAGGTGAGCCCCCGCTTGCCGTTGTTCCACCGGTGGCGGAGCTCGGGCTGAAAGCTGAGGGAGAGGCCCCCGTTTCTTTGTTCGGGCCACTGGGCGGCGGAGGGAAAGACGCGCGCCTCGATGGCGAGATTCCCGGACCAGTCCAGGGGGTAGGCCGCGGACGCGAACGCCAGCGAGAGCGCCGGTAGCAGCCTTTTCACGAGTTTCACTGGAATTAATCAACGCAGCCGCGCCAGCGCATTCTTATTGAAATCGCCGCTGCCGAGTCCGGTACCGAAGCGGTAATCGGACCATTTCAGGGTCGTCGACTTTCCGGTCTGGTGGTTCTGCATGAACATCTCATCGGCGCGCCAGTAATTGCCGTAGGGCTTGTAGCCTTTCCATTTCAGCGTCTTGAGGTGGGCGCCCTTGCGGTCATAGAACGCCAGCTTCACGGGGCGGTATTCCCTGGTATCGAACCATGCGACCTGTTTCGAGTACCCGGAATACTTGTAGGCCGGGATGCGCTCTATCACATGGCAACGCCAACCACCGCCGCAGGCCTCCTTCCGCAGGTATTTGTAGCGGTACTTCTCGACCTCTTGTGAGCCCAGGTCCTCGAACGCAAACTCGCTGCCCATGAAGGGGCCGGATTTGTTGCGTGACGCAATACGTTTCACGCGCTTCAAGGCCGGTAGATAGAGCCACTGATCATCCGGCTTCAGGCCGTGGGAGAAGGTCAGCATCGCGGTCCCCTTGACATCGGCCGGCTCGTCGAACAGGGAGAGGGCTTTATCGCCGTCACCTCGCACCTCCAGCGTCTTGGTGCGGATCGTGCGTTTACTCCGGTCCCCCTTGCGGTTGCGCAGGATCATGACCAGGTCGGCGGTCTGGTCCTGCCAGCCGCTGTCACGCCGGTCGGCCGCTTCGGCAATCCGTAATCCTTTTTCCTCGGGCGTCTCGGCCGCAAGCGGGGTGCTGAGAACCAGCAAGATCAGGATCGGAACCAGTCGTTTTTTCATCGTTTTCTCCTTGGAAATCGCGAGGGGCGAGCAAGCCCCACCACGTTCGGGGCCATCGACATTCATCGTTCGGTAGTGGTAAATTTTTAAATGGCTAGCGTAGACTTGCTTTGATCCCCTCTCCCCGGCCCTCTCCCGGAGGGAGGGAGTCGCAAAAGGCACCGATTTCGCCCTTTGACCTCCTCTCCCCAAGCTCCCTGGGAGCGTCGGCATCTTGCCGGCATCCGCAGGTACCGGCCGGCCAGCGGGAGGGCAAGGCGATATCCCCGGATCGGCGCCTCAGCGACGCCTGCCGCCTGGAAGGCGGCGCTCCTGACCACGGTCTTTTGCGACACCCTCGGAGGGAGAGGGAGTGCAGCCTATGGTGCCCCGAACCCACTACGAGTGGCGATGTTTCCATTTAAATTTTAACCATTACCCATCGTTCTAAGCCGGACAGACTCTACATTCCCCACACCCCGATCCGGCGCTCTCCCTGTCGCTCTTGCCTGACAAAGCGCTTCTTCTCCCACGGGGTATCCGGGGTGCGATCGAAGACCACCAAATAGCCCTCTTCAGCGCCGCTCCGGTCCATGTAGTCGGCGGTTTGAACAAGCCCCTCTTCGATAGTCGCCTCCAGGGACTTGCGCAGGATCTTCAGCTCGATCACCGCCCGTTGCACGGGACCATGGAAGCCCCGATCCGTTTCTAAGGGCCACTGCACCAAGAGATCGGTGCGCCGACGGCCCAGACCATATTCCCGGTCGATGCGACCGCCACTGTTGACGATGCGTTGCAGGAACGCTTGCATCAATAATTGCGGACCGGCCTCCTTGTAGTCGAACCGTTCGATCCAGATCTCGCTGTTCTCCCGGAAGAACTGCTGGAAGGCGTCGAGCAGCTCGGGGAGATCGAGGCGTTTGTCCGGCCTAACGTACCAGTCGGTCTCTTGGGGGATCCGGGTCTGGACGATCCAGGTGAGGGTACGGGGAATGATCTCACGGTAGATGGGGTTGGCGACCTCGATCTGAGGGCGGGTGCGGATCAGTCCCAGGTCCTGCACATAGAGCTGGTCGTCTTCACTGGGCAGGGCGAAGCCGGGTTCCATATCGCCGCCCAAGAGCTCACTGATGACCGTGCGTACCCGGGGCTCCCGCAACTTGTCGGCCAGCTGGTCGAGGTGGGTATCCCGCCGTTCGATGAGCCGTTCGCGGGCATCGAACATATCCGTCAGGGTGATGGGGCGGTTGCGGTCGCGTGCCGCTTTGACCCTGAAGCAGGCCTCGTAGCCGAGGGCATTGACCAGCCAGGGCTGACCCCTTGTCTGCTCGAAGATGTAATCGACTACCCCGTCTTCGAACACCTGCCCGGTCTCTTCGGTGTGTTGGGCATAGAGGAGGGCAATATCCTCGTGGCTGAAGTTCCCCAAGCGCAGCGATTCAGATTTGATATTGAAGGCGCTACCACCGGTGATGACCTGGTGGTCGCCGCTATGGATACGGTAATCCCGCACATCCCGCACGCCGCATAACAGAACCGTCTGGGGAAAGGCATGGGGACGGTTCGGATAACCCGCGCGGATCTGGCGCAGCAGGGAGATCAGGGTGTCTCCCACCAGGGAGTCCACTTCATCCAGGAGCAGGACGAGAGGGCGGTGATTTTCCCGTGACCAGCGGGAGACCAGACTTCGCAAGGCATTATAGGAACCGCCTTTGAGAAACGCCTCTTCGGCCCAATTCTCCAGGCGTTGTTCACCTAAATGAAGATGAGCGGACTCCACAATCTCCCAGAGAATTGTCCGCATCCCCGCTTCTACGTTCCCCCGCGCCGCCTGGGCCGGCTCCAGGTTCACATACAGGGCCGTATAGTCCGCCTCCCCGTTGAGTCTTTCCATCAATGCCAACAGACAGCTGGTCTTGCCGGTCTGGCGTGGGGCATGGAGGACAAAGTAGCGTTTCTCCCGGATCAAACGCCGGATCTCATCCATATCCCAACGCGCTAGTGCAGGGATGTTGTAATGTTCATCCGGTTTCACGGGACCTGCGGTACTGAAGGTCTTCATCGATGCCCTCATAGCAGACGCTTTGCGCTTTTGCGGTTCAAACTGTCCCGCCACCGCCACCGCCACCGCCAGCTGCCGGCGTCGGGGTAAGGGCATCGCCACGCCCGGGCTCCCCGCGTTGCAGCCACTTATCCAGGTGCATCAAGAGCGGCGGTAGAAATAAGAAATCGCACACCAGGGCGAATGCGATCACGATCGAGGCCAAGAGCCCCATGGAGCTATTGATCTCGAACGAGGAGGTCGCCAGCACCAGAAAGCCGCCGATCAGGGCGACCGAGGTCACCCACAACGCGACGCCGACCGTCCTGAAAGCGTAGCGGACCGCCTGAGCGGCATCGAGCCCCTGCTCGCGGCGCGCACGCAGGTATTTGCTCAGAAAGTGGACCGTATCATCGACCACGATGCCGAGGGTCATTGCGGCAACGATGGAAACGCCCAGGCCGATTTCACCGTCGATCAGCGCCCACAGGCCGAACGCCATGCCCGCCGGCGCCAGGTTCGGAATCAGGCTCACCAGCCCGTAGCGCCAGGATCGCAGCGCCACCATCAACAGCAGCGAGATCAGGATCAGGGCGATGACCACACCGCCCAGCATGCTGCGGATATTGCGGGTCCCGATATGGGAGAACATCACCGTCGGGCTGGCGCCGTAGGTGAGCAGCTCCGGCGTATGCCGCTCCATCCGGTCGTAGACGCGGCGCTCGAAGGCGAGCACCTCCCTGGTGGATAGGGTGTGCAGAGTCACCGTCAGGCGGGTCGCCCGCTTGTCGATATCGATCTGGTTATTCAGATCCAGGCCATAGGGCAGCGACATCTCGTACAGCAGCAGATACTGAGCGGCAAGCTCACGTTCCTCGGGCAGGCGGTACCAGGCGTCGTCATCGCCGTGCAGATTCCGATTCAGACGCTTGAAGATATCCGTAATGGTATTGACGTGCACCACCTCCGGCTGGGTGCGCAGCCACTCGGCCAGCGCCTCGATCTGCTGCTGTCGCTTCGGAGAGGCGACGCCGCCCGGCTCCCCGGTGTCGAGCGAGTAGTCAATGAAATAGATGCCGGTCAAGTTCTCAGCGACGAAATCGGTATCGGTGCGGAAGCGGATACGCTCATCGAAATAATGCACGAAGACATCGTTGGTCTCGTTGATCGGCACCAGGGCGACCAGGGTCACGATGGCCAGGCCCACTCCGAGCAGCAAGCGATGCCGCCGCCGGATCACCCACTCGGCAAGCTGCAGCATCCGATGGTTGTCCTGCCGCCGCTCGCGCACCAGAGACGGCAACAGGGTCGCCAGCGCCGGCAGGAAGCTGACCGAGAGCACGAACGCGATCATGACGCCGAGCGCGGAGATGGTGCCCAGATGCCCGAACGGCGGCGCCTCGGAGAAATTCAGCGTCAGAAAGCCGATGGCGGTGGTCACCGAGGTCAGAAAGACGGGAGCGAAATTGATGCGCAGGCTCTCCGCCATGGCCCGCTTCTTCTCTCGGCCCCGGCGCAGACCCTGCATCCAGTTGGTGAGGATATGGACACAGTCGGCCACTGCCAGGGTCATGATGATGGTCGGTGCGGACATCAAGGGGCCGGTGAGCGGCACACCGGTCCAGCCGGCGATCCCCATGGCGGCGATCACCGACAGTAGAATGACCAGCACCGTCGCCAGAGTGCCCACCAGGCCCCGCAATTGCAGCAGGACGGCGACGACGATGAGCAAGAGCGCCAACGGCAGCAGGTGCGTCATGTCGAACCGGGAGGCCTCGGCGAAGGCGTTGTTCATCATCACGACGCCGCTCAGATAGACCTCGAGCTCCGGGTAGGTGCGCTCGACATGGGCAACGATCTCGCGTGCCTTGGCGACGGCCTCCGGTACCTCCGCGGCCGGGTTTTTCCCCGGCAGCTCGACGGTGACATTGACCGCGGTGACATGGCCCTGAGGCGAGACCAACCGCCGCACCAGCAGGGGCTCGTTCAGGGCGATCGCGCGTATCCGGTCTACCTGGTCCGCGGTCTTAGTCGCGGGGTCCTCGATCAGATCGGTGACCGTCAGCTCGTCCCCTTCGGCATAGGTATGCTGGTAATTGCTCAGGGAATCGACGCGCAGGGAGTAGGGGATCTGCCAGGCCCGTTCGGTGACATCGACGATTGCCTTAAAAACCCGCGGCGTGAAGACGTCGCCCGACGCGGGCGCCAGCACGATCAGCAGGTTGTCGTTTTTGGTGTAGGTGTCCTGCAGCTCCTCGAAGGCGGTGAGCTGTGGGTTCTCCTCGCTGAAGAACACCCGGTAATCGGTCGAGAATTCCAGCAAACGGCCACCGCTGCCGGCCAGCGCCACCAACAGCAGAGTCACCGCGATCACCCACCAGCGGTGGGTCAAAATCCAGCGCGAATAGGTCGCGTTCACTCCGTTTCTCCTTTCTCCGAGCCTAACCTGAGAATAGGACATATCGAGTGGTTGTCGAAAGCCGGTATATCCTGAGCTGGGCTCGGATTATCGACAGACCATTAGAAATGATCGCTACGGGCGTTCGCAAGGGAGGTGTCCCCGCACCTATCGCCTAGGTGCACCCTGGTGTCGCTGGATCTCTCGGCGATAGGTGCGGGGCAAGCCGGCGCCTACCATGCATGACCACCGTGACCACGACTGATGACTGGGGGCTGCCACAACGAGTTGATTGAAAAGAAATTTATATGCGTCCGCCCTGAGGTAGATCCATCAAGGCGGTCGGAACCGGCTTATGCCGCAATCGATTCGACGGTATTGCCCTCGGGTCCATGATTCCTCAACGCTCGCCGAACCGCTTCCGGCTCCTTTTGCAGCACGAGGAGAAAGTGTTTGGAAACCCCGCGCGGAACGCTCCGGCCCTGCTCCCACTCCTGCAGGGTTCGAACGCTGAAACCGAATGTCCGTGCGAACTGCGTTTGACTCATGTGAAACTGCTCGCGGATATAGCGAACGTTGATCTCTTCCGGGATCCGGATACGGTAATCCTCCGGTTCCGCCCGTCCTTCGGTAAAGGCGAGGGCTTGCTCGGCACTTTCGATCAAGCGTTTCCCGGCTTCACTCATCATGCTTGCTCCGGTAGGTTTCGACCAAGCGTTGTAACACACGCTTCAGGGTACTCTTCTCCTCTTGGCTGAGATCGACCTTTTCCCCTTTGGCATAGACATCCAAAAGAAAAACAGGAATGTTTTCGCCTGTGAAGAAGGTAATGATTCTGTACCCATACTTCGGTTTCGATCGGTTCGATATCGGGTTTCCTTGGATTCCTGAGAAACAGCTTGGCGTTCACCAATCCCATCTATTACTAACCTCTCGCAGGTTTGATTGCAGCGCATAACGAAGAACTGATTAGTCTTGTAGGCCGGATCAGGAGCACCTTCCGCGATCGGCATGTGTTGGTGAGACCAAACGCGCCGTAACCCGACAACATAGTCTCAGGTCTTCAACGTTCGACAAGCCGCGGTTGCTGCGGCGACCACAAATCTTTCAGATCAATAGACACTGCCTCGAAGGGTGGTGCGGCAACCTGGTCGGCATCGGCAAAGCGACCGATTTCAACCCAGGTGCCGGCGAGCTGGTATACCTCCAGAGTACGCTTGGCGGGATCGATCAGCCAGGCATACTGCACACCATAACGCCCATACAGGGGCAGTTTGATCTCACGGTCGATACCGGCGGTAAATGGGGAAAGGATCTCGCAGACCCAATCGGGGACGACCTCGATGCGATGACCTTGCGGAGGCAGCGGCATGCGTTCACGCCGCCAACCAGCCCAGTCGGGAACCACAACCTCGACATTGCGTGCAAGGTGGATTTCCTGTTCATAGATGATCCACCAGCCGCCGGGGTCTCCCTTTCCCTTATGGAAAGGGCCGACCAATTCGGCGCCAAGCACCGAGCCGGCAATCGCATGCGGAACAGCAGGCCGGGGTTGCGTGTGGAGTCGGCCGTCCAGAATCTCTCCGGTCACGCCCTCAGGCAGGGCCTCCAGAGCTTCGTAGAGGGTCGGTTGATGTACCGGTGCCGGTTGCATCATGATCTTTCGATCTCTGTGCCGAGAAATGAAGGTGAATGTCCTTTTCTTTGGCGCAGACAGCGATTCAGACCGGATCGCGAGAGCTCGGGATGGATGAACTCATGGGCCGCCGCCAGCAGGTCGTCCAAGGGCAGCAGCGAGGTTGTTGGCTTATGCTAACTCCCGGTTGCTCACGGACCCAGGCTGGGCCTGTAACTCCATACGAATCGCCGGCGTGGTCCGGGCGTTCTTGTGCAGCTGAATATTCATCGTGGGTGATCACTTTTCATGCGATATGATGGACTATCCGAATCTCTAAAAGACGACCCCCACTCCGCCGAAGACATCACCGCCTCTGCCGCCGACCCCGATGTTTATCCAGGGGCGCGAATAGTTGCTATGGGTCTGTTGGTCCGGCCACAGGTGAACCTTGTAGCTCTCCAGGAGCGGGAAGCCGTAGTCTGCGTTCCCCAACCGTCCTTTCCGGAGCCCGGTGATGCGGCCGGTGGCGCTGACCGGGCGACCGATCGGATAGTCGGTGGTGTCCAGGAATCCCGGGTGGATGATGATGAAACGCCCTGTTTGTCCGGCTCCGGTGCGGGGACGGTCACAACTGTCCAATGGGTGGGCGATCAGCTCGAATTCCGTATGCTCCTTGAGATGACGGGTCTCGATCAGGGTACCGCCCCAGCGGATCGGCTTGCCTATATGATCGCCGCCGGCGGATACCACGGACGGCGTAACGTCAGGAGTGCCGACCGGCGGCAAGCAAACATTGCTTGCACAACCCGCCAGGAGAAGCAGGGAGCAGACGATGGAAAAGCCAGGGTGCCACATCGGGAATTACTCGGGACTGTTGACAATCAACCCGTAGGATGGGCAAAGCGAAGCCTGTCCTGCCGGAAGAGGCCGCGAGCGTTCATTTTCCGCCGGGCTTTCCGAGCCGCGGCCGCTGGTTGGAACATATATCAGGCGTCGCGTGCCCATCATATCGCGATGGGCACGCGGCGCGGTGCGCATTCTCCCATCTCATCGCGGTTTGGGATTCCGCACGGCATGACCGCGGCCTTGTGTCCTCTTGCCGGGCGCTTGCTTTGCCCATCCTACTCAGTATCAACACGACCTGAAGGCTCCGCGTTACCAGTACCAGGGGTGCCAAGGGTACCAGGGATAGTGCCAGGGATAATACCAAGGGTCCGGGTAGAAATAAGGTGGTATCGATGGTAGCGGTTTCGGCCACAGGTAAGGTTGCTCGACCGCGATCACCGGATAAGGGTAAGGATATTCACCGATGGGTCGTGTTTCTACGCGCTTCAGGCGCCCGGTTACGGTGAGCAACCGCTGTTCGGGATATTCCGCCGGATCAGCGAATCCCGTCAGCAGGGCGATGAAGCGGCCGGTGCCGGGCTCCTTTCCCTGCGGCCGTCCGCGCGAGCCCAGCGGGCGGGACAGGATCTCGATCTCGGTGGTCCGCTTCCGGTTTCGGACCGCGACGACGGTACCGCCCCAACGCACGCGCCGGTCGAGAAAGCGGTCGGGCTCTTGTTGTACTTACGCAACTAAAACCGGTTTTTCCGGTGCCTCACTAATAGCCGGGGGTACCTGTGAGGAGGCGCAGCCGGCAAGCAACAGGATCACGCCGGAGCAGAGAACTCCGGCTTGTCGCTTACGCAACGGCGGAACGGACGGTTCCGATTTCATTGTCGGCGTCGTGGCTGCGCTTTAGAGGGTGTTGAAAAAGTCTATTTTTGCGCATCCGCTATGCGGGGTTGGCGTGGTAGCGCCAGGGCCGGGTCAGGGTCAGGGTTTGATATATTCAAAAATTTTCACGACCTTGGTCACGCCGGGCACATAGCGGGCCTTCTCCGCCGCCGCCTTCCCCTCCCGTGGATACACCAGACCCATGAGGAATACGGCGCCTGCCTCGGTAACCACCTTGACGCGCGTCGCATCGAAACCCGGAATGTCGATCTTCGTCAGTGCAAGCTTGATCTGGGAGGTGATCAGGGCGTCCTCACTCTCCTGTACAAAGCTCGCCAATGGTCCGATCGTGACCTCGTCGATCACCTTCCTCACCTTCGGCAAGCGGGCCACCTTCCGGGCGAAGCGGTCCCTGATATGTCGGGTCTTGGCCTGCCCGGTGAGCAGCACCCAATGATTGTAGCTCGTGATAGCGATGCGACTATGCCGGTTAATGTCGGGATTGTCGGTCAATAGCTGGGCCGCCGAGTGTTCGGTGTGCTCGTCCTCCAGCACGAGGCGCGGGCTGCGCCGCTCATGGACCACCGAAGCCGCAGTGGCGCCACCGAGCAGGAGGACACCGCATCCCTGGAGCACAGGGAGGATAAGGCCCAGCGCCAGCACTGTCCTCAATGTCCGCTGGTTCAGTGCTTGGAGCGGCCGAAAAATACGATTTTGCAGATCATTGCACATTGAATGCATTCCGGATCCAGTCGATGTGATTGTTGTCGCTGACCGCGACGACGTCGAAGCGGCAAGCGAGCTTGGTCGGATGGTGCCGCAGATAGTGGGCCGCGGCCGCCGCGAGTCGGCGTTGCTTGTGGATGTCGACGGTTTCAGCCGGGGTGCCGAAGCGCGGGGAGGCCCGGAATCTGACCTCGACGAACACCAGCATATCCCCCTCGCGCATCACCAGATCGATCTCACCGCGTCGGCAGCGGTAGTTGCGTTTCAGCAACCGAAGCCCACCTTGCTGCAGGTGGGTGCAGGCGAGGCGTTCCGCATCGCCGCCGCTCTTTGCCGACCGGTTAGTGTTCGGTATCGACAAGAGTGAGAGACCCCGGTGTGGCGGGACGCGGAGCCAGGTTTAAAACAGCGACTTGGTCCACGCCAGGATTTTCGGTTGTGTTGCCTTTGCCCATGCCAGGACTCTCGCTTTTAATTTTTTGCTGAGGGTCTAGATAACTTTAGAGAGGATTTTCTCTCAGTAGAGTAAGTATTATATCATATAAGCTTTCCTCTCGATGATTGAATCTAAATTCACATTCTTTCAGGTGTAAATGAAAGGTTTTTCGTGGAA
>Ga0209367_1012163_pt1 | contig 11307 bp, 10 predicted proteins | sample WorMetLIZISLAND2_FD_187412 | JGI IMG/M metagenome (GOLD analysis project Ga0209367, IMG submission 187412) | Marine gutless worms symbiont microbial communities from Max Planck institute for Marine Microbiology, Germany - Olavius geniculatus... ... | reverse complement strand
TATACACAGCCAAAGTTATGACCGTTTAAAGAATTGCTTAATTTTCCCCATAGGCGCCATTGTAATTTTTTCGATTTTTGCGAATAAATACGTTAAATATTAATTTCAAATTTTTTAACCCCAAAAAGGCACATCCTTGCGCGAGACCGCGTCGTTTGAGCCATCGCGCGCAAAAATCCACCGAAGGGTCTGACCTGTAGGTGAGTTTCTGAAAAAAAGGTATATGTTCAGCAATAAAAATTTTTGCGTATATTTCACCCATTTGCCGGAAAGCCCTCCTTGGGGGATTTGCATAAAATTTTGCATGACGGGTCCCCTCGGCGATGTAATCAACCATGCCAAATTTTATCTCAATCGAGTCAGGGGTTTTGATTCTGTGGGGGGTCGAATTTTTGGCTTTCCCATAAGAAAGAGAAGTTGCCGTTAACACAGGGCTTGAACTACCGTTCAGCCTGTGATGTGATGATGTGTAACAGGCCGGTGTTTCGCAGTTATCAGCCACAGGATGACGATCTCAAGTCACTTCAGTTAGAGAAACCTAAACCCATCGAAGGTCTGTTTTTCTAGACATTTCTTGCTACAGTTGAGTCAGTGCTTATTTGGGGTCTCTCATTTTTTATTACTACCGGCTTTATGCACATGTGAAAACATAGTATTGTACCAGATGTTTCCCAGAAAAACTACATGAAAAAATTCAAAGCCTGCATTGGAGACAAAGCTGAATGAAAACAAAAGCTACAGCTGTTGTAGACTTATCTTATCCATCTTAGTTTTTGCAGCATTGTTGTGCATGTAGGTTGTGGGCACGGTTTTCAGTTTTATTTTTGCTTTTACCTCTGCGATGAGTACATTGCAAAGGGTCAGCATTAAAAATCATCAAAACATGTCATCAATCTTTTTCTGTCCTCAAAAGTTCAGAATGCCTTTGCATGTGGTTTTGCTGTTTGGTCTCAGGGAGATGACTGACTGTGAAGCTGGTGGTTTTGTTGTTGTTTGGTCTGAAGGAGATGACAGACAATGAAGCCGGTGGTTGTTGTTTTGTGCATGTTGCAGTGATAGACAAAGTTCAAGACCAACTAGAAGCAGCCAGACCAGCAACACTCGTTGATGAAGTGGTTCGTGTACATATTTATTTCATCATTTATCAGCTTATTTTGTTAATTTATCACCACGTGCAATAAAATGGCATAAAGCTTTATGCTATTTACCGTCAATTAGTCATTTGTCTGTCATTATAAGTATTAGCAACATCATAGTTATACAGGTTCTAAAACTGCAATATTTATTACTTTTTCACCATTTAATAAATTCCAGATTTACTATAGTAGTCTAATATCAGAGTTCTGAAGACAGTGTGTATTGATTAAGGTAGATATAATTTGCAATGCTGAAAAAGTGATCATTGCAGTTTTGTATTGATCTGTTGACTACTATCATTTTGTAGGCTGTACTTTGTTATCAAAATCACCCCAGTGGTAAAATGTGCTTATCTTGGTGATATTGGTGGTATTTTTGTCTTTCTGTAACATGTAAACAGACAGCTTATGTAAGCAATATGTTAGATATCTATAAAAGAATTGAAAATCACAGTGTTACACTGTTACAGTTATACTAACTAAACTTCTTTTCGATATAGTGCATTACTTTAGAGATCTTGTCAAGTGAATTGTAAATATCTTGGCCACCATTTTGCTCACTAAACTTTTTGATGTTGAGTTGTGAGCTTATTTACCTCAGTGTAAATGGTACCGTACGACTTGGTGAAGTTAGCTCCCTCAGACCCGAAGAGAGATGCTATGGCTAAGAAACTGATCACGATAGTGCAGTGGCAGTAGTCATAGTAGTAGTACTAGTATTGGTAGTGAATTTAGAGGCTTAGTGGCATAATCGTAGGGTGTCGAATTTATGATCGAAATGATGTGGGTTTAAGATCCCGTTTTTCCATGCACATTTGATGGCCGATTAAATTGATCTCCGATCAACTTTAGGACTTGTTCTGAGATCATCTCAATAACCGTTTTTCTATCGCCAATTAGCGACTGATCGTCCATCAAATCTCCCATCAAGTTGATGGCCGAATATTGCCTGATCAAATCAGATAATTGACGATTAAACGTGGCGATATGCAGTTCGTTGCTTATTTGCACCAGAAACATCGCTTCACTTTGCCGGTCAGAATGGCAATTCATGCATTAAAATGAAGTTCCAGGCATGGCGATCAATCACTACCAATCAATTTATACTGTGCGTAGTGTTTTGTGAAGAAATAAAATGGATAGACGCTCCCGAATTGATTTGTGATAGAACATATTTTTGACAGCAGATATATAATGTGGACGATATTGTTGATATCATTGCTATGACAACGTTTACTGCCTATGGCGTCGACTCACAGCACATGCTGGGTAATTTAGCACAACACCACAAATTGAAGTCACTGCCGTGGGTCACTGTCAGCTAGTCAGATTTGCATAAATTAGGCTCAGTTGACGGCCGATCAACTAATCGCCGATCACGTAATTGGAGATCGAAACTGCATGGAAAAACGCAACACAGTTGATCGACGATCAATTCTGAACATCAAGTTGATCAGAGGTCAGTAAATCGGAGATCAAATTTGATTTGATTGGTGATGGAATAATCAGCCCTAATTCCCGGTCGTGTTACTATCAAGTGGTTGCTACGTGGATGGGTGACTGTTGGTAGATAGGTAAAACATCTATGTATATAATCAACACTAAGGTCAGCTCAGCGCTCAGTATTAAATTGAGTACCGACCTGTCTGACTGTGGTTATGTTGGGTGGCAGATAAAGCTGTGTGATCCCATGTGGCAAGTGATGCTCTGTAGCTCTGAGATTGGTTTTTTCTAATGAACTGTACACGGCTTTCATTTTTCGGTAATAGACTGTAGTTGTTCTTGTCAGGATCTAGTGAAGTTGGCTCCACGTAAGCCTGACTGGGATCTGAAGCGAGATGTTGCTAAGAAACTGGAGAAACTTGAACGGCGAACACAACGAGCGATCGCTGAACTCATTCGTATGTTGATTCTGTCTTTTTTTATTCACCAGCATTGGACCTCGTCAACTGATGTGATTGATACCAACAACATACTGTCATACTGAGACCAAGACCACAGAGCTCATAACAAAAAGCTGAAGATGAAGTGGAGATAGAATGTTCTAACTGTTCAGTCTGTGAATTTCCACAGCTTATTTCATCTAGGTGCCAGGCAGTGGACCAGAACACATCATCTCAAGACAGTCATTTTGATCTTATCATAAAATATCTGTTCAAACTGTGATTTTTATCTTGGTCTCAGATGTCTTAGTCTCGATCTTGATCAGTCACTGTTGGTTGTAGCAGTCTGTTAGTCCTAGCTCTAATCTTAAACCCTGTGATTTGTCTCTCCATCGGTTTACAGGTCACGGACTGGAGTCTACTGGTGATCAGGATCTTGCCGCTGTAGTGAATTTTGCTGAGCATGTCAGTCTCTGTGGTCTGTCTCTATGTGCTTTTCTGTCTGCTGGTCTGTCGTGTTTGTGTGTTTTTATATCTATCTCTCTGTCTCTGTGTATGGGTACAGGTCAGCGCCTAGAGTCTGCAGGTGGTGAGGAGGACTTGGCTGCTGTAGTGAATCTGGCTGCTGCTGCTGACTCCAGAAGCTGATAAACAGAACAAGCAGACAGATGCAAGGAGCATTGAACCTGAACGTCACAATTGGTGTCTCAGTGAAGACAACCCTACTGTGTCATCATACCTGTGTCGTCATCATCTCAGTCGTGAAAATGACATGATGTGGAACAGACAGAAATATGCAGAACAGATGACTTGGTGGTGTAATGTTTAGCACCTTGGACATGTTATCAAGAGGTTGTAGGTTCGACTCCCGATTGAGTCGATATCAAGTGGTTACCACCTGGATGGGTGACTGTTTGCAGACAGATAGTTTAAACCATCTCGGTATGTAACCAACCTCCAAGGTCAGCCTTACATCCCTTTGGGCTACGTAAATTGACTTCCATCTTGCCTGGCTATGGTTATGGTGGGGCATGTTCACCTGTGTTGGGTGGTAGGTAACACTGTTTGATCTCATATGGCACGTGATACTCTATACTTCTGAGATGGGTTTTCCATCATGATCTGTATCATTTTACTTGTCATGTAATGCCACGTATCATCTCACCTATCAGTTGTCAGTCAGTGTCTGCAGCTACTGACAGTTAGCAGAGTCAGCTTTAGTGAGTGTGAGCTGTGTCAACATGTGATGCTTGGCATATTCTGTAACAGATGGATTTTAGTGTACAGGTGTACGTGGCTCCTTAACATGTATTTATATGCCATGGGGATGCCAAGTTTGGGACAAATTAGGAGCCTCCATTTTTGGTGATATGTGTTTTTTATTGTACATTTTACACGCAAAAGCAGCTACTGCTTTCAGCGCATCTTAGCCATCGCAATTCTGTCTGTCTGTCTGTCACACGGGTGGATCAGTCAAAAACGGTGCAAGCTAGGATTACATAATTTTCACCGTAGGCTGCCTGGAAGACTCTAGTTTCAGTAACCGTAAAGTTTCTCCATAAATTCAAAGGGGGTCACACCAAATGATGGCGCTAAATGAGAGGGTGTGGGCAAAATTTGCAATTTTTGGCCAGTAAGTCGCTGTATCTCAGTAACGGTGCGAGATAGGGCTTAAGTTACTATTAATCACTAATAGGAAGTCGTACACTGGCTTTTGATTGCTGCCAAAATAGGGGGTTTTATGGATATTTTGGCGATTTCGGGCTGTGACACAAGTCTAAATCATTCACAAGGTGGCGCCACGGAACAAACGTTATGCGATCCGGATAGAGAATTTGGTATTCATATATTAACTTAGTGTGAACACCCCAATTTTCAGCTAAACCGCTAAACAGGAACTGTTATAGGCTTTTGTGCATTTCGTGAGCATTAGCTCAAATTTCTTGTTAATAACCATGAAATATTCTATTGACTTTTTTGTGTTGTGTTTAACTTGGTTTGCCTGTATCTAATCTATGAAGTTACCGTACCCCAGTGTTATTTTTGTTTTAGTCAAGCATCATCTGTTATTTTGGTATATTGCACAACTTGAACAGCTTACACTGACTGATCTTGAACTTTCTAAACATGATTCAGAAGAATAATGAATATTTGTAGCAAAAAATGATTTTGCTCTTATAGGCCTATGCAACACGACTTGCATAAGATGCGAATTCGTAAATGCTCCATGCTATGATTCATTTGACATGATCCAGATGCATCGGTGTCAAGAGCATAGGAAACCAAGCACCACAATACACTGGCTAAGCCAGCAGCTGACTGGGGTGGCCTGGGTCCGTTGTCAGGTCTGTGGTACTGTTGTAAGCTGCACAGAAGTGTTTGGCTTGATTCCCAGCTGCAAACACGTTTTGGTGAAACTTTGTTCATTTTCATGTACAATCTTTCTTTTGCTCCATGGGCTCGGTGCTCGTTGATGTCCATGACATATTTCTCGAAATGTGTCCATTTTGTGCTGTCCATCGCCAATCTTTATAGGGTGCCGATATCCTTGTTGCAGCAGTCCACTAGGTTGTCTGTCGATCTTTTCGGTCTTCTTCGTTCTTGCCAACCATTGTAGTGAAAACAATCTGTTTAATTAGGCTGTCATCTGACATGATTTGACATTCGGTATATGTGGCCAAAGACCATTCTCCCTGTCACATAGTGTGCAGTTGATTAGAGTAGACTAGAATGCATTATCGTAATTAGGGCCCAGCTACAGAATATCAACTTAGCGTGTAAGTTTTTAGCCGACCATACTTTAGTAACGGTCGAGCTGTTGTCAGTCTGTCACGGATGTACTGTGGTTAAATGGTGCAAGATAGGGCCTAGGTTGATATTGATCACTAATAAGAAGTTGCATATTAGCTTTCAAATGAAATGGAATAAAAATTATCTACCTCAGTTGACCTTGAAAGTCACTGACAACCAGTACGGTCGGCTATCCTAGCTACAGCTGGGCTTCCTGTGTTATGAAGCTACAATGAATACAGATAAAAAAATTATTTTTTTAAGATAAAGGTAAAGCCAAGTGTTTTAATTTCATATGTCAATCATACAAACTAAATATCAAACACTTGTCTTTACTGCAAGCTTTGTTTTGATATCGCCTTTTCGGGGGATAAATATTCGATATCGTATAGATATAATTTATTATTGGCCCATCACTAGCGAAAAATATGCATTATATATTCTTTGCTCGTTTGTAAACAGTGTTATATATTCTTTGGATATAATGGCTTTGAGATTTGTTTTTGGTAAAGCACCTAGTAAACTAGTTTCTCATTTTAATCGAGTGAGTGTCAGAAAAACTGTTTGTTTTTCAATAGTGCAGTTGATCTGTTTAGATATGATTGCCTGTGACTGTTGTGATCGCTCTTAGAGTATCAAAGTAGTGTATGGTCTGCAAGGTCAACTGTGTTATTGCAGAAATTACAGTATAAAATGCGTATAAAATTTGTGCGAGTTATTTGAAATTGTATAGTTTGGTTTTGTTGTGGCTGCGATGGGTTTAGTGCATTGCATTGTTGCGACTGTGACCGTTTCAGAACGTGCTGCAGACACAGCGGTGGGTTTCGCTAGCTGTCTCCCATCAAGATGTGCTGAATATTTACGAGTCAAAAACCAGCGAATTGAAAAATCAGCTACGCGTTTCGACGGAGGCTGGTATCGGAGGAACAGCCTCTGTGAGTTGTGAATACATGTATTTGTTGGTAACGATAAGAGAAAAATGTGTAGTCACGAGACACTTGATAAGACTCATCAACATCTCTTTATTTTATACAGTCTGATTATATTTGTAAATCAGCATCCTGATATCATGTGGAATTGATCAGAACAGATACATCGCCAGTTATTAGTATTGCGCCATGTATGTGTGCACGTGCACAGAACTTTGTGGGGGTCTTTTTATGCATGGTGTTACTGACCATGTGCACTTACAGTGCAATGGTTACTAATGTGACCTATTTACCATGCACGCCCATGTTTCATATTGCAATGATCATGTTACTGAAGGTACACGACCAAGTGGATAACTGTATTCATTGTTTCACTGTTTAAATTTATTTATAGTGATTACTTAAGTAAGTAAGTAAGTAAGTGTATATTTAAAGTGTACAATGTCAGCCAGTCACCAAATGATGAGTGATGTTTGTAGGTCACAGACTCAGTGTATTATTCACTGTTGTTCAGTAGGTCTAATAACACTACTGTGGAATAAAATGACATAAAATATCTATTAGTATGCTTTCATGCTTAGGTGATTTTTGTCAAATGATTTTCGTTTAGATATGCCAATTGAACAGGTAGATATATGTAACTTTAAAATGCACATACTTTTTGCCATTTTTTGAACATGTTGACCATGCATGCACATGTTAAATATAATTATCACTTTTTACATGTGCAAGTTGTGTTCAATACGTTAACAATCGTGTATTTGCATCACAGGTTGGAGTATGGATAGATGCTGGGAGTAGAAATGAGACAAGTGCAAACAACGGCGTGGCTCATCTCCTGGAGCGTCTTGCATTCACGGTGATAATATTTACTTACTGGATTAACAAGATTTGTAATAAACTACGTAAATTCATCAGATGACAGCTTTTATTAACAAATTTGTTGACATTTTGCTAACCATTACTACCTTCTTCAGATGGTTGCATTCTGATGTTTAACTGACAAAATGTGGTGCAATGCATCTAAATAATTTTGCAGTTTAAAGTAATTGTAAAATATTTGTAATTGTAGTAAAAGTGCCAGTGAGTCACATTATACATTGTTTGTTGGCAAAGTTCACCTAGCGAGGTCTTCATCAGACAGCTGAGAAATTTAAATATAGACCTTTTTCGAAGATGGTGCAAATTTCATAACTGTTTATCATAGCTTCTCATTTTATTATGTTTACTAGTACTTAAAATTAATTGCTTATTTGTCTGTTGTGACTTTATGCATTATTTTTTTCATTAATTTGCTTAACATTAGCTGTCGGTTTGAGTGTACAGTTTGTTTCTGCAGGTGCATTGTGTAGTCATGTTTGTTGGTGTATTAGGGCACGAGCAAGAAGTCTGCTGCTGACATTGAGCAGTTGGCACAAGCAAATGCTATTCAGTTGTCGTCCTCTACTGGTCGGGAACTGATTTCTGTCCAGGCAAAATGCCTAGCCAATGAAGTACCAAAAGGTCTGCTGAAATGATGCTTACTGTCTTTGTAATGCATTCGACATTGACTGACTGTTTTTACATGTATTTGACTCTAATGTTAAACACCTATTTTTTTTAGTTTTTACGCACGATAGCAGAATGCTTCGTGGATCTTAGCCAGATATGCACGGACATGCTGCTTATCATAACAAGCATTAGTGACGAGCTTTTAAATGGTGTCAACATCGATGACCTTTAGTGACCTTGAACGGTAGGGCATTTTAGTTTTTTTGTTTGCAATTTTTGGCTGTGGTGCACATTTCAAGAGCAAATTGGACCAAAATAGCTAGAGATAAACCTGGACAATTTGCATAGGCCTATGAAATTTTTAGCATAGAACGTCCGTTTTTAACAATCTAAATTTCGACCTTTTAAATTCAAGGAGTTTTCCGTACGGAAGCCTCAAATTTGGTTACTGATTCAAAACGCACTATTTATTCTATTGCATGCCGAGCACGATTGCCCAGGTGGCAGGACCGCTGCTATCGTGCGTCACATGAGCTTTGCTCAAATTACTTTTTTTTGTTTCCTCAAGTGATGTGGCAATCCACCCTTCAGTTTTTAGCGTAGTGTGTGCATTATTATGTTGTATTGTGTTATATAGGAAATGATACTTTTGATATATTGTGATTCAGTGATAGGCAGTATGACAGGAATTCTATCTTTTAGGCTGAGACTGAGAGGACCTAATATTTTAGGCATTTTGTCTGAGTGGAGATTGAGATGCAAGATGTTGCAGCCACTGAGACCTGGACCAAAATGTGTGGAGAAAATCATTAAAACACACTAAATATGGATTAGTGTCACAGATGGTACTGGTATTTTAGACGACCATCTTAGCATGTTCCTGCCATTTTTCCGTCACATTTTGGAAACTGAAATATCAGTGGCTTGCTTGCATAAAATGTCTCATCGAGATGAAGGGGGTTCAAGACTCAAGATGCTGATGCGTTTAAGATAAAGATGAATTTTGTGAGAAAAGGCGAAGACATTGAACACATAGTTTAAGATGAGACTAAGACAAGACATTAGTACATCTCGAGACATTTGCATCGAGGCCTCAACCATATCCATGCGGTGTAATAAAACCAGTGCATAAAGTAGACAAATTTTGCGTAGAATTTTGTCGGATTTAATGTGCTATGGCTGTCAATTGCACAGCTGTGGAGCTACTGGCTGAGATTGTTCAGAGCAACGCATTTAATGAGAAAGAGATTGAGAAGCAAAAGTCGATTCTTCTTAAAGAACTCGAGGCAAGATCATTATTATAATAATAATAAATACCCGGTACTATTTATTTCATAGTACCAGGAAAGGCAAGGAAAGTCTCAAAATACGCTGACATTCCATACTCCTGTATTGTTCAGCCTGTGTCTCTTGAAACTCTGGGTCCGATCAACGAGTCAGCTATTCAGTTTATAGAGGACTTGGGTCGCAAGATTTCAGCCATTTCTAATGTTGCATGCGATGGCATATTTTTGTTTCAGCGGCTGTTGGTCCCAGTGCAGCGGTTTAATGCCATCCTTGTTCGTGATAGTTTTTGTATAAGTAATACATGAGATTTCTGGTCATCCCACTAGTTTTTAACGTTTCGTTTAGTTTTTAACCCCTGGGATCTTTACTACTGGGGGTACAAATAAAAAAAATGTAAAATAATAGTAATAATAATAATATCAGTCTGCCATTAAATAAAATGATCAATCAATCAGAACACATTTATGTAGCACACTGTGTCATATGTTGCAAATGAATCAAGAGGCATGCACTTGGATATTAAAGATGAAGAAATTACAGAGCGTCTTAAGTGCTACTATGTGAGCTATAGTGGTCATATGAACAGTAAAGTTGTTATTGGTTGTTTGGCTGTATTATTGTTATATTAGTAGTTCTAATGGTAGTAGTGGTGATGGCTGTAGTTGTCATGCTGCTTAGTTTGTATGAGTTGATGATGTGAATATCAGGAGGCGGAGAATGACATCGAGTTGATTACTCAGGACTACATGTACGCATCTGCCTTCCAAGGAACACCACTTGCTAAGTCGATTCTTGGCACATCGGAAAGTCTCAAGTATGCTACGCAGTTGTAATCTCATCTTTTATGTACATGTATACGTGTAGTTTTTTTGCAACGTTTTTCAATTTTTTTATTTTATTTTTATTTTTTTTTACATTTTTATTTTCATTTTATGCATACATCGTTTTTGAGGATTTTAGCTTTTTTGTTTATCAACTACTGACTCATCAGCAAGGTAAGAAACCGTGTGTTCTCAGACATGGTATGATGGTAGGTTATGTGCTTGTAACTGCAAGTGTGCTGGTTTTGTTAATTTTTTTATTCTGACTTGCCATTAGACAGTGACACGGTAATGGGGAAAGCAGTAATACCGCAGTAATACGTAAATTTCTATGGTAATCCCACGGTAACAGTAGAAAGATTACGGTAGTACTGTGGTAGCGGTAAAAAAGTTGCGGTAGTTACCGTGGTAGTGGTGAAACAAAATTTGTTCATTTCCTGCCACATGGATTGTAAAAGTGAGTGCTATTCTGGACACCAAAATGCTCATTAAGATCATGTGCGACAGACGACCAGTGCGTGCCACGTGGTATAGCTTTGCAGGGGCACTGGGCACTTGTTTATCACCTGTCAAGTAATTAGTGGCAGCCACGTTGGCGCACTGCACAGACTGTAGCAGTTGAGATCACAGATATCTGTCGACCATTGCCTAGCATTCCTGGGATCTACTGGAAGATGGCAGAGACACGTTTGGCTGACTAGGGATACATGTGACTGGTGCTTCTCCCCAAGGTTTTAACGACGTGGGGCACACAGTCGTTTGTCATTGGCATAGTGTCTCTATACAGACTTCATAACGAATTAGCCCCTATAGTCTACAAGTGGTATTTTTGTTTTTCTTAATTTTTGAAGACACTGAAGACAGTGTCAATCCGCTATAGCAATATGCATTAATTTCATTAATAAAGATTATCATTAAATGACGTGAATGGTAAAGTCCTCAGTTTTGGACTTCAGATTCTGGGGTGCGA
>Ga0209367_1012161_pt1 | contig 11308 bp, 8 predicted proteins | sample WorMetLIZISLAND2_FD_187412 | JGI IMG/M metagenome (GOLD analysis project Ga0209367, IMG submission 187412) | Marine gutless worms symbiont microbial communities from Max Planck institute for Marine Microbiology, Germany - Olavius geniculatus... ... | reverse complement strand
TGGTCGGGTCGTTCCTAAATTCCACTACTGCGACCCGACCAGACCCGACCAGACTTGTCTGCGACCCGACAAAAAAATCCGTACATGTCGAGATTGAACCGACCAGGTCTGCGACCCAAAAAAAGCCAAAGAAGTCGGCGACCAGACCAGACAAGTCGGCGACCCGGGTCGCCGACAAAGTCTGGTCGGGTCGCAGTAGTGGGTTTTAGCCTTAAGCTCCCCCAGCGGAATCTGGGGCGGAGCCGCAGCCGAAATCGAATTTGATGTATTTTAACCTTAAAATGTGACATCTGGTAGCATCAGTTTTAGTAATTTTTACCAGATTTATTGACTACAGATTGTGTATTTTTTCTAATTGTGTTTTTCTGCTTTTATGGTCTTAACCCTTAATTTAATTTTATCATCAGCTGCTGTTTTGCATGGCAAGTTGCCTATTGCACGTCACTTCATCAGTGAATAACAAAAAAATAAAAATAAAGAATGAGTGATAGATACCGGTATACGCGGCGCGGCTGTGTTCGATTTGTCAGAAAACCAGTGGGGGGTCGCCGGCTGGCGACCGAAAGGGGTGGGGCCTGAGGGAGCGTTGTGAGCTCCCCAGCGGGGTCCGGGGGGAGCTTCAACCGCAAACGCATTTTTAGCATATTTCAGAGTCACAGAGGGCCTCCCGCAAAGAGAAAAATGCACATTTTCTGCCCCACATCTTCAATGAGGCAAAAACATATTGATATACTGAATGATTTAAATATCATATATTACTATGCGAAGCTTGCTGTAGGTCTATGACACGTACTTGTTTAGGTTGTCTGTCATGCAGGGTAATGAGCGCCGAGGGTCAAGGCGCCTGCAGTGCCGATGGAGTGAGAGGTGATATTCTAGAAGGAGGGGATATCCCAATCTTTAGACGATTAGGAGATTTGGGGGGCATCGTGAGCTCCCCCATCGTTGTCCAGCCCGGCGGCAGAGCCCTGTCTGCCAACGCTAACGCATTTCAGCTTATTTTAGGGCTGCGGGACGTATTCAAGACTTGAGGGAGCGTGGGGATATGGGTGACGAAAGTCTTCCATGCAGTGGGTCCAGGGACTGAAGCTCTTTGAAATAATACATAGATTTTTTTTGCAATGGCGTAGCCAGGAAATTTTTCCCGGTTAGCAAATCCAGAAAATCTCCCCTTTCCTTACCTTCCCTTTTCTCTTCTTTCATGGTTAGTCGTTCGCATCTCTCTTGTTTTTCTTTATTCCTTCCGTCGCTTTCCCTTTCTTCTTCGTTTCCTTTTCCTTTTTCTTGCCCTCGAAATTCTAGCTACGGGGACTGCGGGAGTATTGTGAGCTCCCCCAGTTGGGTCTACTGCAGAGCCCCAACCGAAGTCGAATTTGGAGCATTATAGTCTTAAAATTAGAGTTGTCGAACAGCGCATTAACTTAACGCGTTAACGGGTTAACGCGCGTTAAAAAATTAACGCACGTGCACAAATTCTCTTAATCAGTGCCGGCGCTAGAGAGTTGTAGGCCCCCCAAATGCAACTGTGAGGCCCCTATAAACAGCCCCCATGCCTGCAGCAGAGTCCAGGGGTAGAGCCCCTTTTAGGAAGGGTAAGGGCAAAGCCCCCTGAAGCTAAAACATTTTTGACTTTTTGACGTTTAATGGAAGCCGCAAATTGGCCCACTTTTCTAAAATTTGAAACGCAAAAAATCAAACACAATTTGTGTTGTCTTTGCAAAAAATGAAGTTTAATATGCCGCAATACATCACAGATTACAGTACATTAATGAAAATTAATAGACTTGTCCATTTTGGGTAAACTCTCTACATGTTTCCTCATTTTACATTGTGAATATTTAAAAAAAACTAGAAAAAGTTTTTAAATACGTAGCATATGAGGCCTTTGAGCTTACATGAGGCCCCCAACCGAAGGGTACGGGGGGCCTTTCGGCCGGCTCTGCACTTAATTCTACGAAGCAGGAGCTCCAAAATTCCATTAAACTACATTTATTTGGCGATCGAATAAAATTCAAGTAATTAAAAATTGTCCTGTTGCTGTTCTGTCACTACCGTTTTGACATTTTGTTACTACTGTCACGGTCCTACGACACAGGCACAACTCACCCTTTTGATGTAGTCCACTTAGGGGCCTTTAATATCAGCAAAAAAAAATTCAAAATTAACGCAGTGCGTTAACGCGTTAACAAATAAACGCTTCGTCAGTTCTATTCAAATGCGAATGGCAATTATAAACGTTTGGCAATGATGATTTTCCCGAGAATCAACTGACCAAATTTAGTGTAACTGATATAATGAGAACAAATAAAGCCGGCGTCACAAATGTAAACGTTGGGACACAATTAATCTGCAAGCGAAGCAAGCAGAAAATTTTTTTGTACCCCACGTTTTGTCCAGTTGTTCCTGGAACACTTCTGGGGGTCAAAGCCGACCCCCCGGACAAGTTCCAGTGTTCGGGAGGTCGTGCTTTTGCAGTGGGGGGTTAAACCCCCAACCCCTCCACCCGCAAATCAAACACTGGGGCGCGGTAAGTGAAAGCGACCACTTCTTGCAGGGATACCGTACTGGGATAAATCATTTTACTTAAATCACTTTTCTAGTTTACACTAACACGAAAATCATGTACAAGATGCGTTGCAGCAATAGTATTTCGGCATTCATCACTTGAACCGAGATCAAAATTTGATCGGTGGTCAGACGGCGGTTCAGAATTGAACGCAGATCGACGTTTGAACCGCTTTAATACAATGCAAATTACGGCTGAACTAGGATCAAATTCAAATCTGACGTGTTTAAAGTTAAACGAATTAAAGTTGAACGACGATGATGCAACCCGCTTTTGGTACGCGAAAAATACCGGTGATGACTGTCATAATGTGCAGATTGCCGGATGTATTCGAATGGAGAATGGTACGATGGACCAACGAGTGAACCTTGGTGCATACGGTGGGATCAAACACCTGGAAACGACAACAACAATGGGTATAACTTGTGGTTTAAAGACCAGAATCTCGGTCAACAGACTAATGACTTGACAGTGCACGGTAGTTCTTGTCGTAATCCATATTTATGTTGGGACAATTTTCGACAAGGTAAGAAGTGGGGATGTCCTGAGCAGAAAGGGATTTGGTGTTTTCAAAGCAACGGGGAGCCTGCATTGTGTAAACAGCCGCCGCCGTGTGGTAAGTGAGCATTTTATAGTATATTAACTAAGCCTAGAAGGTGCTCGTAAGAATGCATAGGCCTTAATCTGTGCCAAGCGAAGAAATTTAAATACTACTACTACTACTACAGGGTGCGGCAGAAAAAAGTAGTTCCCTGAAGTTTTTTGCTTTTTTTCTCAGCAACCGTTTAGCATTTTAATCTGAAAATTTACAGATTTATTTACTAAATTGTTCTACGGCTAAATGCCGAATAAAATTTGATTCCATTGAAAAATGACAAAGTTATAGATTTTTTAACATGACCGCTGACTGATTTTTTAGCGTGAAAAAATGTTCAAGCTACAACACCAGTTCAATAACATCGTTGAAACAAGTCAAACAACGCCGGAAACTGAATGCGGGCCAACTGTCTAGATTTCATCAGAAAAGACCAATGGCCTCTAAATTCTTATTGATCTGATGCCAAAATTCCATTGTCACTGTGAATGTTCGAAGTGTCCATCGACAGCTCCAAGCTCCAACACAAGCCTTCAGTCGCTTAATTTGAGAAGTCTTTCAGTCTTGTCGATCGGTCCTTGTGGTAGGTTGCTCCAGATAACCTGAAGCGATTCCTTGAGTTCTGCGACTGTTTTTGGCTTTGCTTTAAGCTTGCGGTAAGCTCCAACATTGCACACCGCACGTTATAGTTCACCGAGTTTGCATTCGGCGAAGTTAGAGGCCATTGGTCTTTTCTGATGAAATCTGGACAGTTGGCCCGCAGTCAGTTTCCTGCGCTGCGCGCTGTGTGTGCTGATGCGTTGTCCTGCTAAAAGATGAATCCGGTGGGCAGCCGGCGATTGCTTGAAAAGAACGACAATTTAGTGATAATTTATAAAAAAATAAATTACTGTTTGTCAATGCGTCACTGTGACGTATTCGACAGTAACGTGGTTACCGGTTTTTGAAAATTAAATAGTATTTTAGCTATCAAGTAAGTTTTTAGCTTAAACATTTTTAATGCTAAAAAATCGGTAAGCGGTTATGTTCAGAAGTCTATAATTTCGTCGTTTTTTAACAGAATTATATTTCACTTAGCAGTTAGATGTAGAACGTTTCTGTAAATAAACCTGTGAAATTTCATGTTAAAATTCCAAACGGTTGCTGAAAAAACGGCAAAAAACTTTAGGAGACTACTTTTTGCCGCACCCTGTATACTACTACGATGATGACCACCAACACTATAGATGTAACAAACGTTTTGACGTTTTTTAACGTTTAATATTTCAGCGTTTTTTGTATTTAACAAAGTTAGTTGAAAATGTTACCAAAAAACGTCGAAAAACAAATTATTGGGCTACAGAGGTTAGTTTAGTAGGACTTGATTTTATGAACACGGGTTAAATTGACAATGAATAAATTTTTTTCTAGTTTTAACTATACTGTATTTACACAGTAGGTTTCAGGCGACAAGTTAAACAAATTACAAATAAGGTTTAACCGTTAACGTTTCTATCTACGTTTTGAAACATTTGTTAAATTTCCGCCACGTTTTTATGTTTTAACGTTTACATTTTTTCCCAGAAAGTTTTAGCCAACCGTATTTATAAGTAGTGGTCGAGCTATTAGTACGGTTGTCGTCTGTCTGTACGTCTATCGTATGTCACGAATGTATCACAGGGTGAACGGTAGTTCAAGCCATGTGTTAACGGCGACTTCTCTTTCTTATGGGAAAGCCAAAAATTCGACACTCGACTCTATCAAAACCCCTTATCCGATTGAGATAAAATTTGGCACGGTTGATAAGGTGGATGAGGCGACCTCCTTCGCAAAATTTTATGCAAATCCGTTTATGGGGGGTTTCTCGGCAAATAGGTGAAATATGCGCAAAATTTTTATTTATATATTGCCATGCTGGTATGCTTTTTCAGCAACTGACCTACCGCTCCCTCGCTGGATTTTGGCGCGCAATGGCTCAAACGAGGCGGTGTCAAACAAAGGTCTATTTTTTGGGTTAGGAAATTAAAATTCAATATTTAAGTTATTTATTATTTCCAAAATCGAGAAAGATGCAATGGAGCGTATTCAAAAATTTTACAAATTCTTTTACTTGTCATAACTCGGGTTGTGTGCGCAAGATAAAATTGTAACTTTATGTTTTTTTGCTATGGCTTTTGAGGTCAGCTAATTTAACGGTGACACTTAGTGCGATCGGGGTCGAAAAGGAAGGCTTTAACGCTTTTCCCGAAAAATGTGAGGATATCGATATCTGAAGAATATCGGAAGCGAAAATCGGGATCGCAATAAAGCGTTGCTTGTCCTGTGCGGTGAAAAAAAACCGCGCAATATCGTGCGCAGTTATTCGTGATATCGGCGGTAATGTGATTTTTGTTTTTTTTGGCACTGAGCCAGAAACTGTAAGTGCAAAGTGGGATCGAGATTCGCGATGGGGCGTCGCGTGGCCCCCAGCGAAGCTGCGATAAAACGTTGCACAGAGCTGTGTCACTGGGTGAGGCCTACCGTACAGTCAAACATTCGCGCGGATTAGTCGAAAAATGGCCAATATATACAACGACAAACATTGCGCACAAAATGGGCGATTTAAGCCAAAAATTGGGGGCCTGCGACACCGACCTTTAGCGCCCACGGCTTACTAAAGCCGCGCGTTACGTTTAGGGGTGTTCAGTCTACAATGTGCTGCACGAAAAAAACTTAGGCCTTGCCGTTTTTTCAAAGAATTTTTTTTATTAAAATGCCGAAAAATTGGGTCAAATTTTAAATGCGATTTCTGAAAAATGGGCAAAATTTTGTAAATTTTGCCCCCGCATAACAAGTGAGGCTATTTCTTGACAACTTGGTAAACGAAACAGACTTATCCACCATATATGATTTGAGAACTGGTAGCACCGAAATAGACCTACCAAAATTGTGTACTCAGCATGTTTTCCTTTGTTCCCCATTAAAATGAGGTAGCTGAAATTGTGCCGGAACACGTCGTTCTCGGAAACTTTTTGTGCAAAATTTGGCGCAATTTCGCACAACTTTTACTTTTATGACAAATATTTCTAAAACGGATGAAAATGGTTAAAACAGGAAAAATCAATTATCGACTGCGATTTCTTTCGCATTAGATGGTGCACTAGATTGGTCCACTTACCACAGAGTTCACGCTGCTAATGCTTACCCATGAAATCGACATTTTTGGAAGACCATATTTCGGCCCCTAGGCGGGTGCTGCGTCCTGAAATTTTTACACGCAATAGCGAATGACAAAGCTGGCCAGCGTACAAAGGTGGTTTCTCTAACAGATATTTACAAACAGGTCAAAAATTGGCGCAAAATTTAACGTATTAGCCTCTATAACTTTTGAGCTAAAAAGAATGATCTTTCAATACGTTACCGCGTGATGTGCCTTAAAGCGAGCATGGAAATTTGGGTACAAATTTTATGGGTGTTTGCACCCCGGAAATTTGGCATGGCTAAAGCGTCCATAATTTGGCGCGTTTTGGTCAACTTTAAACTGTGGAGATATCGACAAGCGGTAAACGGTTTTATCATTTGCCAACCTTTCAGTTTTGATGCAAAAGTTTTGGTAAACATTGATTTACTAACAACAAAGTTTATCTGTCTCATTTTTACTCACTCAAGTTTAACATTGCGCTAAGGCGCTTGCTACGTAGGATAACGCAATTGCGTTCGGGACACGTGACTATGCTGCGAGCGGAACTTCAACCTTCTACTTTCTCCCAAATCGAACATTTTCCACCGGCCGTTGTGCTTTGCCCCAAGTTCTTAGTTCAACGTGCACACAGTCGCATATACACGAAGTCTATGGTAACAAACACTGCAGGCGAGCTTTTTGGTCGGTACCAACGTTGATGAGTGATGACCTTAAACAACCTTTAAATCTAAAACCGGGCTTTTAGTGTTTATTGGCGATTTTACGCCTTGACTTTTATTTCAACAGTAAATCGCGCTCAAATTACTGGAAATGGGCGTGTGAAATTTTTCGTACGCGTAAGTTTTGACGTCATAGTCATATTTTAAAGTAATTTTCCACACGAAAACGTCAACATTTGGGTACGAAAAAAACGAATCATTTTATTGCACGTTATTTACGTTAATTTCTGAGTTGGGTTTTTGGTATTTTTTGCGATTTTATGCCGCAACATATATTTCATGGCCTAATTGCAGCAAAATTGCGTTTGACTGATCCTGTTGAGTGTCTCATGTGCTCCGCTCAGATTTTCGTTTTGAATTTTTTGCCGCATTACTTGTTTACTGTATTGTTGTGTGATATTTTCATCATCTAGGCCCTACGGCCCAAAAGTTATCATCGGATCTTTTAACGCTTTACGTTCACTGTCACGGACAGCTCAGAGGTCTGGACCCTTAGCCAGTTACGCTAATGCGCAAGGCTTTTATATTTTCAAGCAGAATGTTTCAAGAAATAAAAGTTTTTTTAATAAATGGACAAACGATTTTTTAACACTAGCACTAATACGTTAGATATCCAGTGTTCAATGCAAATATTTTAACACTGTTAAAAACAACAAAAATATTCCACACTGTATGCAAAAGCAGACGGCTAGAAGCGCTAATTTGGAACTAAGCATTCGGTGCATAGTATTTCTATGGCTTGGTCTGACGTAATTTCGTACGGCAAGTTATTTTTATTTTTTCACTGTCCAGCCGCGGAACCCTTGGAACGAACCCCGGTTGAAAATCACTGATGTGTGCCTATTTGCTCTGGAAAACATAACGCTAATAGCAACGATGACATGACATCAGTTGATGCTGTCGCAAAAGTTGTTGTTTAGACGTTGATTGCTACAATCGTCAGTAGTACGATCTTGTTCCTTCTACGATATAACTTCCTGTTTTAACCCTTTGCTGTGTAAAAGTGGACTTTTACGAGAAACTCTAACCCTAGGTTGCACTCCTGCTTGACTCGTTAACACTAACGTCAGCAATTTCGAAACCTATCCTTGCGCTCGTACACGACCGGTGACGGCAGCACTTGCGTCAGTATTTTCTGATCTATTAACCCTTTAAGGCGATGAGTCATCATTTAACCCTCTTTCGCGAACCTACCGCCCTTATCGACGTGAGCAGACGGCGGATCACGTCTCTACCGTTGTCTTTGACTCATCCTGCTGCCGACGCAAGCATACGACGTCGATCACACTCTAGTCCCTTCCCTCCTCTTCTCACCCCCTAGACTAGAGGGAAAAAGGGAGGGAGGGAGGTAAAGGGTCCACCTCACACACTAGCTACTTAGCCAACGGCGCTCAACTTGTTAATTTTAACGTTATTATCTGTATAAATTCGCATTTTTACTTACTTACTTATTTACTTACTTACTTACTTACCTTACACTTTCCTGACTCCCTAGCCACGGTCATTGAATAAATTAAATATAAAGAAAATTACCAGTTTATATTATTGTGTAAGGGCGAATAAGTCACACATCCAAAACAGCAGAAATCATTTTACTAGGACACAGATTGATAGAACGACGAACTGGCTGCTCTTACAAATAATGTGACGTGACCCCAATTAACGTTTTCCATACCGCATTATCTCGTAAGGCAGTAGGGGAGAGTTGCCTCAATTGGAACGGTTTGTTGATTGGAACACTTTACTTACTCGAAGTCTCTGAGCTGCTTACTGAAAGTGAGGAGTAATTAGTACTCTAAGGTGGTTTCGCTTTCGATTTTAGGTAAGTATATGGTGTGTGTGTTATGGACTTGATTTGCAGTTAATGATTGCTGATTTTTGATTGATAAGCATACGACCTTAAATGCAGCACCAGTAGTGAGGATGGCACACGCCGTATTTGTGAGGTGACTTCGTAGCCGCTAATGCTGTGCACACTGGATGTTTATCGGTGTTGGGTGTATGAGCGATAATGTGATGTAAACAACGGCTGTGCTGCTGCACAGTGATTTGTAAAATTTGTTTAAATTTCGCCGAATGTAACAGCTATTCGATGGCTTATCCCCGAAAACTTTCCTATAGGCTCAAACATCTCGCAAAAATCTTTTACGCAAGCCGAGTTGCAGCCAATTTTGTCCTAAATTTCGTTGCCATGGCAACGGAGGTTGGTCGGGGAAAACTGCAATTGGCAGCGTTCGATGGCCCATCCCCGAAACCCCCCTATAGGCGCAAAAATCTCGCAAAAATCTCTTACGCAAACCAAGTTATAGCCAATTTTGTCCCAAATTTCGTTGGCATGGCAATGGAGGTCCTTACCTTTACCATTACCTTTACCTGCGGGGAGAGTGACCACATAAGCGGCCACCCAGCGCTGAGGCCACTTCATGGGCCCAGTGCCCAACCCCTACAGACCTCAAGGTCGACAGAATTTCTTAGAAGCTTTCGCAGACTTCAAGAGGAGAAACCAATGGAAATCACTACTTCGTTACTCTATACTTAAGTAAAAGTTTTTACTTTCTACTTCTACTTAAGTGGTTTTTTTGTCAAGATAGTTTTTACTTTTACTTATTAGTCCGCCCGGAAACGATATTTTTTGGGAGGGCTTATGTTGTGCAGGAATTTATTCTTTTTCCCCTCGCGTATTCTCCGAGCTCAGTGGGCCGATCGCCGCGAAATTTTGCACGATGCTCGGAAGTATGTTCGATTTCATAATCCCGGTCCGAAATTTTGGGGGTGCCTCCCTGTCAGTGTTTTTCGTCGTCAAGTTCGAGTTCGAGACATTTTTTGTTATAGGGCGGAGTTTATCGCCGAGAGAAGAGAGAAGTACTGTAATGGCGTGTGAACAGTGATTTTGTCTATCTTGATTATCTTGTTATTATTTTGTTATTAATGTAAATACGTTTTAATAAAAATTTATTTGGAAAATGAAAGTGTTCGAACCTGACACTGCCCCCAAAAAATTTAGGGGCCAAAAACATGCAAAATTTGTCCCGATTTCGGTCGACTTTAAAGTTTGACGGCGAATATCTCCGGAACAGAATGAAGATATTCAAAATCGGTGAGTTATTCGTTCGACAGCGATTTCTCCCGCGTTAGGCGAAACAAGTCCGGTGAAGTTTGGTAACCTTGGAGATCTAGATGTGAGATTGTACCCACCCAAAGCGCATTTTTCGGAAAACCATATTTCGGTCCCTAGGGGTGGTGCGCCACCAAATTTTTACACGCGCTAGAGAATGACCAAGTCTTACTAGCGCACCCCCCATCGGGAACGGGGGCCTCCTTACAATTTTTTTTCAAAGGGGGGGTCAAAAATTGGCTTAAAATGCAATAAATGAGCGCTTATAACTTCGGAGTTAGGGGGTGTAACCCGACGAAACTTTGGCACTTGACGCGGCTCTACTTTGGGGTGTTAACGCAAGTACAATTTTTGGGGGCACTGCCCCCCCCTTAAAATTTGGGAGGGCAAAAAATTTAACTGACCGAAATCGGCCAGTTAGCTAACCGTAGATCGTAGTTATCGTATTTAACGCAACTGTTGCACCATTTTGCAAGCAGTTTATCAACGAATGTGATACTATACAATGATTTTACCGTATAGCAAACTCTTCAAAACGCTCGAGGAGACGTTTGCTGCTACAAATTTTACTACAAAATTTACTCATGAATGGCCGTCTGCAATCGGTTGGTTGGCTCATGGGCTGGCTGACGTGCGCTTGCGCTCATTAAATATTCATGACGCCCGCCTGCACACACAGGCTGCACTAGGCGGAAGTGGTAAGTGTCGTGCGCATTGTTGCTAAGCAACTATAGTTTACCGCTCAGTTAGCTGACAGCCATTCAGGTTTTGTTCAGAAACGCGCACAAACTTAACTAGCGAGTTACAATTAACAGACGGTTTACTAACTGATCAGTTAACTAAAAGATCCAGAAACCGGCCCTGAGTCACGCAGGAGTGCAACCTAGGGTTAGGTTTTCTCGTAAAAGTCCACTTTTACACTGCATAGTGTTAAAACCGAAAGTTATATCGTAGAATGTGTAGAGTGTATCGTAGAGTGTAGCGGAGCTTAACCCCGGGAACATAGAAATTCTGGCTTGAAAACCAGCGGGGCGCTAGTCCTTCACCAGTCCTCACCCAGGCATAAAGGTAGCGGTCAACGGCTTCTTCTTCGAAGAAGGCGGATGAACTGCGCCTCGTTGGTGCGATGGTCGAACACCAGCGGGAAGCCTCT
>Ga0209367_1012160_pt1 | contig 11309 bp, 8 predicted proteins | sample WorMetLIZISLAND2_FD_187412 | JGI IMG/M metagenome (GOLD analysis project Ga0209367, IMG submission 187412) | Marine gutless worms symbiont microbial communities from Max Planck institute for Marine Microbiology, Germany - Olavius geniculatus... ... | reverse complement strand
CCCCGTAGGGGGCCTATAAGACGTTATGGGATCACCGGGAATTTTCGGGAATTTTGTGTAGTAGCGGGGGGGGAATTTTTAGCTTTCCGAACGGGAATTCCCGGTGGCCCTGGTTGCTGCCTCTTTCGTTATTCGGTTTTTCCATAATATTTAATAAGTATCTATTATATAACTTTATATATTTTTTTATATTTTGAAGTAAGCGTTTTACAGTCTTTTTAAAGTTTACAATTTGGTCCATCCACGAATTCGCAAATCGCAATCGCTGCTGCCGCTTACTTATTATTTCATTTTATGATTTATAGTCGAACAGTTTCTTATTATTCGGAACATTTAGATTTCTTGGTTGTTGTTGTTTGTGTGGTTTCTAAGTTTTTGTACAAATACGTTTCATAATGCTTGCCCTGAAGTCTTGTCGCGCTTTTGCACAGGTTTGCATTTTCTGATCTTAGCCGAGTGAAACGGGCAAGCTGATAGCGTGCATGTTGTAAAACCGCTTCTAAATCACTGCGATATCTGCTGGCACCAAGGTCAACCAAAACGGAAACACCGCACGACTGTGGGTAAAAAGCGGATTCCGGATGTGCGGATATGCGGATGCCGTAATACGTAACGCTGTAATTTGGCTGTACTCCATTAGTGTAACCATCTCCTAACCTTAATTCCTAACCCTAACCCTCTCAGTACATTTAGTCCTAATTGTAATCTGAGCCCTATCCCTCTTCTTCTTCAGTAGATGGTCAAACTTCAACTTGTTGAAGACTCCAAACCATGTCGGGTAGTTGACAGTGTGAAGCGCAGAACGTGGTTAGCCAACAGTTACAATGCCACAAGAACTGTTGGCATCCTTCGCTCCTCACGGAAGGGCCGCGACTCCCTTTCACCCTAGCCTTAGGCGGTACTTAGCCACACGGCGGCCTTGCTTACTTACTGTCAACGCCAGTGCGTCTGTGCGGCAGTGTTCGCACTGCCGCACAGACGCCCTGGCGGACGGCAGCCAACTATAGCGACCTCAGCGCCAGACGGCACATCACTGGCTCGCCAGTAGACAAAGTATCAAATGGTCTCCAGCTTCATCTTCGTCTAGGCTACTGCCACAACGAAGAGTATCTCACTACAGACTTTATATAAACATTGTCCGAGTCTGCTGCGTTAGCGTAAATTCCTTACTTAAAATTCGTTCAAGTATGTACTTCATATGACTTACTGGAGTTGAACGAATTACTGGACATTTTGATGGATAGGGTGCAGAATCAGTGTCAGAAAATAGGCCGTGTGGCTAATTTCTGTGAGAAACGTCGTGCTGCTAGCTTGGTAGTATGATAGACCGACTGCGCAGATGCGAGTCATTTACTGGAAACAACTTTGATCTTATCTATACTGGCTTATTATTATACTGCACCTGCATCAGATATGATAGGTGTGATGGTTCATTTTTGATGTCAGTGCATACGTTTGTTGTGGCCGATGCTGTGTTTCGTGATACCTTACATCATTATGTCATCCTTGTCATTATTGGCGAGAAATTGTCCTGATTGATCAAGAATGTATAAAGTTGCTAAAGTATGGATGTGTGTATATGTTTGTGGGGTGGTTTTAAGAGGTAAACTGTTAGAATTTATTATAATAATAATACTTTTGTATATAAAAGAAGAGATCACTGTCACAAGCAATTTGTATTATTCTGAATTTCATATGAGACAATGCACCACAGACAGCGACGCAGACTGGTTACCATCAGCAACAGCAGCTGAATTTAACTGTAGAACTGTACGCTGCAGTCTAGCAGCAGCACGACCAGCCAATAGGATACTAGCAACACTTGTCTATTGAAATGCCTACACCCTATCATGTAGGTGCATTTTGGGGTGTGATTGATTTATGTGTAATTTTTTGTGGTTTAGTGCTACAGTTTGTTGCTGTATCTCGTATCATTTTTGCATTATCTCATATTATTTTTGTGATTTTGCAGTTGCTGTCATTGCAAGATGTTACATGATATAAATCTGTGATGTGGATTACATTTTTCGTGGTGCTGCATAAGTTGGCAAAACAGTAATAGCATGCTGCTGTGTGGTTTGTTAATGCTAAAGAAAGTGCTAAGTGCTAGCAGTAATGGATGTTTGGGAGAGTTCATCATTATGTGTAGTTATGGTCTGCTGGTGCATTTGCTTGCAGGTTCAGGCTTTTGGAAAGTTGTTAATTTCGGCAACAAGCGTATCTCACAGATATTTTGCAACTTCAGGTATTATCTGTTGGCTTTATAATTATAATTAGAGAAGTTGTTAATCGATCTGCTGTGCGATATTGCACATGTGTTTCATTATTATGTGTTTGTGTGCGTTGCCTGGAAAGGCCATTCAGTGAATTAGCGGTCACCGGGCACCGTAGAACTGTCTTGTCTGCTCTCCCTCTCTCTCCCTTCCCCTCTCCTCATCAGCAATGTGACGTCGCTCGACCACCCATGTAGTTTGCATTTAGTGGCAGGCATGCGCGTTGCTACTAGACGTCCGAAGCTGGTTTTGGTGCTGGTCAAAAAACCGAAATCGACCGAAACCACGTTTTTTTCAATATAACCCAACCAAAACCAACCGATCTCGACCAATGTGAAACCGTAACAACACTACCGTTCATGAAGTAAGTTATTGTGTGTTGAGCTGGATGTTAAACTTTTATGCACTCACTCACTCACTTTGTGCATTGTAGCTTTGTTGGTCTGTGGTGACGATGAATAAGATGGTAGTGATATTATTTTCAATATATAACACAATGTTCCACTGTTTGTGATAGTAATTTTGATGGAGTAATTGCATGATTTGGTGTATTGTCTGTGGACTGTAGAAGAAGCAGATCTTGTTGTGATTGGCTCGGGTCCCGGTGGTTACGTTGCAGCTATCAAAGCAGCTCAACTTGGCCTTAAGGTTTTTCTTATTTATGTTAATGTGTTAATTTTTTGTTGCCAGTCTGCACATTTGTATCTGAGTTCTTGGTGAGTAAACTTTGGTGCATTAACATGTTGCTGCAGTTTGGCAGCTGCAAGTTTAGCTTTGGAGAGAACATAATGTATAGTGCATGTGCTGTCAGAACTTTCTGTGGTGCAATCATTTGAAATAACTACAGTATTTATCATATCGTACCTATTGTTTGAATAAAGATGTTGCATTGCAGTTTTTTTTCAATATTTAAAAGTTAACTGAGTTTTTGTTAGACTTTGCTTAGTAAAAAATGTCTGATGATTACCCCAGACACTATTTGACAATCAAATTAATCACAAGTTACATTAATTTCTTAATTGAGAGTTGTGGTCATTTTTTCAGCTGATATCGCTTTTCTCAACAGCAGTTGGAATACTGATGACGTTAGTTTACTGTTGCATGTTGTGAAGAATCTGCTGATATTGTAACAGACATCGTCTCGACTTCTGCAGTTTAACACTTTGTTATGTTGAGTAGTGATCTGTAGCAGGAACCAGGTACCCGGTTGCAAATTTGGGTAACTGCTACCTGTTGTTTTTGCAATGAACACTGACGAAATTAATGAAAATCGCACTTCTTGCAGCCTTTGTGTAAAATTTTGTACTGCATACTGCAAGGGAGGTTTAACTTTAGCCATTTTTGTTGACGGACTCACGGACCTATACATGCATGCATATTGGATATCAGACACATTGTGGATGTTTTCCATAAACAACCTAACTTTATGAAAAGTACAGTAAAACTTCGTTATAACGGACTCGGTTAAAACGTACACTCGGTTACAATGTACTGACTTCTACAGTCCAATCAGCTTTCTATTTTTCAGCATAGGACGTCTGCTGGATATAACGTACTCAGCTATAACGTATCCTTGGTTCTGGACGTCACCTAGGGTTCGCAGGCCAGCAAATGCCCTGCGTACAACAGACTTTAGAATGGACCACCCTGCTAGCACAGCATGGTCAGTCTGCGAGCATGAACACAACCACAGACGCTGAGTCAACGCCAAGACGCCTGTCTCCCAGTGCATTGGCATTTCAGGGATGCAGCGACTGAGTGAGTGGATGAGTGGGGGAGAGCAACTTGATGTCAATGGACATGCGTTTCAGCGGACGTGTGTGTGTAATCTGATCCGTTTATGATAAGGACGACCTCACCTTCTGCCGGTAGATGTCACGTTTGATGAATACCGACCGACGACGACATCATCGTTGCAGTGGTGGCGTCTGGTGAGCCAGACAGCACTACACCATCAGAGGAGGAGAAAGAGGAGAGGGAAGACTCCACCTCGCTCGACCTCCCAGGTCGTTTACAGGATATGGAGGATATGGAGGCCTTGGACACTTTACAGCGTTACCTGCTGGGTGTTAGCAACAGGGACGTTTGAAAAGTGTATTTGAAATACATGTATTTGGATTGGTAATTTAAGTATGAACGTGTTCTTTTTGGTTATAACGTACCTCGGATATAACGTACTGATTTTTCCGGTCTCTAGAAGTATGTTATAACAAAGTTTTACGGTATTGGTTAATTAGATGTACATGTCACTTCATTGTCATTATACGTTTACTTGCTTTAAAGTTGAAATCAGGATTAGGTGCCCAGATAATTGCAACCGGGTACCTGGTTCTTAAAACAGGTAATGCTGCAGATCACTGTTGTTAAGCATTATGTTGTGTTATATCACTGTGTTTAAATACTACGTGTCTTTGTTAACAGACAATTTGTGTGGAGAAAAATGATACACTCGGTGGAACGTGCCTCAATGTTGGCTGTATACCGTCGAAGGCTTTACTCAACAATTCTCACTATTATCACATGGCCAAACACAAGGACCTTGACGGCCGAGGCATTGAATGTCAGTGTCATATTTGTTGTTTACTCATCTCATTTAATTTTTTTTGTTTTAATCAGTGTTGCATTGAGTCTGCAAGGTAATGAATATGTGCGTTAATAAGCTATGTGAGTGAATTCGTTAGATTATGTAGATTATGACTTTTATTAGTTTTATTTAGTGATTGTTTGAGTTTCTGGCATGCACTGTTGTTTTTTTTCAAAACGTTTTCCACCTGCTGGCAGATGCTGCTGTGGTGAACACTTTCACGGTTTTTTTGGGTCATCGATAAGTCCTTAATTTAGAGTTTTTTTCATCTGAGTCAGGTACTGAAATGTCATCCCGAATTTGGCTAGCTTTTCCTTAAAAAACCAATTAGCTAAATCAAACACTTCTAAGGTACAGCATTTATCAAACCACTAGAGTCAGCAGCTGCTGCCATGAAATCTTGTGCTTCTGTTAACCAGTACATATTAGCTAAACTTGTTGTACTATGTTTTCTTATTACAGTTACCTACACTCTTGCCCTCTGCCCAGAGCTGCATAAACTTAACTTTTATAATTGAAAATTGACACGATGGTTACTCCAGCCCTGTGAAAATTTTCCATTAATTTTTTTTTCTGCGGTACATTATTTCTAAGTTAAGAGCATGTACAGGATTGGTGGATGGACAAGACCTGCTTTGCTGCTTATTAGGATCACCACACAGTAAGTGAGTCATTTGATGGAGTGAACTGTCATAGTAGGTTGTGCTGATTGTCTGCAGTTGAAGGTCTCAAGTTGAATCTGGGCAAACTGATGGAGCAGAAATCATCTGCTGTCAAAGCCCTGACTGGCGGCATTGTTCACCTCTTTAAACAGAACAAGGTTTGCCACTCTGCTGGGGTTGGAATGATATTGGTATTGGGATATTGAGTATTGCCCAATATTTACCAGTATTGGGTACTGGGTAATATTTTATTGGCTGTTGTACCCCTGGAATGCTGATTTACTGCTGACATTTTGATGCCAATGTAGTTGAACGTACATGGTCATTTTAATAGCTACAGTATTTGATTTTTGTTAGTTTTTTATTTTTGCTATATAGTTACTCAAAGTTAAGTTAGGTTTGGTAAGACTTTTGAAAATGAGTTGTGGGTATCAACTTTTTCTGTTACCAAAGAGGAGCATCAGGGCACTAACATTTTCTTGCAAAGTTCTATTTCGAGTTTCTTGGAGAGAGCAGTTCTTGGAAAACCTGGAAATATCCACTGTGTCAGACAGCTTTCAGGGAGGAAATGTTAGTGATTTAACCAAAAGTTGTAAATTGTCAGGGAAAACCTTGTTGGGAAAACCATTTATTGTTAACTCAGTATGTGGGGGGAATTGCAGTGTAATTGTACGAAGCCGAAGCTGCATGACAGCTTGTATATTTGTTCTTGTTAGCAAAGGTGTTGTGTAGTTTAATGTTACTTATTTAATTAGTCGTTAGTTGTTACACGTGGTTGGTTGGTGGATGTGTGGTTGGCAGGTGACACACATCCAAGGTGTCGGTCGTATCAGCAGCCCCAATGAAGTGGTAGTGGACAAGGTCGATGGTACGAAGCAACAAGTTTCAGCCAAGAACATCCTCATTGCTACCGGCTCTGAAGTTATGCCGTTTCCCGGCATAGATGTGAGTCAACTTATACCATTCCTGAAGTAGTATTGATGGTGGTAATAGGCCTAGACAGGTTGATTGTATGTAGTAATGGAAGGCTTTATGTTTTTGCTTTGTTTTTACGTGCGAAAGCAGCTACTGCTTTCAGTGTGTCTTAGCCATCGCAATTCTGTCTGTCTGTCTGTCCGTCTGTCCGTCTGTCACTCGCGTGGATCAGTCAAAAACGGTGCAAGCTAGGATTAACAAATCTTCACCGTCGGCTGCCTGGAAGACTCTAGTTTCAGGAACCGTAAAGCTTTTCCATAAGTTCGAAGGGGGTCACCCCGAACGAGATTGCTGAATGAGAGGGGTGGGCAAAATTTGCAATTTTTGGCCAATAAGTCTCTGTATCTCAGTAACGGTGCAAGATAGGGCTTAGGTAACTATTAATCACTGATAGGAAGTCGTACACTTAGTGTTGTTACAGTTATCGAAATCGGCACTGAAACCACGGTTTTTAACAAAACCGAACCGCATCGGAACTGCGGTTTTAAGCTGTTTATTGACAGTTTCGGTTTTTTGATTTCAAACTGGCTCATGTCTAGAGTCTTGACTGTGCCGGCAGCAAGATGAGCGTCACGCCGTGACGCGGCCGCCCGCCTCGTCTCGTCGCGGGTGTTACATCATCAAAGTTCAGATAGTCACTGGTGCCATACCACGCACGAAAGGGGGAAGGGTGAGGCTTGTCAGATTTGAATGAATGAGTGGTGTGGGGAAGGCAGAGGAGGGTTGAATTTTTGGCTTTCCCATAGGAAAGAGAAGTTGCCGTTGACACATGGCTTGAACTACCGTTCAGCCTGTGAGGAATTGAAGCTTAAGTTTTAGCTAGATTCATGGAGGGGTTTTGGATAGAGAGGCATTTGGTAATGGGCCACTATAGCGAAGGTCCGCCATAGTGAGGGGCCGCCATAGCAAAAATTCACATAGACAGACACATCATTACGCTTTACATTCACATTCACCAGGGGGCAACAATTTCACGTGTCATGTAGTACAATTTTGTGCTTAATATTAAAATTACGGTTTTTGCTGACAGTTACGGTTAAGATTAGGGTTAGGGTTAGGGATCGGGTTAGGGTTAGCATTTTTCAAAGATTTGTGTGACAATGATGCACATCATAAATTAGTGTACAATATAGGTAACAAGTTTGATGGCGATGCATGTAACTACAAAAATTGCTAACGGCTGCCCGTGACGGTCTACTTAGTAAACCTGAGGAGCTAGTTGGTCGACTGGTGATTCTTGAAGCTATGGCCGAGTTCGTCGGTCGCTTGTGGTTGCCATTGTCGGACATGGCGGCTTTCGCTATGGAGCCCTTCGCTATTGCAGACCCAAACCGGGTCTTATTTGTAATTATTGGCGGCTTGACGAAGAATAAATAACTGTGGACCAAGACTCCCCCAATAGGACATGTAGTGCTGGGTGGCCTCACATTGGGGCCTGCCTAAAATTTCTAGTTGTTGTTGTAGTTGACTGTCTGCTGTGGCGTAGCAGTAAAATGGCCTCTGCCCACGTTGTGTGGTTAGCCTGAACTGTTATCAGCAGGGCCTCAGTTTTGTCTTCAGGTAGGCAGGTAATGTGCATCTTGTTTGAGATTAATTTACTTTCTCAAACAGGCAAGAGGGCTTGACAGTGTCTTCTGTAAACTATTTTTGTTCATGTGTCAATGCTTCTTATTTAGTTGCAACTTATAGCACTATATAATGAATGCCAGTTTCTTTTCATTTTATTTTATGGTATGCATGTTATAAACAGATCGACGAGGACACTATTGTATCATCAACTGGAGCACTATCGCTGAAACAAGTTCCTGAGAAGCTAGTTGTCATTGGCGCTGGAGTTATAGGCGTTGAGCTGGTGAATATGCTGCTTATTATCATTTTATTATTGTTATGTGGCCATCCTAAAGGGTCCCATTATCGTTCTTGCATGTGTGTCTGTCTGTTCAGAAACGGCTTCTACCTTGAGAACAAAACAGCAGAGAAAACCGTAAGTGGTATGAATGTTGCAGGTGCTGGAATAACTGGTGTGATAATTTTCAGTTCAATACATCAGGGGCCTCATTTTCCAAACATTAACATTTCTAAGACATTTTCCAATGTTCTTCCTAAATTAGAGTGTATAGAAATTTCGGAGAAGTTTTCAATTTAAATTGTCGAAGACTTTCTTTGCATTTTCAGAGAATTTCTTCTTATCTTATCTCTCTAAACTAGTACAACCAGCGAGAGGTGATTTACAAAATATATATATATATAGTTTTCTTCTGTAAAACAAGGTTAATGCTTTCTTAGAGATATCGCTAAGTTCTAACATTGCAGGCTGTGTAGCCTTTTATTTATTTTTTCGAGAAAAGTTGGAGATTGATACATTTTGTAATGTGTCAGAACCATTTGTCTAGAAACCTTAAATATCCGAAATGTTGAACTGAAAATTGGCATACAACTGTATTTTTTTAATTTTATTAATTAACATGAAAGTCTTTCGTATGTGCTAAATGTTGCTACTGTGTTCCATCATTCTGTCATTCTGTGTCGTGAGTTGAGTCAGGGTTCAGTGTGGTCATTGGTCATGGTTCGATGTACAAGTGACTGGTCAGAAATGAGAGGGAAATTAGAGGACCAATTTTAAAAAAATTTTTTAATAGGACTTAAAGAAGCATCAGTCCGTGGCAGTATTTTGTTGACAATGCCTATACTGTATTTTTATCTTCAGTTTTGTGAGTTACTAGGGTATATATTGGCTAAATGCCTTTACCGTCGATCTATCAAAGTGCAAAAACAGAAGAGATGAAAAAGAAGATGAGTGTTGAATAAAATATGATAATCTCTAGGTGCAGTTACTTTTTTGCATTAAGACATGAAACCGTGATCATTTTTTTTGCTGGAAAAGCAACAAAATGAAGTAAGTGTTTACTGGAACATACTTTCTTAAGTTTTGAACAATGACAGCCCTTCACAGTTGTTATGCGTTTATAAGTATGCATTTAGTGTTTTGGCTTCTGGTGTCAGATGTTGTATGAGTGAACAGAGTTCTACTTCCGCTCAACACATTACGAGTCACTTTGGGGAGGAGCTTTTTTACGCACTTGAGCTGACAAATTAACACAGGAAACATAAATAGCAATAATAGACTATCTACTACGGTGTCGTGTGATGTTCTGTGTTGTGTTGTTCCAGGGTTCGGTGTGGTCTCGGCTGGGTGCTCAGGTAACTCTGGTCGAGTTCCTCGGTAACATCGGAGGCTTTGGCATTGACCTTGAGGTCGCAAAGACCCTCCAGCGTTCATTGACGAAGCAGGGACTCAAGTTTCTTTTGCAGACGAAGGTCACCGGTGCGACAAAGCAGGGTAGCAACATCAAGGTCAACATTGAGGATATGAAGAAAGGCAAACAGGAAGAGGTGAATTCTGCAATGAGATTTTCAGCTTTTTTATTTTGAAGTGTAGCATGGAAGTTTTAGACTTTTAATAAGTTCTGTATTTATGCCATGACTCAAAAATGTAATATTAGACATTTGCTTGTATTTTCTTTCTAGTACTGATTGGTTTTTCAGAATTCTCTCATTGCTACACTCAACAGGAAATCTGCAGTAAACTTATCAGTGAAGCTGCTCAAAGTTTTAGTATTTGCTGTGTCATATTTACTGCTGGTTTAACATCGTTAAGGGTGTTCAGCTGGGTGATAAGTACTGATCAAATCAGTCTCTCACTGATTTTTTTGTGCCGGGGCTTACATATTATGTCCTAGAACTCTTCCTGCTGTCAGTAGCTGTTACTGGTGTGTATTTGTCGTTGTAGCTACAGCAGGTGGCCAAAAGTGTGTCATAATGCGATGACGATGCTCGAAAATCGTGAAGTGCATCGCAAATAAAATAAGTAAAATTTCGAACTTGAGCGCATCTCTAGCCGATTTATATCTATGGTCATGTAGTTTTATCTATGTAAAATGTGTTGCGTCATTCGTGACGTCATTTTAATCGAAAATACTGACAAACAAATCGATTGAAATGCGGTGGATACGGCAGGCAAAGAATTGACAAGGGAGCAAAAGAAAATTATAAAATTCAGTAATAGTAATTCTAACAAAGGATTCATTTTGAATACATTAAACGTAAAACAGGCTTGCGTACGGAAGTTTCTGAAGTGGGTCCGCGAGTCGGTTTCAGAGCTAGGTGGCGCCAAAGTCGCCGGGGGTGGAAATTTTGGCGCATTTGCGGCGCACTTCGTGATCTATTGCACAGAAGTAGTTCACTCGATCCCATCGTGCTTTGGGGTGAAAATGTACTCCGATGGGCTCTACAAACCTGCCAAATTTAGTTGGGGTCAGTTGACCCTCGCCCGAGATATGAGGGTTCAAACTTGCGAAAATCGCCATTTTACGTTTCTCAAGCATAGGTTCGTCGTCTATTGCGCCGAAGTCATTTGCTCGATCCCGTCTTGCTTTGGCGCAAAAATGTAGCCCGGGGGCTCTACCAACGTGCCAAATTTTGTTGGGGTCGGTTGACCCCCACCCGAGATATGGGGGTTCAAACTTGCGAAAATCGCCATTTTACGCCGTTCGGACATATATTCGCCGTGTATTGCGCCAAACTGATGTCCTCAATCAAGGCTTGCTTTGGTGCGAAAATAAAGCTCGGGGGGCTCTACCAACGTGCCAAATTTGGTTGGGGTAGGTTGACCCGCGCCCGAGATATGGGGGTTCAAACTTGCGAAAATCGCCATTTTACGCCGTTCGGACATATATTCGTCGTCTACTGCGCCAAAATGGTTTGCTCGATCCCGTCGTGCTTTAAGGCAAAAATGTAGCCCGGGGGCCTCTACCA
>Ga0209367_1012159_pt1 | contig 11309 bp, 7 predicted proteins | sample WorMetLIZISLAND2_FD_187412 | JGI IMG/M metagenome (GOLD analysis project Ga0209367, IMG submission 187412) | Marine gutless worms symbiont microbial communities from Max Planck institute for Marine Microbiology, Germany - Olavius geniculatus... ... | reverse complement strand
ACCAAAGTAGGGTTACAGCCTTTCTTCTGTATCATTTTCTCGTCTATGTTCAGCTTGATACCCTCTCTCCAACTTTGTTTTAATGTCCACGTTCCATCTTTTTTCCCGAGTGAAACACCTGGCATGGATTTGCAGTGTAGACATCTGGAGACAATGCTGTTCATGATATTAGTCGGTAGGTGACGCACTAGGGACCCTGTATTGTCTGCAGTCTGTGATGTGATGTTTGGGGGCACAGTGTGTAGATATTGTCACAAGTCAGCTGACCTAACAGTCTGTGATAAATGGAGAGATATACATACGGCCTGTAGTGGCGAGATTGACAGACTGATGGACAGACAGCCAGTCTTAGTACTTTGTACATTATGTTCATTTGAAACGCTAAACGCCAGTTTTTGTAAAGCAAATTATTTATTACACAGTGATGACACAGTGTAGTATGTACAAATTGCATTATGTGACAGTGACTGACCCAATCACAAATCTCTGTTGAAGAACCACACTTTGGGTGTTTTGATGAAAAAAAATGTTTAGTCACCTGCGTCAAAAATATTTGCCAAATTTTGTTGATAGATTTTGATGGCTTTTCTGCAGTCCGTCCCCGGAGGAAAAGAAGTGTTGTTGGAGTGAGTATGTAATCCCACAAATACAGTCCAACGTTTTCATTATAACGTTTGACACCGATGAATTTTTCCCCCCAAAATTACTTGATATTTTGTCCTGCTGCTAGCAGCACATTGCCCCTCAAAAAAATCTGATCCCCAAATTGAACGGCATTCATCAGACTGCTGTGGTGGCCTTAACCCCCACCCTAGAGATGCCCCTTGCTTTGCTGTAGTCAGCAGTGCCCTTTCACACAAAACAGGGTGGGGGGTCTCTAGTTATCTGTTGATCTTTAGTATGTCATGTAATAATGACTTGCTTATTGGTCTTGGTCTTGAGATTACTAAGCCTTCAAAATGCTGGCCTCACAAACATCCCTGCCTAGTAACAAAAATTCCAATCTGCCTTCTATGCTGTTTCATTGTTGTTTGAGCATCCAGCCTGTAAAAACTGTTTGTACAGTGTTCGTCTGCAAGTGGAATGCTCTGGGCCATAACTGAACCCTTCCTTCAGTCAGTATTCCTGTTACTTGTGCTTATTATTTTGATCGATCACTGAGTGAATAATGCCAGAGAGTTGTGCCATCTTTTCATGTTTGTTTCTATTTTGTACTGCGTTATGTGCTGTTAACTTTGCTTTAGTCAATGCCCATCACGTTTAGTTCGTTTATTGTTGTTAACGTTCAGCATTGCTGTGTGTGGTTTCTCACCGAATGGCCGCTACAAAAATTCCAAGAATTTAATATGCTGATGATAACCATTTAGTGCAAATGGGGAGCAGGGATAGAGTCCCCAAGGACCAAAAAACAACAAAATATGTGGCTTGGATCTTGGATTGATTGGCCTGGCCTCACAGATCTGACCTTGGCATCGAAGATCAGAAGAAAGCAAGAGTGGGGGTTTCTATATTACTGCATGACCTCTGGCGTAAGTTGCTGCTTTGCAACAGTAAGTTAAACGCAGTAGCATAGATTTAGTTTTTTATAAAATTTTGTATTGATCTAAACATTTTTATAAAGATACAGAAGTAAACAAAAGTGGGTTTTTCTATACTGCTGCATAACCTCTGGCGCAAGTTGCTGGTTTGCAACAGTAAGTTAAACGCAGTAGCATAGATTTAGTTTGTTAAAATTTCTATAGATCAAATGCAGCTAAGTGTCTAAATTGTTGATTTCTGAATATTTCGGTAAGATCGTAATGGGAGGGTGGGACTGTTTACATTATTTTAAAGGTACATGTGTCTCCTGTAGGCCAGGCTAGTGTTTTTATTGGTTTTTCGTCAGCTCAAGATTGTCCAGCTCATCGATGTACTTGTCATACCTCTTGCATTTCCTTTTAATTTAACCCTGACTAACAGCACAGCAGATAATTTTCATCTGTTATTGGCATTTTATGCGCGCTGATAACAGACCTAAAAATTTATTGTTGACTGTTTTCCAAATTAGGTTTTCACTTTTTTCTTATCTGCTGTGCTCGTACTAGTTTTTTCCATTCCTGAACATGACGCCTGTATGTTCACCAATACGGTTGTTGTACTAGTTTTTTCCTTTTATGAACAACTGTCAGTTGCAAGCTGGGCTGGTGTTTTAATTGGTTTTTCGTCAGCTCAAGATTGTCTAACTCATTGATACAGTTGTCATATCTCTAGCATTTCCTTTTATTTTAGCCTTAACTAATAGCACAGCAGATAATTTTTTTTGTTTGTTATTTGCATTTTATGTCTGCTGATAACAGACCTGAAAATTTATTGTTGACTGTTTTCCAAATTAACTTTTTACTTTTTTCTTATCTGCTGTGCTAGTACTAGTTTCTTTCATTCATGAAACACTACCCGTGGCGTGTACTGAAATTCTAGCCGTAATTAATGTGCATCTAATTTTGTGTCTAATAGTTTGTTTACTTCTATATCTCCCTGGATAATGTTTTAAATTACGTGCAAACTTCGTAGAATGTTTGATGTGAATTTATTCCATCGACGTAAAAATTAAATATTCCTTTGCTACGGGTGATGTTACTCGAACGTGATATTTACGGGGCCCTTATTTACATGTTCGAATTATGTTACATTTAGCAATTAATATTTCACACTTACGTTGATGGAATACATCATTCATAATAAACATTGTAGGAAAATTTTGTATACATAAAATCGTTTTTTACAAAGATACAGAAAAAGCACCAATGGGTGTGTCTATACTGCTGCATAACCTCTGGCGGAAGTTGCTGGTTTGCAACAGTAAGTTAAACGCAGTAGCATAGAATTAGTTTCTTATCAGCATTTCTTATGCACTGAATATACAAACCTATCAGTTAACTGATTGGATACAAAACCAGATGCATGATTTCTGTTTTTACACCACCAGAGTATCTGTTACATAAATTACTTTAATTTGTTGAATCCTAATCCATCGGTGGCTGGAGCTTTGACATTGACAAGAAGCATCATGTTTACTTCTGTTAAATTGGTTTGTGTATGTTCTTCGTCGTTTGCTGCGACGTTCATTTCGACTACTCCACATTTTGCACACCAGTTGATGTTTTACCTCTAGGCGCGTATGCTGCTTTATAATTACTCCCATCTGTATGTGAATATTTCAGTAGATTCGACAGTTTGTTATCATGTTTCTTGAGGTAATTGTGTAATTTGTTTTAAAATTTGAAATCGTTTGATACTGCACCACTTTTTGTGGTAATTTAGTAATCCCTCAATCATCTTTATGTTCCTGCACTGTTGCTGTGTATATTGCTTTGTTATATATTTTGCTGTATATATTGCTTCGTTTATTATTCGCATATTATTATTATCATGTTATCATTATTATATGCTGTATATATAGCTTTGTTTGCTTGTAATTATTATCGCCATATATTTGCTGTATATATTGCTTTGTCGTCATATCATATCATTATCGTTGCAGATATGCTTTATCTCAGTAAAAAGTTAGTTGCTTCAGTGTTGTTTGGTGTCCATTGTTTTTCTTGTTATCTGTATATTCAACAACCTACCAGTTTAAATGTAGTTTACAATATAGAGGGTGAGTCAGACTAATGGGGTGTTTACACGATCCAGCAAACTTCCAGCAAATGTATTCGAAATACATTTGCTAATGCTGAACGTTTGCTGGATCGTGTAAACGCCCTATAAAATTTTTGAACAAGAAAGTCATAATCGCATTTTCCTGCGCTCTTTCTAAACTTTTTATTAACCCGTAGCGCTGCTGCTGATAGGTATACACTAATATGCAGTTTTCATAACTTCGTATGATCATTAAATTATTGCAACATTAAAGTGGAAAATGTGTATTCACCGTTCATATGGGCCCCTAACAAGATAATGAAATTTGAGGTAATACTCATAAAACTAAAACCCCTATTTTTGGGGTTCAAGGTCATCGAAGTTGACACCAATGAAAACGCGCCACTAGTGCTTGCTTGCTATGGTAAGCAGCATTGGACCTCAACCAGTGTTGGGTAAAATCATTTTAAAAGATTTCAAATCAAATTTTTTTCAAAATGAATTGAAATCATCAAAAATCATTTTTTTTAATTCCTAACCCAAACAACCGTTAAATTCTATGCTTCATTTATTGCAAATCACCCTCATAACTCGTATCAAATTTTTTATGGTTTACTTATCGCAAATTCGCAACACTGTCACTCGTTGATAGTAGTTTGCTTTGTGTTCAAACGTCTTAGTACCGGTCTTAGCACTGTCCTTAAGCCTGGTTCAACGAGAAGTAGCAATGAGCCCAGCACAACTGGGCAGACGGGTGAGGTGGGAAACTGAATGCTCATTTGATGGCAAGTTGTGTCAGAAATATGATAATTTGTGTTACAAAGTTACAGTCGAAAATGGTGATGTGAGACACAGTGTACATTCAGCAATAAGCAGCGTAAAATAATTGGCACAGAGTACTGAGTTTTGCGCAATTTTCCCTCACAAGATTTTTTTCCCCTGACAACTCTCCGATTTTTACTGAAATCGACATTTCGCTGACAGTTGTGAAAATCCTTGACATTTCCGCATTTTACAGACAAGCGGTCACCCTGAATACAAATGTCACTAAGAAGTAGTTTAAAATATATAATTTTATATTATTTCACGTGCATAGCGTTACTGTAGCTGTCTTTAAAAGTTGGATCATCCATTATGTATTACATAGATCATAGTTGTAATATAGCCTAAACGTTTTTTTAATTTTTTTTCTTTGTAAAAAATCCATTGGCAAGTGTGTTGCTGATGAAATAGTACTTATTTTGCATTCAAAACAGCACCACGACAGTCTATTTAGTGAATATTACTCTACGCGATCAACGGCCACGGTCGACGCCACTTAGTCGTGACGAGAAGACGTGCTACAAACATCTTGCATATATCAGCTATAAAGAACACTTCACACAGCCGAAAAACACAAATATAATTGACAAATGTTGTGAAGTCATTTTTACTTTTGACCTTTCGGACAACTAAGAGACGTTTTTTTTTCGTTTACATACTCTAACGTATTATGTATCCTGCGTTTGCCTTGTTAAGGTTGCGTCTGTCAACTGGACATTAAACGAATATATGGTGTGAACCAAACTTTAATTTACTGTAACCAGGCCAACGCGTATGACATTTACCACCAACGCACTCGGTCGTGCACGATGAGAAAACGTGCTACAAACATCTAGCTTAGGCCTATACCAAAGGCGCGTTCGACAACGTATCTCAGTACGTAGCCTATCTAAATAATCAGACATTGTCAATAGCAAAGCACGAGAATGCCAACTGAAGAATATATTCTCTGAAGTGATATGCAGGATATCGTGGGACCAGCCAGTTTTTGACCCCAACGAATTAGACGCAGTTTCTGGACACGAAATTATTTTGTCGCACTTTCATCGCATCATAACAGCCGCCTTCGTTTGGATTAATGTATTCAATCCAGAAGTGTTTTATGACTGGTCTGAGTTAGAGAGAGTTTTCAATCGAAGATTATCGGTTCATCGCCACTATCAACAACTGTTCACGTACTTTCGCGAAGGTAGCCGCTATCGACTCTGATCTTGGCACGTTCTAAACCGCAGACACGAATGGTTGGATATGGCAGTGTGAGAATTAATGGACAAAGTCACAGAAACAACATCCAATAAACACAAACAGCAAACAAACAACCCAACTTGGCTTTTTTCAGAGCCTTAAAAGTGATAAAATAAAACCTAAACCACCAGTCAAAATTTATATAGAATACTGGGAAAATGAGTGCTATATAAAGATGTGATAAAAAGTTTAGTAAAAATATACATAACGCACATCACTATTGTATGAACAAACAATATAAACATTCTATGCGCCGAAGATAAACAAACACGGTTTACGTTGAATTTGTAATGTAATGTGTCATGAAAAGGTAGCCTAATGTTTAAGCCTTTCAATCTGTATTTGTTTATGGTCAGTGCTAGCGTTAGATCGGTTGGGTCTCATTTCGCCTAATCTCATTTCGCCTAACCCTAACCCTAACCCTGACTGTTGTCTGTAACGAAATGAGATTAGGCGAAATGAGACGACACCGGTAGATCGGCGATCTCGCACTAGAGAGCAGAAAATTACTAGCGGTAGATCGCCATTTATCCAACTACATTTATCTCGTTGTTAATGTAAGAATGCAGCCACATTTCTCCATTGCATTGCTAAGATTGTGGTTGGAACTGAAATGTTATCAATTACCAAGCATTAAATAAAATTTATTCAAAACACTATGGTTTTAAGTCCGTGTTACAAAAACAGCTTTGGCTTGAGATGGACTCTGATATAATACTGAATAAGACTGATTTAAATACGTGTCAGTGTCGTGGCATGGTTTATAGACTTTTTATGTCTGCCAGGCATACAACGTTTATGTTCTACCATCTTCCCAGTAATGTGTCATACTTGATCTATCTCTAGCAATTTTCCGGTGTTTACAGCAAGATCGCCAATCTACCACTAGAATTATTGTTTGTTTATAAATTCTTCCTTAAATTATATTTTTTGTCAAGTTCTTACCATTATTTTAAGTTCTAGACCCTTCCCTAAACCTTAAACCCATCTTTTGGAAAACCTTTATAAATTCTTCCTTAAATTGTATTTTTCGTCAACTCTAGTTTCTTCCCTAAACCCTAAACCCATTTTTAGTTTTTCGAGAAACCTTTATAGGCTAGCTGTAGCACGTACCCTAGCGACAGCTGGGCTTCTTTTTTTGGCCGTTGAGCGTTTACACCGCATGCCGGCGTCCTTTGCTTTGGCATATTTTGAATTCCCTAAACTCCACCTCATTTTCACTCAGAGAAGCGAAAGTGAACGAGAGTTCCAGGGAACGAAAGTACCAGGGAGTTTTCTCTCCTGGTAGCGAAAGTTCATGGGAACGAAAGTTCCAGTTACCTTTGTCCTTGTCCCTGTCCCCGGACCCAAGTCCTTGGCCTTGCCCTCGGCTTTCAGATAAAGTCCTCAGCTATAATACTGAGGACTTCCATAAATTCTATCCATTAATTCTTATTAATTTATTACTGACAGTTTGAACACAAAATTGAAATTTTTTAGCATTGTTGGTCTATTCCAGTAGGTAGGTGTTATTATCAGTTCGAGCCGAACTGACACCATATTTTATTTTCAGTCCGGACTCAGACTGGTGGAAATTTTATTTTCAGTACGAATTAAAGTGAATGCTTATGGCAGATTATGTCATCATTTCAGGCACTGCTTGTTGGCAAATTTGATCAGAAGTCCATCTGGATTCCATACCACACTGATTGTGCCGATAAGGCACTTGACGTCTTTGCTTAGGCCTACTTTTAATGCTGCCATTAGCGAATCCAGTTCTTGTCCGCTGCACTTACGGTAATCCCTTGAATGACTGAAACGTTTCACGAATAACTTTTGCATAGCCTATATACCCGTGGTAGGCGCCGCTCGTTTAGTCGTCCTACCCAGGTTACTGGCGGCAGGTGTGATGCTGCACTGCAGGTATGGTGATAGAGCCAGCTGATGCGCTGTTGTCTTGGTTGGTCAAAGTGCTGTCATTTTCATTGTAATTTTCTTAATTGTCATCTTGACTTTCAGTTGTTGCTTGTAGCTCAATATTAAACTTGAGTTCAAACAATTATGCAGTAGCATAAAAATTAGCTGGCACAGCCAAGTCGGAAAATTGCTGGTTCGTAGAGTTGCACCGGCCGCCTGGCAGTTAGCCTATAGCTGCCCAGACTGATGATATAATCTGATGTCAGTCCAGCCCGGACTGATAACAGTTTTTTCGATTCCAGTAGTATGGTGCTACTAATGACGTTCAAAGTGTTCATAATTTTATTAAAGTCACCCCAGTTGACGGTAATGTATCGCCATAATAGTGGCATTTGGATGTCCTTGGTTTTGGCTTTTGAGTTTTTTTGGTTTTGGCTTGGTTCCAAGTCCTTGTCCTTGTCCTTGGCTCCAAGTTTTTGTCCTTGTCCTCGAACACAAAGTCCTTGATAACATCACTGTTGAGTTAACCTGACTTTTTCCGAGCACACAGCGGGTTAGAATGAGGCTGCTTTTGGTAACAGTAAGGTCTGACTGTTCGTGCTGTTGTTTGACTCGATTTTTGTCTGTAACAGATGGTCAGGACTAATTGATAGTGATTCTATGTTTGACAGTGTTTTTTTTGCTGTAGGGTATTGATGGAGAGAGAGACTGTCATCAAGGAGTTGTTGAAGTTGATGACTGTGTTTGACTGTTTGCGTGAAGATGCCAGCAACGCGGTAATATTTGACAGACTTGTTCCACTTTATGGCGTCTTATTCTCGAAATAACTATTGTAAATCTGTTGGAAAGTTATTTTAATTACTGTGTTACATTCTTTGAAGTCAGAAGTTGTAGAGTTTGGTTTGCAGTGCATAAATTGTGTCATCTGGTGTGCATTTTGGTGCTAACATTGGATTCCTCTTGACATGAAAGTTTTATAGCTGATGCAATGCATTGGATAACAATATAGTTTGGTTTATATCTAGCCATTCTGTAACCATCTGATACTATTTCACTGTAGTTTCTGACAGAAGAAGAAAGATTTCTTTTACAGGAGTTTCAGAAACTGGTTACGCCATTGACAAGACATGAAGCACGGTATGTCTAATACTCATGGTATCCAGTAGTCTTCTATAAGCATAATTTTTTATCAGTATAAGATTTGCAGTTTATACTAATTAGTTTATTTATTATATACAATTCTTGTTGCTGGCATCTGGCTCAGTTGGTAGCGTCGTTGATTGCATCAACGAAGTTAATCAACACCAGGCCCGGTTAGTACTTGGATGGGTGACCATCCCGGTATGTAACCAGCCACCCAGGTCAACTCAGCCTGGCCATCCCTCCGCGGGTAGGCGCATTGAGTACCAGCGAAAGCTGGGACGTAAACAGGCACACCGTGCGATGCACTAGCCCGCGTAACTGTGGTCTCGCAGTGTAAACTGGTGTCTGGCTGATAGCTAAAAATAGAGATCAGCGCCGTCGTATGGGCCTCATTGCTTGGGACAGACTTTGCGTTTTTACGTTTTTTATACAAACTGCTATTCTCCTTTAAATACGTTAACTTATTTTTGTACAAAGCCTTGTTAATTCAACAAATTCACGACAAGTCAAAGCAAATGGAGTTTGGGCATAATGAACACAGCGCTTTGCTGCTGCTGCTGCTGCTGCTACTACTTAGGAACAATATTGCATGTCGTCCATCGTCCAGTGCTTCCGGCCATTGCCAGCCGTGGTCCTGATGGTACCATCTGCCACGTGGTCTCACCGCGCACAATTATAGACTCGTTTTACGAGTCGCCGACGGCGTGCACGACGCAGCCGTACCTACACCGTCTAGCTCCCGACTATGCACGGATGCAGTGAGTCCGGACATCGGCAGGGACGAACTCGGGAACGGATAAACTGCGCAGTTAGTTACCCGACTCAGAGGCCTCCAGATTTTATTTACACGAAAAACTCTAAGGAAAAACCGTGTTTTGGGTTTTTAACTGTTTAAAAGCAACAAAAGTATACGTTAGAATCCGCTTGAATTTAGTTTGAAACGTACTTGGTTTGTTTACAAGAAACAAAAACTTGAAACTACCAAAAACAGATTGGGGCCTAAGTTAGCAATCTGCATGGATGACTTAAATACGTCTATGTCTTGTTACGTTTTTGTGCTAAAATGTGCTCACGGCCAGTGCCGCGGTCTCTGTCGACACCGGACCTGCCCGAAGCCGGTTTGCCGATAACGATACACGTGGGTGTGATTTCTCTAAAAGCCTGACGTGTCCGATTATGAACCAAAGATTTTATCGTATCTCGATTCTTGCTAGAATTTTTACAAGAATCCAAATTCAGGCTGCGGTTACATGTGACATGAAAACGTACGGTTTTGCAAGTATTCTGTTCGACTCCCGGAATTTCCTGAGCACTTAATTTGGTATTTTCAGAGTAACTAACGGCAAGCGTGGGTCTCATTTTTTCACTGTACAAAATATTTTAGTCCAGCATTGAAATAAAAATCAACACTTATAGCAGGCAATAATTATCGTTTAATCACTTTCGTGATAACGAACTCTTTAAGAAAATTAAACGATCGCCGTCACTTCGTACGTTTAAAATACTGGGAAAATATTTTCGATGCACGCTGTCTTCTATGTTCGACGCGATACAATAATATACCGGAATGTCCGCGAATAATAATAAAAAGTCAGCAAAATTCATTTACTTGAGAACTTCATCAAATATTGAACGATTTTCGAAATTCTTTGCTGGCACATTCTTCGGTGAATCAGTTATAAAATGATTAGCAAAAGTCCAAGCTATGTCTAAAACGCTTCGCAATCTGATTATGTGAATAAATATCGTTCAAATTTATGAGCAGAAAATTCGCAAACAGTAATAGGCCTACACGCGATTATAAAGATTAATCAGTTCACAAAAGCTGACATCACCATTTCACAAGGTAGTGTAGCGACACATACGTACAAGATGCAGTGATGATGACTTATTTGCTAGTTTATTGTTGAGTGTGCCCGTGAAAGAAGTTTTGAAAATCGATCAATGTTTGGTGATGTTACGACAAACAAGCAAAGATATAGGCGCCAAGTGCCGACATAATGTGCCGCCTACCGTCTACAAATAGGACGGCCGGATCAAACTCATTAACTTACGTTTGTGGATCACTCTGTACAGAAATACTTACTGCACAAAACAAGACAAATTATCATATCATCATACGGCAAGAACAAGCGCCATTTTTCATTTGACGTTAAAGCCAACCGAAACTCCACTACTTCGATTTTTGGGGGACTTTCTGGACAACAAGTCGTACAACAAACTCAGAATGCTGTAAATTTGTTCTAGGCCCCCGTTTTTACGGACCTGTCTGCAACGTGTCGTCATATGGATTTTCGAATGTTGCGAATTTGTTTGTAGCAAGTAAGTAAAAAAGTTATGGAAGGCGCAATTTAAACGGTGGTCACGACGTGCCGCGATATCAACAGCTAAACAGAAAACGTTTTTTCAACAGCCCAAAGTATTTCAAGCTAATGGAAGATTGCTTCAAGGCTGTTCTAGAGTTTCGGGCCTGCAGACGCAAAACACGTTGCATGACAAATTCATGACAACAAGTCGAAGTGAGTGGAGTTTACGTGAGACTGTCGCCGCTAGGAGTCGTCGTAGGCGGGCGGCGGAACCGGAAA
>Ga0209367_1012158_pt1 | contig 11309 bp, 7 predicted proteins | sample WorMetLIZISLAND2_FD_187412 | JGI IMG/M metagenome (GOLD analysis project Ga0209367, IMG submission 187412) | Marine gutless worms symbiont microbial communities from Max Planck institute for Marine Microbiology, Germany - Olavius geniculatus... ... | reverse complement strand
ATCTGGGATGGGCCATCCAATGCTGCCGATTGCATTTTCCCCACGACCGACCCCCGTTGCCGTGGCAACGAAATTTGGGACAAAATTGGCTATAACTCGGCTTGCGTAAAAGATTTTTGCGAGATTTTTGCGCCTATAGGGGGGTTTTCTTGGATGGGCCATCGAATGCTGCCAATTGCATTTTTCTCCGACCGACCCCCGTTGCCATGGCAACGAAATTTGGGACAAAATTGGCTATAACTCGGCTTGCGTTAGAGATATTTTTGTGAGATTTTTCGCGCCTCTGGGGGGTTTTCGGTCATGGGCCATCGAATGCTGCCAATTTCATTTTTCCCCAACCGACATTTGAAATTAAACTGTTTAATTTTTCTACCGGTCTAAACAATCAGTGATTATATTTATACGGACATATACTGTAAACTATCGAAATGCATTGGACAGACTCCGTGTTCGTTTGAACAATATCTTGTTTTTTTCAACATTTAACTTGGACGTTTTAGTTGAAGCAAAATTTTAAAATTGTCTTTGAATCAGCAAACGTCAGATCAGTCAATCGCAATTTGCTTAAATAGGCGCTGGACTCGAAGTAAACCAAGTATCACACACAAGAAAGGAAACTAACATTAGAACATAGAGCTTATTATAATAGTGTGCAACATGTCGCGCTGCTTTTTCCCTTTTAGCGAGAAAGTTTTGTCAAGTGTGTGGATTGAAAAATAGGGTGGAGATAAAAAAAATTGGGGGGAAGTTTAGTTAACTGTCTAAAATGGTTAGTGAAAAATTAGGGGAACGTTATGCTATAGGTGTAGATTAAAAAGTAGGGAAAAAAGTGAAAATTAGGAAGGGGGAAGTTTTGATGTACAACCTAACAAGACCCCCACCTTATTTTTCACTTGGCGCAAGCTGCACCCACCAGGTATAGGGATTGAAGCTACTGATAACACTTAACTTAGTTAGAGTTCGTGGAGACGCTGAACTTTACGCACACTATTGGGCTATCGTGTCTGACGTCGACTGCTATAATGCTTTGTTTGCCAAACCACCGAAACTTGACGCAGTGATGTAGGAAAGGGTGAAGGGGTAAAGGGTTCATTGTTAAAAGAAAGTGGCAAATATAACACTCGTACATGTAGTATTTAATGGCAGTGTTTCGTATGTGCTTGTGTTGTGTACTTGCGTCACGGCTTATTGTATCGTGGATCTGTCACAACACTGTTTTGTTTTGTTTGCTGTAGCAGCATCCGATGAGGCTGCTTTCGCTGGTCATCCTATACGTCTCTTGTGTGGAGTGGTCAAGAGCAAAACAACTGATTGGATGTATCAGGATCACGAGCACGCCGGACGTCAAAGAATTTCTGCAGACGTAATACTAAGCAGCTATGGTAGTGGTAGATATACTGTTGATGGATCAAGCCTCATTATTAATCAGGTGAAAGCGAGTGATGCTGGAATATACACATGTGGACATGGCAGGCAACTTTACCACAAACTGCAGCTAAATGTTTCGGGTTTGTGAACATTGTTTTGCCCGTAGAGCACTACTTCGTTACTCTACTTCAGTAGAAACTTTTGCTTTCTACTTCTTCTTAAGTAGATTTTTGAGTTTTTTTCTAATTGTTCGTTACAAAAATAGCTATGTATAAAGCTGCTAATATTTTAAAAGTGGCAATATCGATGCTAAGAAACATTTGGAATTTTCTTATTTGCTTAGCCTAGCATGGTAAAGGACTCATATAGCTTATACATTTTTGGTCAGTTGGAGGCGACATGTTAGGTCTGCAGTACTTGCTCCAAAGAGTAGCCATTAGATTGAAAACATGTTACTGGCATCAGCTGCTTGCGAACGACCGTTCAGTTGTGCTGGGCGAAATTTTGTTACAGGATGCTTAAACATTATAATTGACAACAGTTTTAAAAACAGCTGTTGTTAAGTCGAACGGACAGTGCTATTCAGTGTTGGGCCTATTAGGTGTACGATGAAGATAAGAACCTGAATAGCTTTAAGCCTACGGTGTTATTTTTACGTTAATTTTTAATTTAGTAAAATAGTTGGTATTTGTGTTAATTTTATTTGTATAGTGTACCTCTAATTCTACAGGCCTATACGGAACGCTCCTGCACAGGCCTGCGTGTTAACTGTGGGTGAATAAGGACAGATAACATGCAGGATATTGTAAAAAATTTGAAATGACACTAAAACGCAATTTGGTACCATATGGTAAGATTTTAAAGATGGACTACTTTTTTTACTTAACTAGTTAAAATTTCCACTTTTACCTAAGTTGCTTTATTTGGGGTTACTTGTACTTTTACTCAAGTAGAATTTTTGACTATTTTATCAAACACTGCTTTAGAGAACAGTTTTTGACTCGCTACAGCTATGCTGTAGCCGTTTGTAATATGGTTGTCGTCTGTCGTCCGTCCGTCCGTCCATCTGTCAGTCCGTTGGTCACGGTGTATTGTGGCTAAGCCTTGGGTCGTAGGGAAAAACTTTTAGCAGGATTAGGCTAATTAGTCTTGTGTCGCGGCTTTCTGCGTATAAAATTTGGGGATACAGTGCAAGGAAAACATAATTTTCAAATTTGGAGTTTAATGGAGGGGGTAGGAAAAAGTGCGTTTTTGAATGGACAACTGGCCATATCTTGGAAACGTCAAGTAATAGGGACAAGGGACATCATTAATAGGAAGTGGCATACGCCTTTTCATATGAGATAAAAATCATCGACCTTGGATGACTTTGAAGGTCAGTACTGCAACAGGAACTGTATAGGTGCTGGGCTTTCTTGTTGTCATTTTGCGCTGTTCAGTAATTCTGTTGCGCTTCAAAAAAGTCAGTTTTCTAAAGCATTGAAGCAGTTTGGGCCAAATGCACCCATCTTGACACTACAGTGACTCGTATAGATTGCTACATGGGTAGTTTATTAAAACTTACCAGTTTGGTCAGAAACGTGACAAATTGATTGAACTCATTGCTCTAGTTGCCCACGTTTTGCTTAGTTTTTAAGTTGATTTATTCTCAATAATTTGACAATAAACTTGAGTAGAATAAAGTAGATAAAACTAGAAATTTGGGGCAAAGCCCAACGTGAGTCCGCCCGGCGCCCTAAGTCCGATTGGGTGGAAATTAGCGGGTGCGGGTAAAATTTCCCCTTCATCAAAGTCACGTGGCCCGAACTCAAATGCATTGGCATACGCCGAACGCGCATTGTCCACTTAGGGTAGGTCAATATGAGCGCTTATAACTTTGTTTGTAGTGGACGGAATTTTACAAAAAAAATTTTTGTTCTACGCCGAAAAGATCGTTTTCGTCAACGCCGTTTAAATTTTGTCGCCATCTTCATCGGTTCTAGAGATATTCGCGGTCAAACTCGAAAGTTGTCGTAAAACGTACTAAATTTTGGACGTTTTTGCCCTCCCAAATTTTAAGGGGGGCAGTGCCCCCAAAAGTTGTGTTTCCGTTAACACTCCAACCTATATGCACGTCAAGTGCCAAAGTTTCGTCGGGTTACACCCCCTAACTCCGAAAATATTTGTAAATTTGAAAATATTTGTAAGGGGGGCCCCCGTCCCCGGTGGGGGTGCGCTAGTAAGACTTGGTCATTTTCTAGCGCGTGTAAAAATTTGGGGGCGCAGCACCCCCTAGGGGCCGAAATATAATCTTCCGAAATATGCGCTTTCGGTGGGTACGATTTCACATCTAAATCTCCAAGGTCACTGGACCAAACTTCACCGGACTTGTTTCGCCTAACGCAGGAGGAATCGCGGTAGACGGAATAAAAATCCAAATTTGAATATCTTCATCCGTTTCGGAGACATTCGCCGCCGAACTTCGAAGTCGTCCGAAATCGGGCTAAATTTTGCATGTTTTTGGCCCCTGAAATTTTTTTTGGGTGTGCCTCCCAAAATTTTGGACCGGCATTATAAAATAGGGCCTAGTACTGACCATCGTGCAAAATTTCAAGCCGGTCGGCCCACGCATCTCGGAGATCTCGCGAGTGGAGAAAAAAAATAAAAACACATCACGGGTAAAACTCAAGTCCGTTCCGCAAGCTATCGGACGGACTAAAAATGACGCTGTCTGTCTGCAGAACTTAGTGTTTGACGTACGGTTTTACGCTAAGTCACTGTGTCGCACACATAAATATGTACTGTAGTTACTGTATAATTGATTAATTAATTACTCATGTCTCTGCCTCAATTCTGTTTGTATAAAGTGCAGAAATTATGAATGTCATACATCTGTAGACGGGCCAGTAGTGAGGCAGGAACAATTAACAGGTTGTCCTACGGTGTTGTCCTGTGGCTGTACTCCATCCAAACCAGTCAAGTGGACGTTTCAGCGTTCTAAAGATTCTGCAGTCAGAATTATCAAGCCTTCAGACAAATACGATATTCGTGGTTCTTCTTTAATCATCCGCCAAGTGGACGCAAGTGACAGCGGGGCATACGTCTGCAGAGATGTAGCTGGAGATGTACATCGCACCATTCAGTTCAGTGACCTTAGTAAATTTTGCAAGCTGTTGTCTGCAGCATCTCGTTTGAAGTGTTTCTAGCACATTTCCTACAATGGACTGTTAAGTGCATGCAGCAGTCAAACTCGGATACGGAACTAAGCCACTTGTATTTTATTTAACAAATCAGTTATTAGCACCCTAATTTCAATGCAATGCATAGCATTGGGCAGAGTATAAAATTATCTATGTGTCCGTGCATCCTACATTTCTTAAGCTATCTTCCTTCCACCTTCCCTTTCCCTTCTCCTTCTCCTTTTTACGCGCGAAAGCAGAATGCTTCGCGCGTCTTTGCCATCGTCTGGGCGTCCGTCTGTCCGTCCGTCACACTCGTGATCTGTATCAAAACGGTGCAAGCTAGGATCACAAAATCTTTACTGTGGGCTGCCGCAAGGTGTCTAGTTTATCGTGACAAAATTTGGTGCCACTGGGTGCAGGGGTTCCCCTCGAACGAGGGCGTCGAAGAGGGGTACCCCCTAAAAAGACGTCATTTTGCCGTTATTGGCTCGGATAATGTGAAAACGGTTGCAGATAGGTACATACATGCTGCTTATCATAACAAGCACTGGTGACAGGCTTTTTGAATTTATCAACATCAATGACCTTTAACGACCATGAACCCCGCAAAAAGAGGTTTTTAGTGAATTTTTCGCAATTTTTGGATGCAGCGCACATTTCAAGACCGAATTCCGACGAAATGGCTGGAAACAGACCAAGACAACCTGCGAATGAAATTTTCAGCATTCAACGTAGATTTTAGCAGTTCAAATCTCGACCCCCTACGTTCAAGGAGGCCGGCGCGGGCGGGCGTCAAAGACATCTGCCCCCCTAAAAAATGGTTATTTTAGCGCAATTATCGCGTGTAGCGTGAAAACGGTTGCAGATAGGTACATACATGCTGCTTATCATAACAAGCACTGGTGACAGGCTTTTTGGATTTATCAAAAACGATGACCTTGAACGACCTTGAACCCCTCAGAAAGGGGTTTTTAGTGAATTTTTTTGCACAATTTTGCGCTGCGACACGCATTTCAATACTGAATTGCGACGAAATGGCTGGAGATAGACCAAGACAACCTGCATATGAAATTTTCAGCATGGAATGTAGATTTTAGCAGTCCAAGTCCGGACGCTCTAGATTCAAGCAGGCCTGCGCTCGTAAGTGTCAACGAGAGGTACCCCTGTAAAAAGTGGTCATTTATACTCTGTGCTTGTCTAGCGTGTAAATGGTTGCAGATAGGCACGGCCATGCTGCTTACAATAACTAGCAGTGATGAGGAGCTTCTTACGAATGTCAACATCGATAACCTTGAATGACCTTGAACCCTAAAAATATTGATTTAACGTGATTTGTTGGCGATTTTTGGCTGCAAAAGAGTGAATTACGACGAAATGGATGGAGATAGACTAAGATTACCTGCGAACGGGAACTGCTATAGGCTTTCGCGCGTTTCGTGAGCTTTGCTCAAATTTCTTGTCTTCTTTCCCTTTCTCTTTTTTTCACTTTCCTTTTTCCTTCTTTACCCGTCCCCCTTCCTCTTTCTCTTTCCGTTCTTTCGTCTTTCTTTCTGTGTCCAGGTCCGTGCGTCCAATATTTGAGGCGCCATACCTCCATAACGGTGCAAGATAGACGCATGGTCACTGTGGACCACCCATAGGAACTCTGACCCCGGGAGTCGAATGGTCACGTGACCGATGACGTCACGTACCCTAAAAGGTCAAACTCGTGACACTATTATCTTTGAGGCGCCACAGGCAAAATTTGGTTGATGTGGGACGATGGGAAGGGGGTCTGCGTAGGGAGGACATTTTCTGTTACTTTTTGTGTTCTATCCTTTCTTTGTATTCTTGCTCACACCTACAGGTCACACCAGAAGACCGATCACAACCGTATATGGTTTAAAACGCGTGTTTCCGCGTAAGGTGTCCTCTTTTGGTGGTCTCGATAATAAAAAATAATGTTTGGGAATCAAAACTCTCTAGAAGCTGATTTTTCGGAGCCTGAATACTCATTTTTAGCCAAATTTGCAAAATTTTCGAATCACGATATCTCGAAACGTACGCACTCGATCAATACGAAATTTGAAGGGGAATTTTATGTGTACAAATGGACTTCGTGGGTGGTCCAGCATTACAAAATTATAATTCAAGATGGCGGCAGCCTCCATCTTGGATTTTTGCACAAACATTAATAACTCAGCCGCCGATTGACGTAGATGAATGAAATTTTGCAGTGATGTAGACGGCTGCCACCGGAAATAAACCATTTGACCAAAATGGACAAGAATAATAAATTCAAGATGGCGGCGGCCGCCATTTTGAATTTCATCTATCGCTCATAACTCGTTTACTGTTGCACATATTTGCACGAAATTTGGCATGTGTATTACCCTGTAGGTCCTACATGCAGGCGTGCTTAAACATTAAACAAAAATTAAATCCAAGATGGCGGCGGCCGCCATCTTAGATTTTTACACAAACAGCAATATCTCGGCTGCCGATTCACGTAGATGAATGAAAATTTGTAGGGATGTAGACGTCTGCCACCGGAAATAGACCATTTGACCATAATGGGCAAAAATAGTAAATTCAAGATGGCGGCGGCCGCCATTTTGAATTTCATTTATCGCTCATAACTCGTTTACTATTACACATATTTGCACGAAATTCTTCATGTGTATTACGCTGGAGGTCCTACATGCAGGTATGCCTAAATGTTAAACAGAAATTAAATTCAAGATGGCGGCGGCCGCTATCTTAAATTTTTGCACAAACTGCAATATCTCGGCCGCCGATTGACGTAGATGAATGAAATTTTGCAGCGGTGTAGAGGGCTGCTACCGGAAATGGGACGTTTGATCAAAATGAACAAAAATAATAAATTCAAGATGGCGGCTGCCGCCATTTTAAATTTAATTTATCGCTCATAACTTGTTTTTATTGCACATATTTGCACAAAATTTGGCAAGTGTATTACGCTGGAGGTCCTACATACGTGCCTGCCAAAATAATAAACAAAAATAAAATCCAAGATGGCGGCAGCCGCCATCTTGCATTTTTGCACAAACAGCAATAACTCAGCCGCCGATTGACGTAGATGAATGAAATTTTGCAGAAATGTAGACAGCTGTCACCGAAAATAGACCAGAATCATGCAAGTCAAGTTTTAAGTCGATTGATTTAGAGGTTTAGGGAGTTACGGGTACCCAAAATCTGGGGTTTCCCATTGACTTTGATAGTCGCCCTTACAAAAGTTTACGCACTAATGTGCCACACTGTCATAGGAAGTCGCATATAGGCCTACTTTTTCAAATGTGTCAACATGTCTATAATTTGGCAGTCTTTAATTTCCTTCAGCCGCCTTAACCATTATCTTCCAATCCCTCCTTACGATAGGCCTACTATTGCCTACATATATGCCTATACTATAGGCCTATGTAGGCCTATGCTAATGCATCACAAACACTCAGTTTGTTAAATACAGACAGTAAATGCGGTAAATTTTGCCGCTTTCATTTCATGCTGAAAGGTTATAAAGCTTTCAGCTTCAGTGGGGCTTCGCCCTCCCCCCTGACCAGAGGCTCTACCCCTGGACCCCGCTGGTGGCTCTGCCCCCAGACTCCCGTTATAGGCTCGCGCTCCGTGCGCTGGCCATGCGTCCGTGCTTGATACTTGAAACCTTAAAATAGGCCCTGAAAAAATGCCGAAAGACTTTATTCTGTCCACTGAATCCAGGGACTGCATTTTGCTGCTTACAACATTATCTATCTAGCTGTCTGTTTATCTATACCGGTATTTGGTCATTTTGTCATTATGTCTGGTGTATGTGCTTAGCAGAATACAATGCAAAAACTGCTAACTTATGTGAAGGTTGGTTTTTGGTGCTGTTGTGATAATTCTGTTTAATCATCATAGTATAGTATAGCTATTTCGACTAAACTATAGCATGAACAATTTGAGAATGTATGTTGTACTAATATTTGCTTCTATTTTGTCAAATAGTTATTTTTACACGTGAATGCTTCGTGCATCTTAGCAATGGCCTGGGCGTTTGTCTGTCTGTCTGTCTGTTCGTCTGTCTGTCGCACTCGTGAGCTGTATCAAAACGGTGCAAGCTAGGACCACAAAATCTTCACCATGGGCTGCATTGAAGTCTCTAGTTTTTCGTGACGAAATTTCATGTTCCTGGGTGCGGGGGTCCCCCTGTACGAGGGCGTCAAATAAGGGTACCCCCTAAAAAGACGTTATTTTGCCGTTATTGGCTCGTATAGTGTGAAAACACTTGCAGATAGGTACAGACATGCTGCTTATGATAACAAGCACTGGTGACAGGCTTTTAAAATTTATCAACATCGATGACCTTGAACGACCTTGATACATAAAAGGGGTTTTAATAAATTTTTTGCAATTTTTGGATACAGCGCTCATTTTAACACTGAATTACGATGAAATGTCTGGAGATAGACCAAGACAACCTGCATAAATAATATTCAGCATTAAACGTAGATTTTAGCAGACCCTCTACGTTCTAGGAGGCCGGCGCACGCGGGCGTCAAAGACGGCTACGCCCCCCCTTAAAAAGTGGTTATTTTATCGCTATTATTTCGTGTAGAGTGAAAACGGTTGCAGATAGGCAGAGATATGCTGCTCACCATAAGAAGCAATAGTGACAACCTTTTTATTGGTGTCAACGTCGATGATCTTGAATGACCTTGAACCCCAAAATACGGGTTTTTAGTGAATTTTTTTCTCGATTTCTGGCTGTGACACATATTTTAAGAGTGAATTGCGCCAAAATGTCTAGAGATAGACCTAGACAACCTGCGTGTGACATTTTAGCACAAAACGTACATTTTTAAGAAGCCAAATTTCGATCGTTTAAATTCAACAAGTCTTTTGTACGGAGACCACAAATTTAAGTACTCTTTCAAGATGCAATTATATCTTATTGCTGTAGGCCTACACTGATTGCCAAAGTGGCAGGACCGATGCTATCGCGCGTCACGTGAGCTTGGCTCAAATTACTTGTTTATTGTAATGTGCTTTTTGAAAATGTTGCCGTTGTTATGTGTAGTTGATGCAGACTGTGACGAAAAACTGTTCATGGTTTTATTCATTGTTGTCCTTATCCTTTTGATCATGATCACCATTGTCTATGTCGTAGTCCTGGTGAAAGCTTACAAAAAATGGTTGACTGCACGCGGTATGTTAGTGGTGCTTGTATTTTCAGCTTAATGAAATTACGTGTGAATGTTTACTTGATAACTGTGGACTTGATTTTGTGGTAAATTTTGAGATGCTCTTACATACACAACATTATACATTTAAAATACTCTGTATCATAAGCATTGTACTATAAGAAGGCTGAAATATTGTTGAGGTTGATGATAGCGTTTTGACTTCTGAGTGGACTACAGTATGCACTGTTGTTTATAAGGCGCACTTTACGCATAATATTGTGAACCATTTTGACTCTTTTATTTTTGCCGTCAACGAGAGGAATCCCTAAAACAATAGTTAGATAGAACAACAATGCAAAAGAACGTATCTTCGTCGCCACCATGTAGTGAGTATCTGTTCTTGACAGTAACATAAAGTTGTTGTAAAAGCAACTCTATCGGGTGGGCCTAAAAAGTGACATCCCATTCAACTACCTCAGTATGCCAGATAAACTAAGAAACACCATATATTTATGACATTTTTGAACAACTTTAATATTTGCTATTGTTTACGAATGTTTTCAAATAAATGAGCGCACATACTGTTTATGTGTGCACATTTATTTGAAATCAGTTTTATAATTCTTTTAAAACCCCAGGGTTTTTCCACACACGGATTATTAATCAAGCAGCGTTTATCGTTAGTTAATACAGTTACTGTGATGAAATCAGCGTTTATTCGCATAAACAAAACCTGCAAATTACGCAAAAAATATTTAAATGCTCCGCGGCTCAAGTTCTACTTTTTTATTTAACATTCTGAAACTTTTGACATATCCCACGCATCTCTACCACTAACCGTGGCTGTCATTTGAATAGGTTCAGTTTTTTGACCAACCCTGTATTCAGACGTCAGAAAGATGACGTGACTTGTACACTTTTACGGTCTTGTTGAAAGATAAACTTACCAGAGTCTTGACATAAGGCAGGCAGTTTTAATACATTACAAGTAATTTGAGCAAAGCTCATGAGACACGCGACAGCCTTAGCAGTTATTATTCGCAGGTTGTCTTGATGTAACTCTATCCATTTTGACGCAATTCACTCTTGAAATCTACGCCGCAGTTACAAATCGAAAAAAACACTAAAACCCCTATTTTTGAAATTCAAGGCCATTTAAGGTCATCGATGTTTACACTAATAAAAAGCTTGTCACTATATTGATTGTTATGATAAACAGCATGTCTCTGCCGATCTGCAACCGTTTTCAAGCTACACAAGCCAATAGCGGTAAAATAACTACTTGCAGATTCTTAAAAATGTACGTTCTATGCTAAAAAAATGTCATGCGCAAAATGTCCAGGTCTATCTCCAGCCATTTCGGCGCAATTCACTCTTAAAATGTGTGTCGCAGCCAAAAATCGCAGAAAAATTCACTAAAACCCCTATTTTGAGAGTTCAAGGTCATTCAAGGTCATCGACGTTGACAGCAGTAAAAAGCCTGTTATTAGTGCTTGTTATGATAAGCAGCATGTCTGTGCCTATCTGCAACCGTTTTCACTCTACGCGAAATAATAGCGATAAAATAACCACTTTTTAAGGGGGGGGGGGCGTAGCCGTCTTTGACGCCCGCGTGCGC